>QWCN01006341.1_pt1 | contig 13447 bp, 13 predicted proteins | sample 1972711 | NCBI WGS metagenome assembly QWCN01 (sample SAMN09866707, study PRJNA288562) | Human gut metagenome isolate term1_stool, whole genome shotgun sequencing... | isolation source: gut | host: Homo sapiens | place: USA: California | reverse complement strand
ATATATGATTGATATCCGCAACGGGCAGAAAATCATTGTGCCCGATGATCAGATGAGGCAGTTTATCGCTGTGGCTGGAACGTATGACGAGCATCTTATTTTTTTCAGTCCCGACGAGGTGAACTTACGGCGCGGTACGAAAGTCCGTATCACAGGTGGTGACTTCGAGGGCTACGAGGGGGTGTTTGTAAAGGTAAAAGGTGCTAGAGACCGTCGTGTGGTTATCAGTCTGCAAGGGGTGATAGCTATGGCCATGGCGACTATTTCGCCGGACTTAATAGAAGTGATAGAAGAGCCGAAGAAGAAATAATTTCATTTGCTACGTTAAACATTGTTATTCCCTGATTAATGGGAAAGTAAACGATCTGATTATATAAATCTTATATATAATAATGTGTAGAACCACATTTATGCCGTCAGGCATCCGGCTCCAGCAGCTGATTCAGAATCAGCATAAGGAAATCTTAGCCAGGGAAAAGAATAATGATAAATTCATTCATCTGTATGACATTGGTGCGTATTGGGCGGCCTTTGAGCGTTCCGCCTGTAGGTTGAGCGGCTTGTTTTCTGAAAATGAACTGACTTTGTTTTGTGTCCCGGATTGTGTGGAATATGTGGTGATGGCTTCCGTTCCTGCCGATGAGGCAGAGAGCTATTTCCGTGAGTACATCATTTTGCACGATGGAATTTACCGGAAAGTGTGGTCGGAGCATTCTTTGCTGATGGGGGATTATCGTCACTGGCATGAGACGGCTGTGAGGTCTGTTTTGTTGTAAAGAAAAGTATGCGGACTTCGTGGACCAAGTAAGTGGTGTTACTTTGCTTGGGAACATATCTTACTTTGTTTACGAAGATATCTTACTTTTTTTCAATGGAATATGGTCATTCGTCATGCTCTATAGGGAATACCCTGAAAAATCCTTCAAAAGCTTCAGCCTGCTCGCAAACGCCCTGTTCATGGGCATTCCGGCTGAAGGATTGGGTTCAGGAATCCTTCAGCTGGGGGTTGGAATGTTTCAGCCGAACTGATCTTCCTCCGATTCTTAGGGAATCGTTTTTCTGAAGGATATTTTCCGGCTGAAACATTTCGTGAGGTATATCCTTCAGCCGGAATGCCGACAGGCAGGGCGTTTGCGGAGTAGCTGAAAGATCTGAAGGAAAAGTAAGGCGTTTCGGCATGTAGATACCATTATGGAAAAAACAACAGGTCAAATTTTTAAAAGCTCTTGTTCTTCCAATGAAAACATCTTGTTCTTTTTTTTAAAGACCTTGTTCTTTTCGGAAAAGAACAGGACGTTTGAAAGGTTAGTAACGTGTATGCCGGAAGGTTGGTAACGTGTCACCCCACACGTTACTAATGTGTGGGGTGTAAGATTAGTAATGTTACAGATGGAAGATTGCATATCTTGCTAGTGATACAATCATAAATGTATGAAGTTCCAGTATATAAAAGATAAAGTTAGTGCTTATTTCACTAAGGGGAATGAGCGTAGTGTTGCGGTGAAGAAAAACATCGCCGTTTCATTAGTGTTGAAATGTATAAGTATTTTAGTTTCCTTGCAGGTCGTTCCATTGACCATCGGTTATGTTAATCCTACGAAGTATGGCATTTGGCTGACGTTGAGTTCCATTATTGCTTGGCTGTCTTATTTTGATTTGGGTTTTGCCCACGGATTTCGCAATCGTTTTGCTGAAGCAAAAGCGAAAGGGGATATGAAGTTGGCAAAAGAATATGTCAGTACTACGTACGCAGTGCTCTTCTTGCTCTTTTCCGTAATTTTATTGATAACCTTGGTAGTGAATAATTATTTGGATTGGAGTCGTATTTTAAATATTAATGCTGTTTATAAGGATGAGCTGAGTTTGGTTTTCGGTTTGTTGGCATGCTTCTTTTGTCTGAACATTGTGGCAAGTGTCTTTACTACCATGCTGACGGCAGCTCAAAAGCCTGCTTTAGCTTCGTTGATTCAAACGGGTGGACAGGTATTGGCATTTGTCTGTATTTATATATTGACAAAGACCACACAGGGAAGTTTAAGCGCATTGGCCTTTGCTTTTTCAGCTATCCCGTGCTTGTTTCTTCTGATAGTATCTATTATTGTGTATCAAACTAAAAGTTATAAGGATGTAGCCCCTTCGTTGTATGGTATTCGCTTTTCGTTGACGCGAAGTATTGTAGGGCTGGGTGGACAATTCTTTGTTATTATGGTTTCTATGTTGTTTGTTTTCCAGTTTGTTAATATAATCTTGTCAAGGTTGCAGGGACCAGAGGCGGTTACACAATATAATATAACCTATAAGTATTTTAATGTCCTTAATATGATTGTAAATATAGTTTTAAATCCGTTTTGGTCGGCATTTACGGATGCCTATATAAAGAAAGATTATGATTGGATGCGTAGTGTATTAAATAAGTTGGAAAAGATGTGGTTATTATGTATCCCTGTTTTACTGTTAATGCTAGTATCTTCCAACTTTCTATATAAATTGTGGATTGGTGATTCAGTAATTATATCTTTTTCATTATCTGTTTGTATGGCAATATATGTATTGTGTCAAACTGGAGGTAATATATATATGTATCTTATTAATGGGACGAGTAAAGTACGGTTACAATTGATTGTTTATCTGTTGTTCGCTTTAATTTCCCTTCCTTTGATAGAATATTGCTGTAAATATTGTGGCATAGAAGGCGTACTGATTGTTCCTGCTGTAGCATTTGTTTTACAAGCCTGTATTGGAAGAATACAGATACTTAAAATGATAAATGGTACAGCTAAAGGAATTTGGTTAAAATAAGTTTTAAATAAGGGAAACAATAAATGAATATGGATAATCCTTTAATCTCGGTGGTAACGGTGGCTTACAATGCTGTTACTACTATTGAGAAAACAATCCTTTCGGTTATTAATCAGACTTATCCTAATGTTGAGTATATTATTATTGATGGAGGCAGTACAGATGGCACTGTGGAGATTATCAAGAAATATGCGAATAAATTAGCTTATTGGGTGAGTGAACCAGATAATGGAATTTATGATGCAATGAACAAAGGGGCGAAAGTTGCTACTGGTGAGTGGATTAATTTTATGAATTGTGGAGATAGTTTTTTTACAAAAGCTGTTTTGATGGATATCTTTAGTACAGATAATGTGAGAGACTGTACAGACGTTATTTATGGTGACACGTGCGTGGTAGAAATATGGGGCATGTATGAACAACGTCCGATGGAAATGATTAATATGTTGAAATATAAGCCCTTTTGTCATCAATCTTCTTTTGTAAGGAGTCATTTAATGAGAAAATATTACTTTAATACAAAATTTCATGTATGTGCAGATTTCCATTTCTTCCATCTTTTGTGGAATCAGAATGCTTGTTTTTTATATATTCCTATAACTATGGCTGTATTTGACCAAAGTATTGGAAGTTTATCAGGTAATAATAAGCTAGAAGCATATTATGAGGATTTGCTTGTATCTGGTTCATCTTTTAGGTATATAAAATGTGCTAGATTTTGGTTAAGATATTCGTTGAAACGATTATTTCGTTTTATTATTCCAGAGTCTATTATGATAAAGAGAAGGCGATTGCGTATAGAGCGAAATCAAGATACAAAGTGCGTTTATTGGAAAAAGTCATGAATTATTCTCCTAAAATTTCGATAATTATTCCAATTTATAATGCGGAAAAATATTTGTGCAGATGTGTAGATAGTATAATTGTCCAAACTTTTACTGATTTTGAATTATTACTTATAGATGATGGAAGTTTGGATGATTCCAAACAAATCTGTGATAAATATGCTAGAAAAGATATACGTATTCAGGTATTTCATAAAGAAAATGGAGGTGTAGCTTCTGCACGCCAATTGGGCATGGATTATGTTCGTGGAAAATATTTTATTCATGTTGATAGTGATGATTGGATAGAACCTGATATGCTTGAACGGATGGTTGGTATGGCTGAAGCAGAGAATGCTGAAATTGTTGTATCTGATTTCTTTATAGATAGGAGAGGTGGAGAAATAGTGTATAAGAAACAAGAACCATCTTTAGTAGATTCAAAAAGTTTTTTGCAAGAAATTTTAAAAGGGAAATTGATTGGTACGTTATGGAATAAATTAGTATGTACTGATTTATGGAAAAAATGTAATGCGCATTTTATTAATGGCATAAATTATTGTGAAGATATATTGGTTTTGGCACAATTGTTACAGTATTGTCACAGCATTTCTTATTTATCTTATGCGTTTTACCACTATTGTGATGATAATAAAGAATCTATAACTAGAAATTATACTAGAGAAACTTACCACATGAGGAAAAAATATATATCAGCTTTAAATGGGATTGTTTCCGAACTTTCGTTGCTTCAAATAGCTGCTTTGGAGGTGAAAATGGAGGCGTTTCGGCATAATCTTCTTTCTGTAAAGGACTTTTATAATTATTATCCAGTTTCTTATAAAGTTATATTGGGTAATAAGACAGAAGGCAAAACTATTACTTATCTTTTTATATTGGGAAAATGCGGGTTATATCCATTTGTAAAAATAATTTGGAACTTAAAGAAGTTCTTAGATAAATGTCGTGCTAAAATCATTAAAAGCGTTTTATGATACCTAAAGTAATTCATTATTGCTGGTTTGGAAGGAATACTCTTCCACCGTTGGCTGTAAAGTGTATAGAGTCATGGAAAAAATATTTTCCTGATTACGAGATAAAAGAATGGAATGAAGAGAATTTTAATGTGAATATTATTCCATATACTAAAGAAGCGTATGAGATGAAGAAATATGCTTTCGTTAGTGACTATGCTCGTTTTTGGATTCTATATCATTATGGAGGTCTGTATTTTGATACTGATGTAGAGGTTATAAGACCAATGGATGATATCATAGATAAAGGACCGTTTATGGGCTGCGAAAAGAATATAGATAATAATGGAGAAACTATCTTAGCCGTTGCTCCTGGACTAGGACTCGGTGCGAATCCTGGACTAGGACTGTATAGTGAACTCCTGCAATTATATTCAACATTACATTTCATAGAGGGGAATGGAGTCTTGAATTTAAAGACAGTAGTGGAATATACTACAGAATTGCTTTGTTATTGTGGACTGAAAAATTGTGCGACTGCGCAGAAAATAGCTGGTATATTGATTTATCCAAGAGAATATTTTAATCCGAAGGATTATGCAACAGGGAAAATAGTGATAACTAAGAATACCCGTTCTATACACCATTTTGCTGCTTCATGGTTACCGGAGTATCAACGTAGAAATTTACGTATATATAATTTATTGGGAATAAATCAAGATAGTAAGTGGATAGCATTATTAAGAAGGATAAAGAAAATAATTCTTTCATGCTTGAAGTGATATTATTGAAATGGAGTATCATATTTTTACTCTATTTAGGCGCTAATGTAGTACAAGTGACAGGGATGATCAATATTATTCCCAATATAGGAACTTTGCGAAATTCTTCTTTTGCTATTTTTGTTTTGTTACCTCTTTTCTTGTTTTCTATAAAAAAAGGAATCAAGCAAAGAAGGCAAGATTTAATTAGTATTATTATTTTGTTGTCAATTTGCATCTATAATACATGTACAGATCGGGATGCTAATTGGGGAGCAACCATAACGTCTCTTTTTATGCCTTTTATGTATTCATTCATATTATTCGGAAAGTATGCGGCAAATGAGAAAAAACGGCAAATGGTTGCTGGTATTTTGATAATTTATTTTTTATCAAATTGTTCATTGGCTTTGATTGAACGTATATTGGGTTTTCATTTATTTGAATATTCTGATAGTATGAAATTGGGGGCTAGCTTTCGTTCTTTTGCATTTGGAGGACATCCGTTAGCTAATGCAGTCGTGATTTCTACTATCATGAATTTTTTGTGGATAACTGAAATATCTCCTATAAAAAAAATACAATATTCAGTATTGTGTTTTATGGCTTTGTTTTGTTTTAATACTCGTTTTGCTATTGTAGTTACTGCCTTTTTCTTTTGTGTTTTTATATTGCATTTGATGAGAGAAAGAGGAATTTCATTTAGGATTAAACAACATGTTATGAGCATTTGCTTTATAATGGGTATTGTTTTTTGTTTTCTGATATCTTACACTTCTTTTGGTGGCAGATTAATGAACATAGGATTGTATGACGACGATAGTGCAGGTGCTCGCCTTCAAGTGCTGTTGGTGTTCGACAAATATGCTTATTCTGATTTTATATGGGGAATGACTTTGGATGAAACGACGGAATTAATGCATTCGTCAGGGATATATGGGGTCATTAATGAAAATCCTTGGCTTATATTTTTGTTTCGTTTCGGGCTTATTTTTACCATTATTATGGTAACTGTTTTTTTCTTATATTTCAAGCAAATAATTAAGGGAATATCTTTTTATGAAAAATCCATTATAGTTCTTCCAATGTTATTTATTATATCTTCTTTTAATTCTATAGGTGTGGACAGTGTAGCTTTGAGTGTGTGGGTGCTTTGTTGTTATGCTTTTCTTCCTATAAGAAATACTAAATAATGAATATCATTTATTTTGTTCCTAATATAACCATTGCAGGAGGTATATTCCGTATAGTGTCAGACAAGATGAATTATTTGGCGGAAAATATGGAAGGACGGCTTTTTTTGGCATATTATGGTAATGGACAGGAAAAACCTATATATCCTTTGCACCCGAACATTCAACTGTTACCTATTGATATAGAGTGGAAAGTAGGCTTTGGAAAAAAAATTAATGGAATATGGAAAAATATAAGTATTATACGTCACATATTTAAAAAATATAAGATAGATATTGCTGTCAATGCCAATGCTCCTTTATTGATATGGATATTACCATTTATTTGTCGGCGGATAAAGAAGATCCATGAGTTTCATTTTTCTTATGAAGGGCAACAAATATTAGATAAACAGATTTTTAAATCGAAGCTAAAGGTTTGTTTAATTCAAAAATTGAGGAAAATCTGTTTAAGTAAGTTTGATAATGTGATAGCTTTGAATGATTCAGATAAGAAGAAATTCTGTTTACAGAATATAGGCGTTATCCCTAATTTTACAAGTATTGAAGTTAGACAAATAGAAGAGAAAAAATCTAATTTAGTTGTATCTGTAGGTAGATTAGAACATCAGAAAGGTTATGAGCGGTTGATTTCTGCTTGGGTGATAGTTGCACAAAAGTGCCCAGATTGGCAATTGGAAATTTGGGGTGAAGGAAGTCTGCAAGAAAGTCTTCAAAAACAAATTGATGCTTTGCATCTTTCATCAATTGTCCATCTCAAAGGTGTTTCATATAGTATAGATGAAGTATATTCTCATTCTTCTTTTTTTGTTATGTCATCTTTGTATGAAGGTTTCCCGTTGGTATTGGTGGAGGCGATGAATTGTGGCTTGCCTTGTGTTAGTTTTGACATTACTGGAGCAAATAGTATCATAGACAATGGTAAGAATGGCTTTTTAGTGCCGGATAATGATGTAAATGCCTTGGCGGAAGCTTGTATAAAATTGATAGGAGATAGAACGTTGTTGGAAAATATGAGTAAACAAGCTTACATTTCTAGTACTCGTTTTTCTAAATTAAAGGTGATGCAGAAATGGTTGGATTTATTTCATGAGTTGTCGGAGAAATAAATGTTATAGTTGAGATTAGATATAGCTTTTATATTTGTAAAAATGAATTATTGAAGAATGAATTATGCTTTTATAGACTCCATGGGGTCATTGACATACAATAATGGCATTAAAATTCAAGCCATAATGTGGAAGAATGGACTTGAAAAATTGGGGCACAACGTTAAATTGGTTAATTTGTGGGAGAATATTGACTTCTCAAGCTATGATGCTGTAATCATCTTTGCTATGGGGGCAAATATTTTTAAACTGATAAAAGGTCTTTCTAGGATTAATGAAAATATCATAGTAGCTCCTATTATAGATCCTAACAGAAGTGATAGGTTTTATAAATTCTTGTTTAAGTTTTATGGTAGTACAAGATTAGCGTTATCCAATCATTACCATGATATGTGGTCTGTAAAGGAAAAGGTAAAGCTATGGCTTGTTCGTTCAGAACAAGAAAGGCATTATGTGAGTTATTGCCTTGATATACCGAACGATAAAATAGCTAAAGTACCATTGAATTATAGAATTCCTGAGATTGGTCAATTAGGTGAAAAAGAGGATTTCTGTTTACATGTGTCTAGATTAGATGCACCTAATAAAAATGTTCCAAGACTTATTGAAGCGGCAAAAAAATATGGTTTTGATTTGAAATTGGCAGGTCATATATCTGGAGAAAAAGAAGAGAAAAAAATCATTTCACTTATTGGTAGTACAAAGAATATAGAGTATTTGGGAGAAGTGAATGAAGAGGAATTGGTATCACTTTATAAAAGAGCTAAAGTATTTGCTCTTCCTTCTTTAAGAGAAGGAGTAGGTATGGCAGCACTTGAGGCGGCTGCTTATGGATGTGAGATAGTTCTTACTTGTGTAGGTGCGCCTAAAGAATATTATGAGGGTCGTGCTTTGTTAGTTAATCCGCAAAGTATAAATGAAATAGGTGCTGCCATAATAAAAGCTATTAATAAAGGGTATTCACAGCCTGAGTTAAAATCTTATATAGAAAAGTTTTATTGTGAGAAAGTTTGTTTACACTTGTTGAATGACAGTTTGTTGAAATTAAATTATTATTCGTAGAAATGAAAGTTGATAAGTGTTTACATAGAATTCTTTCTATTCAATATTGATTTTTTAGTTATGGAAAATAAACTGGTTTCAATAATAGTTTCTGTATATAATGGTGAAAGATATATAGAAGAATGCATAGAGTCTGTTTTGAATCAAGACTATAAAAATATAGAATTGATTTTAGTGGATGATGGATCTTTTGATAGTTCTAATGTAATATTGGATAAATATTCGTTAAAGGATAAAAGAGTAAAAGTGATACATAAAGAGAATTCTGGTGTGAGTAATTCGCGTAATATTGCATTGGAGAGATCTTTGGGAGAATATATTTGTTTTTTAGATCAAGATGATATTCTTGCTAAAGATTATGTAAGCTATTTTTATGGCCTTATTTGTAAATACAATGTTGAAATATCAGCTACTCCGTCTCCAAGGAAGTTTTTTAACGAAACTCCTCATACTATATATGAAAAAGATCATGTAGACATACTTTCAGGTGAGGAAACAGCTATAAATATGTTATATCATAAAATTGTCATTGCTCCATGGAATAAAATGATAAGTCGAAACTTAATTGAAAGAAATAAAATCCGTTTTCAGCCTAATTTTTTTAATGGTGAAGGTTTTGCATTCTCGGTTGAAAGTTTTTTGAATGCAAATAGAGTGGCAATGGGATACAAACATCTTTATTATTATAGAGTAGGTGATCCTAATAGCGGTGCTTCTAGATTTAAGGAAGAATGGATTAATAGTAGCATAAACGCCCAACAGTATATTAAGAGTATATTTGCTAATCCTTCGTCGGCATTATTAAGAGCTTGGGCTTTTAGTAATTGGCATACTCATTGTGATGCTTTGAATGTAATTGTAGGCTGTGGTGCTGAAACAGAATATCAGGATCTTTATGGTAGGATAAAAAGGATTTGCCAAGAGGAAGCTTTATGTGCATTTTCGGCTCCTGTTTCGTTACAACAAAAACTACGGGGTTTAATGTTTAAGATAAGTCCATATATTGCATCAAGAATTATAAATTATTTTAGAATACGGAAGTTTGTAAAACTGAATGAGAATAAATACAAAAGCGATGAAAGTAGCAATTCTCTCCATGCAGCAAATTAAGAACTACGGTTCTTTTCTTCAAGCCTTTTCTTTAAAAAAGAATATTGAGTCATTAGGTCATACCTGTGAATTTATAAATATTATTCCCGGAGAACAATTAGAAGGATATAAGACCAGTTGTTTTTACAATATTAAATTACTTTTCCAGCGCTTATGGGGATGGGATTTTTACAAACGTTTCCAAACAATATTTGTTTTTCAGAATCGTTTTCGAAAAGAGTTCCTACCTTATTTGGGAGTAAAAAAAGGAATAAATACAAAACATTATGATGTAGTGGTTATTGGAAGTGATGAAGTATTTAATTGTACTCAAAAGACTTGGTTTGGTTTTTCGTCTCAATTATTTGGGAAAGGACTGAATGCAAGTCGGATCATTACGTATGCAGCATCCTTTGGTGCGACTACTACAGACAAATTACAACTTGTCGGCAAAAAGGAAATTGTCTCAAGTTTATTGCATGATTTAGATGCCATTTCTGTGCGTGACGAGAATAGCATGAAAGTTATTGAAGAACTAACCGGTAAAACTCCTTGGCTTCATGTTGATCCAGTTTTGATGTTTGATTATAATCAATTTATACCTGATAAATTCAATAGGAATGAATATATAATTGTTTATACATATCCGGGAAGAATTACTGATAAAAAGGAAATAAGTTCTATCAGAAATTTTGCTAAATCAAAAGAACTGAAATTGATATCAATAGGACATTATTTTTCATGGTGTGATGAAGTCGTTATTCCTACTCCGTTTGAAGTACTAGCTTATTTTAGAGGAGCATCTTATATTATTACTGATACATTTCATGGTAGTGTATTCTCTATAAAATTTAATAAAGAATTTTGTACTATAGTACGAGATATGAATAGCAATAAATTGGTGTCTTTGTTAAAACAATTTAAACTAGAGAATCGTATAGTTACCGATATGAATAAAATGCAAAAGATTTTGGAAACTCCCATTGATTATGCAGGTGTAAATAAAATATTGCAAACAGAGAAATGGACGTCTCCCGAACTTTTCGAAACGAAAAACAGAATTTACACCTTTCTCAACCCCGTATCTTACCTCATAGCTTTAGAAAACAAATCCCTATTTGAACAATTCGATGGTATTTTTGCCGATGGCTCTTTACTGGTTTCTGCCATAAGATTAGTATACGGAAAGCGAGTGACCAGACGTAGTTTTGATATGACCTCCCTTGCTCCCGAATTGTTGAATTACCTCATGGAAAGCCGTAAAACGCTCTATATCGTAGCCTCGGGTCAAGAACAAGTGGAGTGTTCTGTGAGGATATTTCAAGAGCAGTATCCGGAGTTACGCATTGCAGGGTTCAGGAACGGATATTTCTCTTCGGATGCTGAAATGAATAAGGAAGCTTCTCATATAGTCGAATTAAATCCGGATTTTCTGATAGTAGGTATGGGGGCCTTGATGCAGGAAAAGTTTCTGCTTAAGGTAAAAAAGATGGGTTACCAAGGCATCGGCTTTACGTGTGGTGGCTTTGTTCACCAAACGGCAATGAATAGGATGCACTATTATCCGAACTGGGTTGATAAGATGAATTTGCGTTTCGTTTATAGAATGTATAAGGAGAAACATACACGTACAAGATATCTGCAAGCTGCATTCTTGTTTCCGGTACGCTTTATCGGGGAAAGAATTTTCGGATGAAAGAGCAGACTTTGCTTATTGCCATGTAAATAATGGAGAATGGCAACAACAGGACGAAGATAGCAGTAGGAATAATTTTTCCGAGTATTTTTAATACATCTGTTTTCATGCTGCAAATATAAATTAAAATTCATAGAATAGTGAAATTAAGAACTCTAATATTTCTGGGGGGACTCTTTGGAGGAATGAATGTTATCAAAGGGCAGGCTTTTTATGGTACTACAGGACTACTTCATGCACCTACTGCCGTTATGCAGAAAGATAAAACCGTTATGCTGGGAGGAAATATGCTTGATGTAAATATACTTTCCCGATATTGGGTGAGAAGTGAATATCATCCCTATACCTATAATTATTATATAAATTGTACTTTGTTTCCTTGGCTGGAAGTAGCATATACTTGTACGTTGGTAAAGGGGATACATGGTTCTTCTTATTGGCCTCAGCAAACTTGGGGCAGGTTTACCAATCAGGACAGATCGTTTCATTTCCGGTTGAGGGCATGGAAAGAAGGCTGGTGGAAGGCTTGGACGCCTCAGGTAGTGATTGGTGCGAATGATCCGGGAAGCCATTCTTCAAATGGAGGTGGAGACAAAGGGCGAAGGTTTCTGGCAGAAAGCTCTGAATGGATTTAATCTGATGGCGGAAGTGTGTCCCGGACATGCGGAAGATCTGCATACAGCAACTTATACTGTGAATGTGGGTGGAACTTATTCAATATGGAAAGACCATATCAATCTTATTGCTGAACTGAATGACGGTAAATTTTTTAGCGGAGGTATATTCTTTAAATTACATCTCAAATAACTGACTTGATTTCTAGTGGATGAAGCATTATAAGAATAGCCGGAATCACTTGGAAAAAGTAGTTCCGGCTATTCTTATATAACGATATTTGTATGTCCTGTTTTTATTATCCTACAATGTATTTAGCATTCTTGCCGCTTATTTTACGAATGAATACCACAAGCAGCCACGATACGCCAAATGCCACGACTGCGGCAGCGGGAATTTGTAAAGGCACGGGAACACCGATATTGCGCATCAGGACTACACCCGGACCTGTGAAAAAATAATGTATCATATAGATGCCAAAACCACATACGGTCAAGTTTGCCAGCATACGCTGGATCAGTTCTGAGCGTACTTTTACTTTCTTGGCTATGAGGAAGAAGGGGATAGTCATCATAATCACATTCAAAGAATTATAGGTGAAGAACAGTTCTAACATTTCATCAGTGCATTGTGGTAATGCGGTCATGTGGCGGAAACCGAAGAATGTGACCATGTAACCTGCCAGAAACATGGGGATACAGACTGACAGTGTCTTACTCCATGACCAGTCGTGGTTGCGCAGATAGTGTCCCAATAGCAAGTACCCGTTGAATCCGGCAAAATAATAGAGCATATTGAACGAGTTCCACGCACAGCCTCCCCAAATGTATGGGGATACGAACTGATAATAATAAGGTAACAAGCCGGTTATTCCCCATGCGACAAGAAACCATAGTTTGGCTTTCTCCGAGGCCTTTTCTACCCATGCGGAGAAAATAGGAAGGTATAGATATAATCCGATAAGCAGATAGATATACCACATATGTACGTCTAATAAAGAGAAATTGAGAGGCATTTCTGCTATATAACCCAATGATACGTTGAGTGACTGACGGGCGGCTTCTTCACCGCTATAAGGGAAAAAGTCAAGGATTATTTCAGGATTAAGTCCCAACAATCCTGTAAACCAGGGAAATAAATTATAAATGACACTCCAGATAAGGAACGGCCAGAATACACGGCTGATTCTTTTTTTGTAGAAAGCGGATATTTCGCCACGTACGGGGAGCAGCAATGCTCCTGTAATCATGACAAACAGTGGGACACACGGACGGAGAAAGGCTCCGTAGGCGGCTCCCCAGAATTTGATTTCATCAATGTTGGCT
>QWCN01005928.1_pt1 | contig 13467 bp, 22 predicted proteins | sample 1972711 | NCBI WGS metagenome assembly QWCN01 (sample SAMN09866707, study PRJNA288562) | Human gut metagenome isolate term1_stool, whole genome shotgun sequencing... | isolation source: gut | host: Homo sapiens | place: USA: California | reverse complement strand
CGATCAACGAGTTGAGCAATCCCACTTCGGGAGCAAAGTGCGTTCTTCTCCCATACAACTCATTCATTAGAGGAGACAAATCAGGTGCGAAGAAGAGTGGTTCCTTCCAGAAGATGGGTCTTAGCAAACCGGTTCTCTCCGGCATTCTCCGTCTGGGATTCAAGCTGCCTACTCCCATCCAGAGGGCGACCATTCCCATCGCATTGACGGGAAAGGATGTGGTGGCCATGGCGAGAACCGGTAAGGAGCACGGTTTCACCATCTGATTAGCTAGGAAGCGGTAAGACGGCGGCGTTCATCATTCCCATGATCGAAAAGCTGAAGGAGCGGAAGAGCACGCTGGGCGTGCGAGGCATCGTGCTGTCTCCCACACGCGAACTGGCATATCAGTCGTACCGCGTGTGCCAGAAGCTGTCGCACTTCACAACGCTCCATTCGTGCATCATCGTCGGAGGTGAGTCGATCGAGACGCAGTTCGAGATGCTGCAGAAGAACCCCGATATCATATTCGCCACACCGGGTCGTTTGATGCATCTCCTCCTGGAAGTGCCTGATTTCAACCTGAACAACGTGCAGTTCATATCCTATTTGATTCGACTTTTGGTGGATTCTTAACGGTCACATTTGCTACGATGAGGCCGATCAGCTGTTCGAGCTGGGCTTCTCCGCGCAGCTGAACGAGATTTGCCGGAAGCTTCCCGGAAACCGCCAGTCCATGCTGATCTCCGCCACGCTGCCGGCCATGCTGCTGGAATTCTCCCGCGCGGGCCTGCGCGACCCGGAGATGGTGCGTCTGGACACGGACAACAAGCTGTCTCCGAATCTGTGCAGCACGTTCTTCATCACGCGCGAAGTCCATGTCATGTCCATCGCTGATAGGTAGAACGAGAAGATCGCGGCACTTATCTACCTACTGCGCGAGATCATCCCCGACCCCAAGGGCACGCTCATCTTCGTCTCCACGCGTTACCACGCCGAACTCCTCTCCGTACGCCCTTCGCCTCCTCCTCACGCCCAGACGCTCCTGACCCAGAACGGCATCGCCGCCAAGTCCATCTACGGCACCATGGAGGTGCGCCTCATCCTGTTTCTTTCCCGTAGACCACCAACCGCAAGATGAACCTCTCGCAGTTCCAGAACAACCGCGTGCCCGTGCTCGTGGTCACCGACGTCGCCGCCCGCGGCCTCGACATCCCCGCGGTGAACACCGTCATCCACTTCGACTGCCCCTCCTCGCCGAAGCTGTTCGTCCACCGCACGGGCCGCACGGCGCGCGGAGGCAAGGACGGCGCCACCTGCGTGTTCGTGGGCGCCTCCCGCGGGAGTGAGGCGTAGCTGACGGCGGCGGAGGTGCCGTACTTCCTGGACATCATGCTGTACCTGTGCCAGCCGATGCAGAGCAGCGACGCGGGCTACGACTGGACGGACCTGACGCCCGCCACGGTGCACTACGGGTGCTTCCCACCGTCGCTGCTGGACGAGGAGGTGCGGTCGGTGGAGCGGCAGGTGGCGGCCAACGTGGAGCTGGAGCAGATGCTGCAGGCGGCGGAGAACGCGTGGGCGCGGCGCGGGCGGCTGAAGCGTAGATCGGAGCTATACCAGAAGACGCGGCCGAAGGCGAGCAAGTCGAGCATCCGGCGCGCGGGCAGCGTGAAGCTGAACGTGATTCACCCGCTGCTGCTGAACCACATCACGTCGGAACAGAAGGTGGTGGAGCGCGTGCGCGAGGACATCCACGGGTACCGGCCGACGAGCACGGTGTGGGAGGTGGAGCGCGGGAAGAAGAGCAGCGAGGTGATGGTGCGCAAGCGCAAGATGCACCAGTGGTCCATCGAGCGTGAGAAGAAAGAGCTGGGCAAGCCACACATCTCGAAGAAGATGCGCGCGCTGCTGAAGCAGTCGGGCAAGCCCGTCTGCGTCAAGGACCTCGTCCAGAACGTGGCGGCGCCGGCGGAGGAGGTGCGGGCGTGGTGATGGGTTGAGGGATAGAAAAGCTATCGTGACGAGACGCATTACATCAACCCGGTGATGCCGATGACGCGCGACAACGAGGAGTTCTTGAACGTGCAGCAGGACGACGTGTCGCGGCTGACGGCGTCGGTGAACAACGCGCTGTTCGAGCTGGTGCCGGACGAGGCGCAGAGCATCACGCAGAAGCAGCGCATCACGCGCTGGGACAACAAGCGCAAGCGGTACGTGACGGGTACGGTGGGCGAGCTGCGCGACAACGCGCACATCCGGAACGAGAGCGGGCAGCTGGTGAAGGGGCACTCGAAGGTGAAGCGCGGCGAGCTGTACGAGCAGTGGAAGAAGAACCACAAGGTGGGCGAGCAGGCCATCGGCGAGGAGAAGCCGGACTACCGCGGCGGGAGACGAGGGTGGGGAAAACGGGGGGAAGTGAGGGGTAGACGGAATGGGAAGCAGAAGGGCGAGCGTGCCCCGCGCAACGAGCTGAAGACGAGAGACCAGGTGCGGAAGGATCTGAAGGAGAAGGAGAAGAACAAGGTGAAGCAGATGAACAAGAAGGATCGCGAGGCGTATCTGAAGAAGAACGGGAAGGGGAAGCGGGGTAACTTTAACAGGAAGTAACGTGTTTTAGAACGTGTTTGTAAAACAAACAAGTCAAGTCCCGCGGTTAAACTCATACTCGGGGATCTGCTCGGCCGTCAGCACCCGCGGCGTGGTTTCGGGAGAGTTCTGCGCCATCTTCTTGAAAAACAACCGTCCCGTTGTGACCGCCATTTCCACCGACAAGTTGTGATGCGCGGGCTGGAGTTGCTAGCTGTGATCCACAATTGCATCCGCCACCTGTTCTATCCACATGGGCAGCTTGCCGCTGTTGTCCGAGCGATCGTACCGCTGATCGGCGAACACCACGAAGGAGTAGTCGTTTTTATTTCGAATGGTTCGTCCCACGCACTGCGCACTCTATCCGTGAGGAAGCAAGCGTGATCCGACTTGCCGAATCGCATCGTACACGTAGTACTCGTTTTCGTCGATGTCATACTCGTTTCGCAAGTATTCAAGCTTTATCTTCAATTCCTTGGACTGGGAGTTCCTATGCGTCACATTCGTCCATTCCACCCACAGGAAGGGAACTCCCATCAACACGCAGCAGCGACCGTAATGGTCGTTGAAGTGGACACCTTCCGAAATATGTCCCCTGACCACACAGAGCAGAATGGCGCCCTTTCCCTGATCGCACGCCTTCTTGTAGTTGTACACCGCCAAGTTGCTCTCGTTGACGTCCCGACTCTCGATGAACAACAGCTTGAAGTTGAAGAGGTCTCGGAGAATTCCATGCTCGTCCCACTCGCAGAGGAACAGTTCCAGGTGCGAATAGCTCGTAAAGAAGCAGATGATTCCGTCCGGCACGATCTGCGCCAGCTCCACCAGCAAGTTGCCTAATCGTCAATCCCGGCTTCCTCTCCCACCGTACGTCACCGCCACCACGCGGTTGCTGCGCAGCGTGTACTTGCTCGATAGCGGCACGTCCTTTACGCTCTCCGTCTTCGGCTGCGCCGTCACCTTCACCTCCTTCGCATTCTCCACCGTCATCCTGCCCTAAATCCTCACGACTTCCGTCATCGCAAACCTGGTCGTTTCCGCGACTGACCACCACGGGGCAGATGTGCGTGTTGGGATCAATGCAAATCCGCCGCTTCACCAGGAAGGGATATTGAAGCAGCTTCGGGAAGAAGTCCAGCGGCGACAGCGTGCCTGCGGATGAGGGAGGATCCCCGCGGGTACCGCTCGTGATGATGACGTGTTTGAAGAGGGTGAAGATAGGCTTCATCACCAGACCAGGGTCGCAGCAGAGCAGTTTGAGGACGGACTGCGAGGACAAGAAGCCGGCGCCCTGCTTGGGGCTGGAGAGAAAGGGCGGCTCCACCAGCGTGTAGAAGCCGTGGTCGTACAGGCCCACGAGCGTGCAGTAGTCGATGACCTTGGAGAGAGAGGCCATGCTAGGGATCACTGGACGTGCAGAGAAGCACTTCTCGAAGGAGAAGGAGGAGTTGATTTGCTGGAAGATGGAGACGAGAGACTTGAACCGCGCGTAAAACATGCGCAGCGTGTCGGAGTCCACCACACAGTCCTATCCTCAAAATCCCCCCGAATTCGGACATTGTAAAAATCGAGCCGTTTTTCGTTCATGGAGTATCCTTCGGCAGTCTTCTTCACCGTCCACTCCTTCATCTTTCTCACCACCAGCTTCAGCAACGGAATGAAACTCCCCGCCTTCATGTAAGGTCCCTCGATCTACGCTGAACGCGTCTTCCATTCCTCACCACTCGCTGAATCATGCCGCGGTCCGTGGTGGCCAGCACCGGCGGACTGTCCTCCTCGCTCACTACGCGTCAGGCAATAGGAGTGTTGTCACGGAGGTCCTTCTCGGAGAGCTGTTCCTGCAGCGTGAAGAAGGCGTTCTCCACCTGCTGCCGCTGCGCGTCCTGGCAGGCCTGCAGCGTTTCGGACATCCTGCGGGTAAGAGCCAGCGGCGAGGGCACTTGGTGAGGCGGCGGTCGGCGTCCTCGAGCTCGCCGAGGGACAGCGTGATGCTGTGGTTCTCGCAGAGGATGCTGTCGATGTTGTGGCCCTCGTCGAAGAGGATGATGTTGTTGCTGTTGTTCAGGTACGGCAGGATGTAGTTGCTGATGTGCGGGTCCAGCACGTACTGCACGTCACACGCCCCCGCGGCAAGTACCTGGTAGTTGAAGACGATGACCGTGGCGAGGCTCAGGCTCTCGCGCGCCAGGTAGTACGGGCAGGTGCCGTGCTGCTTCCCGTACTGGCAGAGGTCGTCCAGCGTGTAGCTGTGCGTGAGGGAGGGAGAGAGCAGCGACATCTCGAAGGGAATCTGGAGATCCTTCGCCGACGCCTTGTAGCCCTCGTAGAATGTGCAGATGTCCTCGATATCGAAGGAGGCGGTCGGGTCGTTGGCTCGCCGCTCCGTGTTGCGAATCTTGCTGTGGCAGGCATCCTGCGGTAAAGGACTAGAACCGTTTAAGATGTGGATATGTCTACCGTCACTTCCGCGTTCTTCACATCGATTGCGCTGTGAATGCACAGGTTGCGGCGACTGCTCAAGCACACACCGTAAATCGGCACATAGCGACCCTCCAGCACGCTGCGGCGGTAGGCAACAACGCGCTTCAATTCCTCCATGCATTGGTTCAATTCGGCAATGGTACGAGTGCAATACACTAGCTTTCCTACGCATCAAAATCTCCACCCCATTGCCGACCCATTCTGGGATTGACGAATTTGGCAGCCAAGTAGACGGAAAAGATGCACACCGTTTTTCCCGTTCCGGTGGGCATTTCAATCAGCGCATGGCCCTTTTGCTCGTTGGTTTCGAATAACTGCTTCAGCTCCAACATGTACTCATATTGCTCTGGATAGATGCTACTGTATCTACGATCATCACAGCAGTAGGGATCATTACGGAAACAAGATATCCAATCCCTCCAGATTGAACTGCATTGTTGTCGCTTTGAAAATGGAGCGAAAAGGGACTGCCGTTTTCGACCCGATTTTAGCATTTCTGGGAAGCAATGTGGAAAGCAGTTTCCTTGCATCACTTTATCTCAATTAGGCAACGGAAGGAGTAATGGCAAGAACGGAGAGTCGATGGGAGTGAAACACAGTGGATCAGGGATTTGAATGCAGAAGCAAACACATCGGACTGCCACAAATCCGATAAAGCGGATACGAGCCGATCATGGAATCATCTCTTTCTTCACTCATGAGCAAGGACACGATCACAATCGACACGCAGCATGGAGGCATGATTGTTGGAACCAATATATGATTCGTTACATATAGCATGACGCGCAGCTCGATTACTACGGAAAGCTATTGGCCACCTGCTCTTCCGACAATATCATTCGCATTTACAGTATTGAGAACGGGAGTTCGGATCTGGCGTGCGAAATCACAGAGTACGCGTTATTGGGGAGGATGAAGTGCAGACACTCGGGTCCCGTGTGGAGAGTTGCCTGGAGCCATCCCAAGTTTGGCTCGTTGCTGGCTTCCTGCAGCTATGACGGAACGGTGAAGATATTCAGCATCGACAAGGACAAATCGTATAGCACCGTCTATGTATATTCGGGACACAAAGCATCGGGTTGGAAAGAAGAGGGCGAGTGAGATGTAGTGAACGGTGTTGCGTGGGCTCCCTACGAGTACGGTCTCTGCCTCGCCGCTGTCTCTAGCGACGGATCTATGTCGATCCACTACCTTGCCAGTAGGGATTCCTCCCTCTTTGAAACGCAGACGAAACGGAGTGGAAGAGCCAGTCGGTGTTGGTCTGCCGCAGCGGCTGCTCCTCCGTGTCGTGGTGTCCCTACCGCCCCACCGCATCCGAGGGAGTGATCATTCTCCGTGTGGCCGTGGGCGCTGGAGACAGTTGTGTCCATGTCCTGAAGTCTTTCCGTTTCCCTTCCATAACCCGTAGGTGTCTCAGCTCGCCCGTGAACCCCTGGGAGGTGGAGTCGAAGCTGCGTGGTCACTCGGACCGCGTGCGTGATGTGAGCTGGTGCCCCTTCATCGGCTTCCCGGTCAACATGATCGCCTCCTGTGGTCGTGTGGGAGAAGGGCTGCGATGTGATGCGTAGGATTGTCAGTTGTGCATCTGGAGCCAGAAGAACGGTGACGCGTGGACCACGTGCCACAAGCAGACGTATACAGATCCGGTGTGGCGCGTCAGCTGGAGTATCACGGGCAATCTGCTTGCGGTCAGCCACGGGGTGGACCAGGTGGACTTGTGGAAGGAAATGATTGACGGGAGCTGGAGGATCGTCAACAGGGAAGAAAAGAATTAGCGTAGTGTTGTACTTTTTGTATCTCGTTCTTGTTCGATCACAGGCAATGGAGGGAGACCCTACGGAGGAGCCCGGGAGTCGGAAGGACGATCTTCAGTGGCTCCAGAGTATGCGCGAACGGCACAACCGAAACGTGAAGGCAATGAGTGGAAAGCGAGTAGAGAGGTTGCGCAAGTCGGCGGAGCGAAAGGTGCTGAAGGCCATCGAAGAAGCCAGTAGGATTGTGATGCAAACGTAATGGACAGAGGGGGGAAACAGCAACGAGAAGGAGGAAGGAAAGGAAGAGGTGGATACAAAGGTGAGTGTGTGCTACGCCATTGAAAAGCAGGAGGATGAGAAGAGGAAGCGGCTACGGATATTTGCAAAGCACATCAACATGAATGAGCAGTTCCCGACAACCTCGCTGGAAGTCATCCAAACCTGTCAAGCATGATACGTAGGTTCAGCTGGAGAAGAAGATGACGGAAGCCATAGCTAAGAAGGACTATCATCTCGCCGACCGGCTAAACAAGCAGATTGCGGATATCCACCTGAACCAGGTGTTGAAGAGCGCCGAGAAGAAGACCCATTTCGAGTTGAAGAAGGAAGTGGCCGCTCTTGCCCTTTTTACCCGTAGAAGACAGAGAGTCCTGCTCCGATGCTAAACTGGAAGTATGTGCGTCGCCTTCCTCCCATCGTAGATTCAACCGGAAGGAGCGCTGGGAGCGGAAGGGAAACAGTTCGAGTGTTTGTTGCAAACAGCGGAGATGTGACTAAGCACGATCCTGTTCAGTGCAGCGCTTTGCACATGCATCGTCCACCACGGCGCGCAGCTCCCGCGTCGCCGCACGGACATTCGAATGACTGAAAATAGCACTAATCACGGCGATGCCGGACACGCCGGCCTCCGCCGTGGAGGCGGCATTCTTCGCATTGACCCCGCCGATGGAAACCACGGGAATCTTCACCGATCGGCACACGCTCTCCAGCCCGTCCAAACCGATCACGTCCGCATCGTCCTTGGAGCTACTCGTCACAACACCCACCCACGCTCACATGGTGGGGAACACGGCGCCCGAGCCAAGGTAGCTCGCACCGTTCTGCTCCGCCAGCACCGCCTGCTCCGCCGTCTGCGCCGACACGCCGACGATTTTGTGCGGGCCGAGCAGCTTGCGGCAGGTGCGCACGTCCATGTCGTTCTGTCCGATGTGCACGCCGTCGGCGTCGGACTAGAGTGAAGACAGACAACAACCCCTACCACCATCGCCACGTCCACGCGGTCGTTGATGATCAGCGGCACGCCGTGCTTCCGCAGCATCTTCTTCAGCTCGTTCGCGTGCGCCACCATGCGATCTATGCCTCACTCGCAGTTCTCGTGCGCACCGAAATCCTCCGTCTTGTCGCGGATTTGAATCATGGTGGCCCCGCCCTCGATGGCCTCGCCAATCGCCTCCTCCATCTCCTCTCCGCCCACCTGGTTCAGGTGCTCGTTCGTCAGCGCCATCAGCCGGCACGCCTCCTCCGAGCACACGTCCGCCTTCAGCGCCGGCTCCACCGCCCACGCGTCGCACATCATGCGCGGCCAGCTCAGCACGGCACTCACCTCGCTCCAGTCCTCGCACACGTACAGCACCTTCTCCGCCTTCTCACTGTGCTGTACTCTTTCCTTCCCATTGTACTGCATCAAATCCTCCTTCCCATTGTACTGCATCAAATCCTCCTTCCCATTGTACTGCATCAAATCCTCCTTCCCATTGTACTGCATCAAGTCCTCCTTCCCATTGTACTGCATCAAATCCTTCAATGCCACGCCGTACTGCGCGCACACACGCCTGAAGGTGGCGGACGGGTGCATCACCACGCCGATGTCCGCCTCCAGCAGACAGCTCAGGTCCCCCAGCGAGTCGCCGATCATGACCCGCACACCCTCGCCGCCGATCGCCCTCATCACCTCGCGCTTGTGCTCGCACCCGCCGCAGCGCTTGTCCAGCGCGCCCGTCGCCACGCCCTGCGCGTCGTACACCAGCGAGGAGGAGAACACGTGGCCCGGGAGCACGTTCAGCGCGCCGTGCCACACGCTGTCGCACAGGCAGTTCACGATCATGTCGTTGTACCACGACTGCGAGACGACATACAGCGACCGCGCCCGCTCGTGCTGCAAAAAGTACGGCGCGTTCTCCGCCAGGTCGACCAGTCTCCCGGTGAGTCCCACGGCGTAGCGGCGCAGTCCCTTGAACAGCCCGCTGTCCTCGCACGGCTTCAGGCAATCGTAGTCAATGGCGTCGTAGCCCTTGAGGAAGCCGGAGAGCGTGTCGTTCTGTAGCAGCGCATCGAACTGTCCCTGGTAGGTTGACTTGTACGCCGCGAGAAGCTCCTGGTACAGCGCCTGACGATCGAGAGAGTCCTTGAAGAAGAGCTCGTTTCCGCGCAGTCCCACATCCTTGGAGTAAGCACAGACAGAGTCTCTTACGCACGTGTCCCTCACCGTGAGCGTACCGTCGAAATCGAGAAAGATCGTGCGCTTCTCAGGAATGAGATAGGGCGCAATGGACGGGTAGAGAGAGTACTGCAGCAGAATTCTCAGCACATTCTTCGATTCCTCGTCCGAGTGTCCCTCACGCAAATCACCGAAATGACGCATGGATTCGATTTCCTATGTCTTAGAAAAGAGAGTGAGGAGAATACCGTGGGGTGATTGATCCATTCGGGGAGCAATTCCTTGGGGAAGGACTTCACCAAGTCAAAGAAATGGCACGTGAAGAAGAGAAGGAAGTTCTTGTCCTTACACTTGGTGTGCAGCGTTTCAAAGCCGTAGTCGCTGCTCATGTTCTTGGGTGCATCCGTAGTGCAGAACGGCTTGTACATACTCTGTTCATCACTGCTGGCACTAGCAAGCATCCTTTCCATCGATGGAATCACGACACTACGCGATCAAGCTGGTGTCTAGTGTAATACCTTTGAACTGCCTGTGTGAAGTGCACTACGCAATCTGTTACGTGAAGATCCCCCTTACACACGGTGTTCAGCAATATAGAAGTATACCTATTCCCCTCACGGCGGCTATCCATCCTCTACTTGAACACGCTGTTGCACACCTTATCCATCCGATGCATCGCTTGAAAAACGTCTTTCTGAGTCTGTGTGATGATCAAGGAACCACTGAACACTCTGGTGGTTCATGATTGTCTTTGAAGAAAAGGGAATCATCTCGTCCATCCAACCCGAAGTGGGTAGAAGAAGCGGCATGCCTCTAACGATGTAGATCTCTTTGTATCTGGGGAATTGCGAAAGAAGAGGAGCACTGTGTATGAACTTGAATAAGAAGAGTGTAGAACGAAACCCAAAAGCAAAGAAGGAGGCTCATCCAAGTGGGAACCAACGAGCGTTATTCATGTGTAGTTGATGGTGTATGGAAGGAAACGAGACCAATGAAACCAAAAGACAAGGGGAAGAGCTCAAATGGAAGTGGAGACACCTTGAAGTCTTCTACGATAGTAGTTGATGTACCTACAACTCATAGAATAGAAATGGCACTCCCATTCAGGAACCAATTCCATCATCACCACAAACAGAGAAGAGTCGACAAATGCAGAGCTGCAGAGACGCAGAATGCGTTTTGCTGTACCCGAGGCGACGACTGCAGCTCCAGTGCATCATAACCCGAATCAACCCATTGTTGGCAAATGCATGAGTCTGGAGAAGGCCTACTTCCGACTCACAACAGCTCCTAATGAAAACGATATCCGGCCAGAAGACATCCTGAAGAAGGCGTTTCTGCGGTTGAAGACGATCTGGAAAGAGACAAAGGACTCGAAGTCAGATAGGGGTTGGAAATTGACGGGTAGTTATGTTCTCGACCAGTTGAAGGCGATTCGTCAAGATCTCGTCGTCCAAGGCATTTCAAACGAATTCACCGTGGAGGTCTACGAGTACAATGCGAAGATTGCGCTGAAGGCACAAAATCTGAACGAGTTCAACCAAGTCCCGAATCGCGCATCGCACTGATAAGTAGTGCCAATCCATGCTCGGCTCGCTCTACACCACCATTCCCAGCAAGCGGCAGATTCGCTTCCTCGCGTATCACATCGTATATGACGTGGTCACCGTTGCTTCTTCTTCTCCTCCTCGTCACACGCAGAACAACGTCGTGGAGATCCACCGCCACATCCAGCAGGCCCAAGCCGTTTTGTCGGAGCCCCTCATTCACCACGCTCTTCTCGTGGCTCCTGTCGCCTCCAGTCACATGTAGGTGGTAGAAGCGTACCGCACATCCAACTACCCCTATTTCATGGTTCTGTACGAGGCCGCTCCGAAGGGGACGAAGGAGCTCATGGAGTCCATGGTGACGGTTGTTCGCAATCGGTTGTTGAAGCTCTATCTCAGCGCCACGCTTCCCTCCATCTCCGTGAATCAGCTCGCTGTAAAGTAGCAGGAATGCTGTTATCACTAGGGTCTTCTTCGGATAGAAGAGAGTGCATTGAAGAAGATGCTGGATGAACGGGGGATCGTCTACACCGATCGCATTGAGATTGCAAAGAACAAAGCCAGTATCATGCAGCTGCCCTATTAGCTATATGATACGCTGTGTTTGTTTCCCATCTCCTTCCAAAACGCCGATCCGCTCATCCACACCCCTTTGTATGAGAGTTGTCGTCCCTGACTTCCTGAATGGGTATTCTGCAAAGGAAACGGTTTCAAAGAGCTATCCCTGCTGTTATGAGGGTATGGGTTCAACCCTCCAGAAAAGGGGGTCGACGTTTCCCTGTTTTGTTACTCTCACTGGATGTTGTTTGATATGACTATCAACTATCACCCCAAGACACCCATCCGCAAATGGCTCCTTGTCGAGAAAAGACGAAAGTGCGTCATCATCTATATATAGCTATATGTTGGAGAAACGAGTGGCTGTGGTTTACGGCACCCAAGAATGCCATAAAAAGCTATACTGTCTTCGCACAATGGTCGGATCCATTTGTCTCCCATCATCCTCTACTTCAACCGACCCCTCATTCATTCTGCTGCTGCTGAATCCGGATGTCCATTGAATGGCCTGATACCTGAGTCCAAGTCGTGTGTCCTATGAGCTGTGTGTGCTATTCAAGGAAAGAACGACTATCTGCTTCTCATTCCGCGATCATCTTCCAGATCGTGCATTTGACTCTTCGATGCTGCATGATATGCATCGTAAGTACCTGCATATACTATCGGCAAGAGACGAATCCTGTTTGCGAATGAATTCACTTCCTGCTATGTATCATTCTTGTTATTCTGTTCTTATATTATGCAACACGCAACGGAATCAGCGTGTTGCTATTCTCATGTATTGAATCACGATTGTGTGCTACATTGCTCACAATTCGAGTTCCTCTAACAAATCACTCATCTTCAATTTCAGCATACTGTAGGAGAGCGTCGGTCACCAGGTCCAGGTACTTGAAAAGCGTTCTGCGCTGATCCAGCGGGAGGTAGAACGCCTTTCTGCGGTGCTCCTGGATGTAATCGAAATCCTGCACCAGCTTCTCCCGCAGCCGTTCTTCCGTCATCTCTTGGATCTCTTTCTCCTTCTCGGGAAGAACGGCGGTGGAGCAGCACAGTTCTTGGGCGAGGCGGTAGATGTCGGAGTACTTGGACTGCCGCTGCTCCTCAGTCAACACCACCAGCTCCGGAGTGGCAATCGCTACCACTCGCGGCAGAAGGTAACCGTTCTGCGCCTCCCTGTTCAGCGATCCGTCCTTGTCGTAGCACGCGCCGAAGATCACCATCTTGATGTTGTTCGCGTCGCCCTGGTAGATTCATTGGAACACATACTGGAGCCATAGTGTGTTCTTAAGCGCTACTAGTTACTCCACTCTGTTGTACCTACGTGCGGACCACTGGGCATTCTCCTTATCACTACTACCGCCCTTCTTTCCGTACACCGCATGGGTGCGGGCGATAGAGTTGTAGTGAGCATGCTTTACAACGCTAAGCTCACCACAGCCCAGATCACGGGTCGTTACCTCTTCGTAATTGAGGTTGAGAGAGTACGAGATTCTTCCCATGTCTCTCATTACCTCTTCAGTTTCTGCTCCAGTTGCCTGACGCAGAATCACAGCACGATGGCGTATGACTCTCAAGAAGATCAATAATGGAGTCAACAAGAGAAGGCTGCCTAGTATTGGAGAGTCTGTTTCTCTGCGATTTGTTTGTTGCAACACACAAGACACAGTGAACCACTTCATGACTCGGCAAGGCAGGTAAGCACCTCCTTCACGACTTCACTGAGCCAAAAAAAGCGTTCTTCGCTGTGAGCCACTCCGTATGGAACCCTCCATGCCATGATGCATAATGGCGTTTGGCTTCTCCACTCCCACATTGACCAAGCAATCCACCGTAGCATCCATTACTGTATTGAAACCACATGGAAATAGCCCATTCGTCGTTCTCAACACCTACTTGTCTCCGCAGAGCGCCCCTTTACCATGTTGTTTGTTCTAGCAAGGTATGCACAGAGCGCACATTGGATAGTCTGTTCGCGAGTTTGACCTTGCGGCGTTTCGACCTTTCCCAGAGCAAACTGGCACTACGAGCATGAGAACGGTGAGTTTGATTATCAACGCGAGATGGGTTGTTCCCGTCATTCCCAAGGACACGGTCTATGACTTCTACTCCGTCATCATCGATG
>QWCN01004985.1_pt1 | contig 13470 bp, 10 predicted proteins | sample 1972711 | NCBI WGS metagenome assembly QWCN01 (sample SAMN09866707, study PRJNA288562) | Human gut metagenome isolate term1_stool, whole genome shotgun sequencing... | isolation source: gut | host: Homo sapiens | place: USA: California | reverse complement strand
TCTGGTGTTGGCTGTGGCTGCGGTGTCGGCTGTGGCTGCGGTGTCGGCTGTGGCTCTGGGGTCGGCTGTGGCTCTGGTGCGGCAGCCATCTTAAGTCCTGCCATTGCTGCGCTAAGTGTCTGATTAGCTGCATCCACTTCTGCCTGTGTTGCTGATGTATTTGCTGCAACTTTCTTTGCTGCTGCAAGTGCTTCTGCAAATACTTTCCATGTATCCGCTGTATAATCTTTTTCTGCTTTTGCTTCTGCAGATGTGATCGTTGCATTTAATGCTGCCATATCAATATCATTCTGATATCCGGCTGTCAGACGAAGAATTCCAACACATCCTGCTTCTCCTGCGGATTTTGTCTTTATATTTAATCTTATTGCCGTTGTATTTACTGTATCAAATGAAATTGTATTGTACTGATTTAATTTGACACTATCTTCATAACTGGTATTTACATTCGCCTTCTGCCATTCTCCGTTATCATCTAAATATTCTACACGGATCTCTTCTGGCAGATCACACCATGTCGGTGTATCCAGATCATTGACTGCCCAATATACATTGAGATAATTGATGTCAATTTTATCATCCCAGTCATACTGTAACCAGCTCCACTGGCCTTTGGTATACCAGTTTCTGTATACACGTCCCTTATTATAGGTATCTACAGAAGATTTTGGTTCCCAGTTTTTCATAATATCATATGGAGAACCATAATAATCATACAATGTATCAAATGTCAGGGAAGCAGCATATTCATAATGCTGTGGATCCATTACCGGTGGTCGGAAACTTACCGAAACAGCCACATCACCGCTGACATTCTGTACTGTATATACATTATCTTTAATCTGATCCTGCACTTCTTCTCCATTTACGACCAGTTTTCTGACTGTATATCCTTCATTTGGTGACATTGTGATCACAAGATCTGTGCCTTCTTTGACCATATCGGCCTGTGCATTTGTAGTAATTGAACCATTGAATTCCGTACGGTTATTTACAGTTACGTTAAACCATTGTTTTCCATCATCGGCTACCTGCAATACTTTGAAGTATGCTGTATATGCATTCTTTGCATATTCTGGTGCAAACATAGGACGGAAAGTATATCCTTTTGCGGTAAGTACCGGGAATCCATTTTTGCTGTCTGTTGAAACTTTAATGGAATCAGACAACGTATTCGAAAGGATCAGGGATGACCATTTTGTATTATCATCTTCTGCTGCCATGACAAATGGACCATACATAACGCTTGCTACTTCTGAAGAACCCAGTTTATCCGGTGTTTTATCAAGATGAAGTGTATAAGGCATATTGATCTCAATGATATCCCCTGCTTTTACATCTTTTAATTCTACATAAGTACTGATCTCCGGATTCTGGACTTTCACCTCTCCATTGACTTTTACTGTAAAACCATTTGTTGCCCAATATGGAACACGAAGTTTCATATTGAATGAAGATGCTGTCTTTCCTTCTATTGCAGATACTGTAAGTTTTGTATCTTCTGAAGGATAATTTGTTTCCTGTTTAACAGTAACACCTTTATCTTCCCATGTTACTGTAGATGGCAGATATAATCCTACATATAAGGTATCTGCTGTTTTTACATAAGCTGCTTCCTGATATTTTACATGATTTTCCATTCCTGTTCCATGACAGCAGGTAAAGGAATCATAATCTCCGCCATAATCTCTTGTAGAACCAGGTCCGATCGGAAGCATATAGGTTGTTCCGTTATGTTTCTTATCTGTTACGTTTGGTGTCTGGGATGCAAGAATCTGATTATATAATGTCCTCTCATAATAATCCATATATTCTGCATCATCCGGATCATAGTTATTTAACATTTTTGTAAGCTTTAACATATTATAAGCTGCACAAGTTTCACAGTTTGTTGTTCCTGCAATATTATTTGCCTGCTGATACGGCTCTGTAAATTTTTCACCGGTTCCTACACCACCGATAGAATATGCATAACGTGAAACTGTCATCTGCCAGAAGTTCTCAGCGATATCATAATATTCTACTTCCGGTTTTCCACTTTTCACAGTTGCTTCATATGTTTCCAATGCACCAATGATCTGCGGAATATGCTGATTTGCATGACGTCCTGCAATATCATCTACATTATTCTTCAACTTATTAAAGAAGTTTGTATTGTCAAACAGTTTTGCTCCTTTAATAAATGCTTCATCTCCTGTGTACATATATAGCTGGGACATGGATTCATTAAATCCACCAAACTCTCCTGCAATATACATATCCCACATTGCAGTAAGCTGTTTCTGGCTGCATGCATTCAATCTGTTACATACCCATTTACCAATTCCGGTCGCAACTGTTAATGCTTCTTTATTACCTGTATAAGTATAAGCATCTAAGAAGCCTGCGATCAGCTTATGTAATGTATAATATGGTGCCCAGATTCCAGAATCTGCACTTCCATATCCTACATACTGCTCCAGCAACGCAAACTGATCCGGGGAATATGCACTGATAAATCCTTCTCCCCATACATTTGGATTTGTACTCCATGTACTTGTCTTTACACCGTTTGTCTTAAAATCTTTCGCTTCACCTTTGGAAAGTTTCTGTAATTCATGGAGTTCATGCACCATCTCATCAAGTTTTGCCTTAATCTCTTCATCTCCTGTAGATGCATATGCAAGAGCTAATGCTGACATATAATGTCCGGTTGAGTGACCTCTTAATAATCCGCTAGGATCATCCCATCCGCCTAATGGTTCAACATCTTTTATCTTATCTGTCTGTCCGAATGTCTTATAGAAATTGTAAAGCATACGCTTATTGTCAAGAAGTTTTAAATAAGCCAGATCACGGTCACGGTTCTGCGTCAGGATCGATCCGTCTTCTCCGATCTTATCTAAAGTAATATCTTTAAGGTCAAAATTCGATGACACTGCTTTTTTTGCAGCTTCTTCTTCATCTACAACAGTGACATGTGCTGTAATCTTCCTGATTTCACCAACTAAAGATCCTTCCACATCAAAATTCCCTGTATTTGCATACTTGTCAGCTTCAATACTTGCCGGCCACACTGCTTTGATCTTATTGACAGAATCATCTGTATAAGTTGCTTTCACATAATTCGGAAGAGACGGACTATGTCCTTTTAATGTTGTAACATTGATCTCTTCTACATTCTTAAGGCTGACTGACTCTTTTAAAGCAATAACTGTATATGCAAACTTTTTCACTACTTTTTCACTGCCGGATGTAACTGTTGCTGTCAATGTACCCGATACATTCTCATTGCCGATTGCCGGACGGGTTACTTTTGCAACGCTTCCATTTACTACAACAGCATCCTTATCACTTTCCCACGTGATCACAGATCCTTTATCACCTTTTACAGGAAGTGTAAAATCTGTCATGACAGAAGAGAGGTCTCCGACTGTTTTTTCAAGCTGGACTGCATCGTCTTCTGCGATCTGCTTATCTGTATACATAGGGATAACCTTTACATCAAATTCTTTTGTATCGGTTGTTCCATTATATGTGATCGTAGCAGTCAGTTTACCTTCAGCTGCACCGCTGCCTGCTGCCGGACGGGTTACTTTTGCAATTCCGTCTGCTATTGTGATCGCACTGTTCGTGCTTTCCCACGTAATGGCAGATCCATTGACGCCCTTTGCCGGAAGTGTAATATCTTCCGTTACTGCTGTTGTATCACCAAGATCTAATGCATCTTTGTCTGCTGCAACAATTCCTGCATCATTTACACTATACATTGCCGCAATCTCATCTGCACTAAGTGCTTTATTATAAATTTTAACCTCTGCAAATTGTCCTTTTGTCGGATTATCTCCAAACTGACCATATCCGATCAGGTTATTCGTAGTTGCTCCAAGATCATTGACACTGATTTTTGTATCTGTCGTTTCACCGATCTGTTGTCCGTTTTCATACAGGGACATCTGCGTTCCATCCATAACAACGGTTGTAAGCACCCAGCGGTTCTTATCGAAATTTGTTTTCTTCTCAACACCGATTTCATTTGACCAGCCACTCTTTGTAATAGCTGCCGCATATCCTTCATGTCCCTTATTTCCTCCGTCAGATAACAGATAGAGATATGAAGTCCGTATCATTACCGATATCCCAGATCCTCTGATATCCGGCATCTGTACTCAGATTTACCCACATACTGATCGTTACTGCATCATTTCCATTTAAAATAGCATTCGGAAGCTGTAGGTAAGATCCATCTTCTCCGCCCGGAAGTGTTAATGCTTTTACACTGTTTCCATAAATATTAACCGTACTGATCTTGTACGTACCTTCTACACTTCCTCCTCCTGCACGTTTTAAAGTTCCGGTATGTCCATTACCGGATGCATCTGTGATTTCCGTTGCATAACTGTTCTGCATGTCAAAATCATAATACAGAATCAATCCATTTTCCGTTGTATCTGCTTTCACATTTACTCCCCCATATGGGAATACACTTGTAAATACAAATACAAATGCCAACAGAAATGCCATTACCTTTTGTACATCATGATCGTGTCGTCTTTTCATAACATTTTCTCCTTTCATTTTTTCTTTGAAATCACCTTTCGATGCATTTCAAAAATTCGTTTTGTATAAATAGTATAACCCCATCCGTCTGATGCCAAAAGTATAAAAAACTACACTGTCTTTCTATTTTTAAACTGTCTTTACGATCAAAATCCTCTCTCCGGCTTTTACATCGGTACCGGTCAGATGGTTCGTTTCCACCAGATCATCTACCGTTGTATGATTTTCTTTTGCAATATGGAACAACCGGTCACCCTCCTTTACGATATAGCCTACCAGCCCCGGCCGCTGCTGTAATACAGCAAGATCTAACTCACTTTCATTGATATCTGTGATCACCTGTTTTTCCTGCTGTTCAAATGCTAACAGATTTAAGCTTACAACTGCTTTGATATCAATATTCCTGCTGTCCGAAAGCACTGTTGTCACCTGTTCGATGCTGCCATCTAAATACACTTTGACAGGATGCTCTGCTTCCGGCATTTCAATCAGCTGGGAAAATGGCACATATGCCCGTTTTGCCGCTACCGGCATCGCATCATCTGCTGTCATATATAAAATCTCTATCGTCAATGTACCTTCCGCTAACAATCCATCTTCTGTGACTGTCGTCTGTTCGACCGCCAATGTATTTTCATTACTGCATATCTGCAAAATATCTTCCTGTTCTTCTTCTAATTCAATTTTATCGGACATTCTGCATTTTGCTTCATTTTTGACTAAGAGCCTGTCAAAAACTGCTGTCTGCATATTCGGTTGTACCTGCCGGTCTAATGCATAGATATCGGAGATCATTTCTATATTGGTTTCCCGCCAGAGGCAGATCGTTAAATTCACTACCATTTCTAAAAGAAGATTTCTTTCTTCTCCGTCCCCATCTAACTCGATCTCAAGATCTGCCTGTGCTAATTCTGTTTTGATCTGATGGATCAACGACTCCTCACAGACATTACATTCTACATTTCCCTGTATCGGAACGGTCGTTTCAAACCATTGCAGCCGTTCTTCGTCCACACCCGAATACAGTACGCAGACAAGCGCTTCTCCACTTACTTCGATCTCACCATTTTTTAAACGGGTACTCATTCCCCTGAGTTCCACACTGTTCCAGAGAATCTCATCCATATTTGGCTTATTAGAAGAAAGAGATATTTCTTTTCGGATCCTTAAGGTATCTTTTTTGTCTGTCAGCAATTCCAATGCTTCTAAATTTTCTTTTTCTATCTCGCATCCCGAATCTGCTCCGACTGCCGCAAGCATCGATGTATCTTCCGGTCTTTCTGCCTCTGCCTGAAATTCCACTAAGGAACGGATACTTAATTTTCTTGAATTGATGACACTGACGGAAATATCCTCGATCTTTCCATCTAATTTTACCTGATCTGATTCTCCGATCCCTTCCATTGTAAGACTTTCCTGAAATGGGATCTCGCCTTTTAAACTGTTGATCTTACGATTATCAAGATCTGTCCGATATAAGATCTGAAACTCTAACACCCCTTTAAACCAGACATGCCCTCCGCTTGCATGGACTTCATCAAAGTGCAGACTGCCCCGCTCCCGTATTACTTTTGTCAGATCCGGTTTGTAATCCGGCAGATTATAATCATCATCCAGTGTGATCTGGTTCAATGCACCGCCAATTTCCCTGTTCCTATGCAATAACTGTCTTTCTAATTCCACAAAAAAATCCTCTGTTCTGAATTTGTATATCTTATTCAGAACAGAGGACTTTTATTCCTTTAACAAAGCTTCATTCGTATATCTCTCGTAATAATATCCGTATAACTAAAGGATAATAACTGCGGTGGATTATCTTCATTCACATCACTTACCAGAATGGTAAATACACTGGGGTAAGCATCTAAAATAACCCCTTCCTGAATGTCAACTTTATTTCTTCCCCGATCCAGTTGAATCATTACCCTGCTTCCACACTGGCTGTGTACAGATGCACGTACCCGGTTGATATCTGCCTGCTGCATACTACTTCCTCCCTTTTCTGTGGCTGCTGATGCATGAGTTGTCTGGTTATTTTAACCGCTTTAGTATAGCACATTGTTAAATTGCCGTCAAAAGGAAATAAGTACTAATTTTAAACTATTGCCATTACTGGAAAATTACATTTTTATCCGTATGTTCAATACGGATCACAATATACGGATAACTCGGTACCGCATTTTTGACTTCATCTTTTGATGGACCTTTCAGATTTGTATGCAATACAACTGCATTCTGTGTCAGGTACAGATCTAAGATCTGGATACTGTACCCACCGGTTTCCTGTTCTCCATATCCCCTCACAATATACAGATACTTATCATTTTCATAGGTCAGTTTAAAATCCGCACTCTTTTTTTCCTCTATTTTCTCAGCTAATTCTTTTGGTATCTCATCTTCTATGATCTCATATTCCAAATCCTGTAATCTGTTTCCATCTGTCTTTTCGATCCCACAGCCAAATAATGTGACAAGTACCGTGATCATTAAAAGTGCAGCCATATACAAAAGCAGCCGACAGCCGATACTCTCACCCTCTTTTAATACATCTTTCATTTTCACGCTTCCATCAAGTATCTTTTTTCTATTTTATTCAGGAAATGTTGTTGTAATTCCAATTTGCAGTTAGTATAATGGAATAATACATGGGTCAAAATCCAGGAATCGTTCCTGCTTATAGGATAAGGATCTGGAATGACCGGCCCATCCACACATGAATAAGTTATAGAAAGGAATGGATTTTTCCATAACAGCATGATACGACTGATTTTTGTTATTTTATTTGTAGCTTTATATTTGATCATCGGCATTCCCATCCTCTTTGTGGAATGGCTGGTCTCCAAAAAATTCCGTTATGCGGCTGATATTTCCCAGCTTCGCATGGTACAGTGGGCTTTCAAAGTCATTCTTGTATTAAGCGGTGTGCATCTTACAGTGATCGGTGAAGAAAATGTTCCGAAAGATACGCCTGTCCTCTATGTCGGAAATCACAGAAGTTTCTTTGACATCATCATCACCTATGCCAGATGCCCGCGTCTTACCGGATACGTGGCAAAAGATTCCATGTTAAAAGTTCCCCTGCTATCGCTCTGGATGAAACGGCTTTACTGCCTGTTTTTAAACCGCAGTGATGTAAAAGAAGGTTTAAAGACCATCTTAACCGGTATTGACCAGATCAAGCATGGTATTTCCATGTGTATCTTTCCGGAGGGAACAAGAAGTAAAAACAAAAGTGAAACAGAAATGCTGCCTTTTAAAGAGGGCAGTTTGAAGATGGCAGAAAAAAGCGGCTGTCCGGTCATTCCAATGGCACTGACCGGAACTGCCGATATTTTAGAAAATCATTTTCCACGTATAAAACCGACTCATGTAATCTTAGAATACGGTGAGCCGATCTATATCAAAGAGTTATCCAAAGAGGATAAAAAACATATAGGAAACTATACCAGAGAAAAGATCCTTACGATGCTAGAAAAGCAGTCAACGCTTCCACGATCTTAGGAAACTGCATAAAGTGAGATGCTTTGATCAACAAAGTATCTCCTTTTTTTATGTCTTTCTTTAAGGCTTCTAATAAGTCTTCTTTTGTCGAAAAATAGCGTACCTCTTTTGCACCTGCATCTTTTGCAGCCTGTGCAAGTTCTTTTGACAATTCGCCAGTGCAGTAGAGTTTATCGATTTGCTTTTCTGCTACATAACTGCCGACATTCGCATGTAACTCTTTTTCGTCTGTTCCTAATTCTCCCATATCACCAAGCACAGCGGTCTTTCTTCCTGCCGCCTGACTTAATACATCGATCGATGCACACATTGAGATTGGATTAGCATTGTAACAGTCATCAATGATCGTTACACCATTTTTTTCGATCAGGTTACTTCTGCCGCTGATCGTTTCAACGGTTGCGATCCCCTTGCATATCATGTCAATATCCATGCCGCATGCATCTCCTACACAGGCTGCTGCTAACGCATTATAGACATTGTGCTCGCCTGCGATCGGAATGGTCACTTCCCTGCTCTGATCATGCAGATGCAGTACCATACGGATGCCTTCCATGCCAAGCGTGGTAATATCCGTCGCATAAACATCTCCATGTTCCCTGCCGTAAAAAACAGGTTTTCTACCATTCACAGATGTGATCGTGGATAATTTATCATCGTCACCATTTAAGATTACGATCCCTTCCCCACGCAGATGGTCAAATACTTCTGTCTTTGCTTTTAAAATGCCATCCCTGCTGCCTAGATTCTCTAAATGACATAACCCGATATTTGTGATCACGCAGATATCAGGATTGGCAATCTCTGCTAAACGGTGCATTTCCCCAAAATCAGAAATCCCCATTTCAAGAACTGCGATCTCATGTTGTTCAGTAATATCAAAGATTGTAAGCGGAAGTCCGATCTCGTTATTAAAATTACCTGCCGTTTTATGTACCGAAAATTTCTCTTTTAATACGGATGCGATCATTTCTTTTGTGCTGGTCTTACCGACACTTCCGGTAATTCCTACCACTTTGATCCCTAATGTCTGACGGTAAAAAGCAGCGATCTTCTTCAATGCATCTAATGTAGACTCTACTAAAATGTATGGAAATTCCGGTGCGTCTAACTCTTTTTCAGAAAGTGTGGCAAGTCCCCCATCTTTCATGACTGCCGGAATAAAATCATGTCCGTCGACGCGTTCTCCCCTGACCGGTATAAACAGACCACCACGCTTTACCTTCCGGCTGTCAATGGCAATTCCGGAAACTTCCGTATTCTTAATATTTTCATCACCGATATAAGTACCGCCACAACATACTGCAATATTGGCTAATGTCATATTTTTCATAAATTATCCCTCGTACTTCTGCAATGAGATCTTGATCAGTTTCTCACAAAGTTCGTTAAAGTTCATTCCGATCACTCCGGCTTCCTGTGGAAGAAGGCTTGTCGGTGTCATACCCGGCAGTGTATTTGCCTCTAAACAGTAGATCTTTCCTTCTTTATTTAACAGGAAATCCATTCTTGAATATGTATCTAATCCTAATGCTTCTGCCGCCATCACTGCATATTTCTGCATTTCTTCGGTGGTCTCTTTTGACAATTCTGCCGGACAGGTTTCTACGGTACTGCCTGCTTTGTATTTATTCTTGTAATCATAAAACCCTTCTACCGGTGCGATCTCAATGATCGGAAGTGCCTGATATTCTAATACACCAACTGAAAATTCCCTGCCTTCGATATATTCTTCTATGATCAGTTCATCTTCCCAATGGAAGGCTTCGTCTAATGCTGCATGGAACTGTTCTTTTGTACGGACAATAGAAACACCGATACTAGAACCGCCACAGCAGGGTTTTACAACACATGGCAGGGATAGACCGGTCTTATCAAAATCATCGGTATGATCTGCCTTTGTCATCTTCATGCCTGTCGGTGTCGGCACACCGTTTTTTTCAAAAAAGATCTTCGCTGCACCCTTATCCATGGCAAGCGCACTGCTTAAATAACCGCTGCCTGTATACTTGATGCCTAACAGATCAAAAGCTGCCTGAATCTTTCCGTTTTCGCCGTTTTCTCCATGTAATGCCATAAATACAATATCTGCCATCTGGCACATGGAAATCACATTTGGTCCAAAAAAGCATGCTGACTGATCTTTTCTTGATGCCTTTACTTTTGCAAGATCCGGTGCTGTTTCCGGAATTGCAGATACACTCACACTTGCTTCTATGCTGTGTTCAAAAATATCTGAAATATCTTCTTCTGCTTCTTTATATCCCATAAATACATCTAATAATATGACACGATGTCCATTTTCCCTGAGTGCTTTTGCTACCATATCTCCTGTTTTAAAGGACACATCCCGTTCTGTGCTGAGTCCTCCGGCTAATACTACTATATCCATTGTGATCTCCCATCTGCTATAAGATTTTTTATGTTCATTTTATCCCATTTTATATGAGATGACAAGGGAGTGGATATGGGATAACACCATTTTCTATATTTTTCATATAAAAGCACTTTTTGCATATACTTTATCTTTTTATTCATCAGAAATTGTATTTGTCAAAATTTTCTTTTGTTATCCTGCGTTTTCGACATATTTCTTTTTTTACCGAAACTGCATGGTCTTTGATGCAATTATTTCATATACTTTTTTTAGAAATTATTGTAACTATCAAACATCCTCATAGTTACAGATCATCAAATCTTAAAATATTACAAATATGGGCTCTCTCGCTTTATAAAATTCTGCAAAGCTCCCATAGCCTCTGTAATGTTCTGTAATGTCGAAAAGTGCCTTCGCCTGCCGTCTGCTTTTCTTCGCCATCATAGCATTTCCTGAGGCAGTAAGACACCATGCTTTTATGCACAACAGATGTGGCAGGACGGTATATTTTCCTGTGAGATGACAGATTCTTATTCCGGTATCACAATGTTTTACTGCTTCTTCAAATCGTCCCTGCTGTTCTAAGATCCACGCAAAATTTCCAAGTATCATTGCGTAAACTTTCAGGGACTCTGACAACTCAAGTCTCTGACGCTCAAGATAACCTTTCAGATAATAAAAAATATGAAAGGCTTTTTCAAGCTGCGCATTTTTTGCATAAGCTATGCCAATATTCGACATGATATATACTTCATCATAGGTAAGCAGTATCTTTCTCTTTGCCGCCTGCATCCGTTCTTTGTAATTCGGCATCGTAATTTCAAGTGCCTGCTCTAGCTTTGGCAGGATTTCTTCTTCACGCTCCCTTTGTATCGCCTGATAGACTGCCTGCGTATACAATGCAAACTGCAGGCAGAATGGATTATCCGTTTCTTTTAATGCATGATACCCTTCTAATGCCAGCTTTGCCTTCTCTAACTCCCGCTGTTCTAAATATAATAAAGCCTGTCTGCGAAACTTTGACCGCTGCATCTCAATCTTCGTATCAAATGATATCCCCATGTGGCACATACCACAGAGCCTTTGGCACAAAGCTTCAAAAACCTGTTTTGATGCAACCTCTTTTCCATTTTCGATCCTGGAAAGTGTACCCGGTGTACAGATCCCATAGGCTAATTCCTCCTGCGTACAGCCTGCACGTATACGCATTTCGTGTATCGCATCCCCCATACCATAAGTCGGCATATATCGTTCCCCCTTTGTCTCTGACATATTCCCCAAAAAAATACCTCATCAGATCTTATCATTGATTCCGGTGTTAATATACCGTTTCGACAAGTGGTATGCAATCTGCGTATCGTCTTAATATTTGCAGTAAGGGTATTTTACTATAACAGTTTAGCCATAGCTCATATAGCATACGAATCATGCCTGCATGAATGAGTATGCTATAGGGGCTATGATCTAAACGCCATCCTATGAGCAAAGTAGCCGCAACTCAGCGAAAAAGCACCGCAGGTGCGGCTTTGCGAATGGCATTGCTAACCTGCTATTCTAAACTGCTATTTTTTAACAATTAACTTTCTTCGTATAAATTTTTTTCGAAATCTGATAAGAGAGCACATTGCAGACAACCGCTAAAAGGAACACCCCTGCGATCAGATATTTTTCTTCTGTGAAAAATATAGACAGATCCATGCCTGTCAGTGCAGTCATACAGACTGTCATGCCAACTACGGTCAGCAGAATAAACAACATTCGCCCTTTTTCGACACCGATCCAGAACATCAATGGAAGATTCACTGCCTGTATGATCAGTGCAAGACACATGATCATGACAATTGTTATCACAGCATCTGCCGGCATATGTCCGTTTATGGCTGCTAATATGAATTTACTAACTATGGTCAGTAAAAAAACGATCCCGACTGAAATATATCCCATCAGATATTTACTTCCGACAATCTCATTTACGGAATATGGAAGCATTCCTGCCAGTTTATCCCACTTTGCACGTTCGTCATATGCCAATCCAGTGATCGGCATCATTGCCGCATAAAATACAGAATATCCAAATAAAAAATCTGACGGCACAACTGCAAATATCACTGTGATCAGTAATAACACTTTTGTCTGTTTTACGATGGTATATGCGTCTTTGATCAATAGTCCTCTCATCCTTATTCCCCTTTCCTTGCTAAAAACAGCACAATATCTTCAATGCCTGCACGCTCTATCTCAAATGCATCTGAGATCTTAGAACGTTTTACTAACAGCTCTGTTGCATATTTCCCCTGTTTTCTTCCTGCAATGGCTTCTTTTGGTACGTCTTTTTCATCTTCCTCTGTGACCTGTAAGATGCCATATTTCTCAAGCAGACGATCCTTTTCTTCACAAAACAGCAGTTTTCCCTGATGCAAAAATGCGATATAATCACTGATCTTTTCCAGATTACTGATGATATGGGAAGATAACAATACCGTATGATCTTCCTCTCTTGTAAATTCATTAAAGATCTCTAAGATCTCATCCCGGATGATCGGGTCTAAGCCGCTTGTTGCTTCATCTAAGATCAATAATTTCGGCTGATGGGAAAGTGCAACTGCGATCGCAAGCTTCATCTTCATTCCCCTTGAATAATCTTTAAACATCTTTTTCTCATCTAAGGAAAATCGTCTGATATAATCAAAATACAGTGTTTCATCCCATCTCTGATAGGTATGCTTCATGATCAAATTGACATTTACTGCATTTAACACCTCCGGAAAATAGGCTTCATCTAAGACTACTCCGATATCTTCCTTGACTGCGTCAAACTCTTTCTTGGTATTATCCTGTCCTAACACAAAGATCTCTCCTGCATCACGCCGGATCGATCCCATGATCAGTCCGATCATGGTACTCTTTCCTGCGCCATTCTCACCCACAAGCCCCATGATACAGCCCAAAGGGAGTGTCAGACTGACATCTTCTAACTGAAAAGATGCATATTTCTTCGTTACGTGTTTCATTTCGATTGCATTTGTCTGGGTTTCATACATTTCTGTACTACC
>QWCN01004980.1_pt1 | contig 13483 bp, 20 predicted proteins | sample 1972711 | NCBI WGS metagenome assembly QWCN01 (sample SAMN09866707, study PRJNA288562) | Human gut metagenome isolate term1_stool, whole genome shotgun sequencing... | isolation source: gut | host: Homo sapiens | place: USA: California | reverse complement strand
ATTTGCTTCTTTTCCGGAGCACGCGCCACCTCCTTTGAGTTCATGTGAATTGAAAAGAAACAGAAAACTAAAGAAACAAAAGTGCTACGAAAGCGCAGGTTGAGAGCTTCCCACCGCAAACGCCTGTTCTACGCATTACCCCCTCACAGTACTGCTACCGTCGTTCAGCGTCCCGTCCGGGTGGTTGATGGCGATGATGTTCTCTCCGTCCACCAGAATGCACCCGCAGAACGCGTTCTGGCAGTTGTGGTCCTTCGACGTGCTGAAGATGGTGATCACCTTCGCGCCCTTCCGCACCGACACTCCGCTGGCTGTGGGCTCGTGCGCCCGCAGAATGTGGGACAGTTCGTTGTTCATCACGAACTCCTCGATCGCCTTCTGCCCATAGCACACGGCCCCCGTGCCGCGCTCGCCCTGCCCGAAGCCGTTCGGGTCGAGATGGTCCTCCTGTTGGCTGCGCGCAGGATCCGACCACAGCAGATCCGTCACTAGCTGCTTCACCAGCAGGTTCTCGCCGGGACTCTGCGTGGGCAGCAGCTCGTAGGGCGTGGGGATCTGGTTGATGATGTCGATGTTCGCGGAGGACGAGTTGTCCACCGGACGCGGGATTCCGCCGTGCACGCAGAAGATGACGTCGTCGATGGTGGCCGCGAGGGGCAGGTAGTCGAAGACGCGGTTGGTCTCTTCCCAGAGCTGGGAGTCACGAAGGAGGAGCATCATTACTATGTAGGCGACGTTCTCGGCGAAGCGCTCCTTCAGCTGGCCGAGGAGACAGCGGTTCCCGTAGTAGTGGTCGCAGCCCTGGATGTGAGGGGAGAGAGGAAATGGGACGTTGACCACCTTCACCTCGTGGTTGCCTCGCAACAGAAACACCTTGTCAGGGAGCATGATTTTTTGCGCAAATAAGTAGCAGAGCACTTCGATTCCGAACATCCCTCGATCGACATAGTCGCCGAGGAACAAAAACGTGCCCGGAGTCAGGTGGATTCCCAGAGGCCACATCGTGCGAGCGAACGCCAGGAGGTCGGGCATGTTTCCGTGGAAATCACCGAACACATACGCCGGGGACTTCAGGCGAAGAAGACGCGGTTCTGCTGCCAGAATATGGCCTAGGGATGAAGTAGAGTATGAGCACGGACAGACTTCATTACACATAAACAGATACTGGTTGACAAAATCGGAAGTGGCAAAAAAGGGATTCGGAAGAGGGTAGGAGCACTGTTGGATGATATTTTCCAGATAGCTCGTGTCGTTGTCATCTACCGAAGAGAGAATATCTGACGACGTCATGCTTGCAGACCTACCCATTACGAGCCAAACAGAAACCCACCTTGCAAGATGGCGTTTCGCGAGCCCATTTCGATAGAACGTGTACATCGTGGGAGCGATCGTGAAACTCTTCTTCTTCTTCTTCTCTGTCTCCCCCAACCGCCCCAGTTCTGTCCGTAGTTCCACAATCTCGCGCATCATGTGGTAACAGTTGGGACAGTTGGAACAGCCAGTGGAGCACACACCACCGTCGTCTCGAGGTGGTTCTGAATCGATTTGTTCATCGCTACGGAACTCCATGGAATTGCAATTCTCGCCTTTGAAGAAGGAAGCCAGTTAAACGCAGTCACAATAGTACAGAAAACAAGTTCAAGGCACAATACTTCCTCCGCGCTGTGTATTCTTCTGAACATGCTGATGCATTTCAATCTGGGAGTTTCATCCGTCTTCTTGTGTGCTTCTCCCCTTTACGGCAGCAATGAAACAAACAACGCAAAACCCTATAGTACAAGAATGGCAAGCAACTCCTGTCTTCAAACACGCGCTTCGCAACAATCGAAAGGGATGCAATCACTCCGTCCGTTTACACGTCCGCAGGATTGTAGTAGTCGAGGTATTCCTGCAGAATCACTGCGGCAGCTCCCTCGTCCTTTCTCTTCAATCCGCGGTTCCAGTCCCGTTTCCGTCTGTGCGCAAAGCGGTCCATCGCGATCTGCGTTGTATACGCTTCATTGTGGAGAACGACGGGAAACGCGATTTGCGTGTTGGTTTCGAAGGAGTGAACGAACAGCTTGATGTCCTCGCACTGCAGCGACTCCTCGTCATTCAAAAGCAGTGGAAAGCCCACGATCTGCGCTTCACTCCCACTAACCACATCTACCATCGCAAAAGCACGGTTTTCCTTCAGAATTTTCACCAGTGGATTCTCCGGACCCTTCAAACAACCTACGGAATCAAGGGTGGAGAATGCAGGAACAGTCTCTCCGATTCAGTGTAGTGAGTGGGATCGCCATACGCAGCGAAGGGTCGGACAGAGCGATTCCCACGTTCATCGTACCCACATCCACTCCGAGCAGTCGCGGTTTGATGGTGGCAATCTGTCTGTACACCTTTCCCAGCTGCTTTGGAGAAAGAAAGGGCATTACAATACGGAAAATGAGCGAATTCCCAAACTTTAGTTCATTTTCTGCAGGAGAGCAAACGAAAAAGGGGAGTGCTTTGGGCATTTGTGTCCGATTCTCAAACTTGCCTGCTCTCGCCTCATCTGTATTCTTAGTGCCGTATACCCCTTGTAATGAGGCTAGGGAATCGAGTTTCCTTTCTTCTTTCTCTGTTGCTTCTCTCTTTAGCCATGTCCTCTTCCTTTGTGAAAGTGCCCGTGTATTGGAAGTCCGCGAACGCATCGAACAGCGTTTTCAGAGAGGGTCGGCGTTTGCATGATTATTTGTATCTCACGCCCACGTATGGAGACTCGAAGGGACTGGGGTAGTGCTGCTATGCATTTGTGAAAAGTAGCTACTTTTACACGCTGGTGTATGTGGGGAATCCGCCGCAACGTCAGACCGTGATTTTGGACACTGGCAGTAGCATTCTCTCGTTTCCATGCTCGACGTGTGTTCTGGGTGTGTATTCCTCACTCGTAGCTGTACGAGTTGTGGACAGCACCAGAACGCTCCCTTCAATCCTCGTTTATCCAGGACAATTCGAATATCCTTGTTTGCTCTTTCTTGTGCATTCCTTCATGCTACCCCGTTGGATGTAACGAGCAGACATACAAGGGAAAGTGCAACAGTTGCCAGAACAACCAGTGCTACTTTAGTCAAGTGGACGTTGCCGACTGGTTTCACCGGTAGTCCTATTTGGAGGGAAGCAGCATGAGTGGTCCTCTCTACTGGGATACGATCTGGTTGGGAGGCAACGTGGAAACGGAAGAACACATTCCCGCCAAGTCTCACGCCTCCTTTTCGCGTTACGGGCTGCAGCATGAGTTTGGATGCTCTCATTCCATGCATGGTCTGTTTCAGCGGCAACTGGCAGACGGCATCATCGGCTTGGCGCCGCGCGGTGTGTTTCCTCCTTCCAAACTCATGTCCAGAAATGTCCTACATTGGTCGTTTTCAGAGCCAGCTCAAAACACTGCGGGAGGCGAATCCAAAGAATTCCATTCAGGAAGCCTTCAGCTTCTGTTTTGTGGAGGGAGGCGGCTACATGATTCTCGGCGGCTACGATTCCGAGAATAACCTCTCACCCATGTGCTTTACTCCATTCTCGTCTCTGAACCGCTATTATCGTGTTGCCTTCTCCGCTGTGTCCTTCGATGCGCAGCGCGCCTATTATTTGATTGACAAGTGGAACGCGAATGCTGGCGTGATGATCGACTCCGGGACGACATTCACCTATTTGATCAGTTCCGAGTATCGCGTATTTACTCAGGCGTTCGTGGAGGCACTAAGGCAGTCTCTCAACAAGGCGCACGCTACGTTACCCCCCGTAAAGCGATTCCGCGTTCCTGTCGTATTGAAGCGCGTAATGCATAGGAACACCACTGTTACCGTGTGATGAGTCCAGAACAAGTGGCGCTGTTCCCCACACTGCGGATTACGCTGTCATCGGGCTGTCCCTTCGTGGTGGACCCGCATCACTACATGTACGAAGTGGAGAGCCATGTGTGGTGCATGGGCGTGTATAGCGACCCCACAACGGTGATTGGGAACAACATCCTTCAGAACCAAAACGCCGTTTTCGACTTGAAGAATAAGCAGTGGGGAATTGCCAAGGCGAACATATCCTATTCACGTCTCCTCAGTGATCCTTCATTCGCAGTGCGCTGGGAAAAAGGCAATTCAGACTCAGGATCATGCAGACATTACCAAGCCCTTCACGCGCGTTACTGCGCCCATGAAGAAGCAACAGCCGCTCATCATTCTCAACACTGCCAGCAGCAAGGTGAATCCCACTCCCAAGATGCCACCTCGTACTCAGCAGCCTTCGCAGAGTTCTCCTGTCCCAAGTCTGACACCAACTCAGCAGGATCCGAAGCCATCACCAACTCAGCAGGATTCAAAGCCAACAACACCCATTCACATGATGCAGTCGGAGACGCAGGCCCCTGCGCCGGTGGTGCAGAAGGAGAAGGAAGAGCTGGAAGCGGTGCAGTACGTGCAGTACATGCAGCAGCAGCTCTATCTGAGAGGAAAGGGGGATTTGGATGAGGTGCTGAGTCACTGTGGGATTTGCAGAAAGGAGGTGATGCGTAGGGAGAATCGTAAGTGCGGGAATGGTCGTTATGTGTGTGTACTGTTTAGTTGTGGTCCTTCGCAAGTGTCGATGCTATGTTTGTTAACAAAACAGACAACTACACAAACTATGATCACAACTAGTATACAGAATCAACGCCATATCGAATAAGGGTGGCTTTGAAAACACTCTGATGATCGGCTTTCGAGGACACAACCCAAGTACTCCTCGGAACACTAAAACGGCTAGCAGTCGTTGACACACCCGCATGGACGGGGGAAGGGGTCGGATTGATCACTTCGGGGGACGACGCAATGGAAGTGGTTGGAGATGAAAAGCTAGACGATGGAAAATCATGCAGAGTCGTAAGGGGTGAAACAGACAGTGTTTTCATGAGAGGGAGAGAGGGGGACGGACCGTTCTTTGCTTGTTTTTGAAGCAAGCCACGCTTGGCGAGTCGCTTCCGCAGTTGCATTTCTGCACATGAGGATTGACAAGTTGTACCCACCTTTGTACTGTTGTCTTTGCCGACTGCGACAGAAGTCGCAGTTGTTGGTGATGGTATCCGTGTAGAGACTCACAAAATGATCCAAAGACTTCTCAAGTCCACAGGTTTTGCAAATCCGCAGGGGAACAGGTCCGGTCTGCTCCATGACTCAAGTACAACACGACAGAAGTTCCAATCAGTAGATTCTTGTGTGACAAAACACAAAGGCGACAAAACACCAACTTATAAACACACCATAATTGGTGCATCCAATCAGATCACATTCCTTTGTCGATTTCCGTGCACTTCCATCCATCCAGCTCCTTCCCCGCGTTTCAGATCGGTTGCATGTAGAAAGGAAACAGAGCGGATTCATACGAGAATTCAGAATTGGAGTTTTCATGCTTGTCAATTCCAATGAGCCTGGATGGAATCGCTTTGGTTGGTGAGGAGGAGAGGCAGCGCATGGTTTGGGCCTATTCCGGAGGATTCATCGATGATCCCGCAATGGACGGAAAAGCAGGTGAGCGTGGAACTGAATTGTGTAGGCAGTCTGAGGAAGAATTGGGAGAGTCGAGAGAGAATGAGAATGAAAGAGCAGGCGATTTGAACTTGCTGTTAGGCGTAGAGTATCCTAATGAGTGATGTGTTTGCAATGCTTCAGTCATGGGAACTGTTTTCTTCCTGCCCGTTGGATTCGTTCAAGCAGCTGCAAAGTGGTGATCTTCAAGTTCCAATCTCCTTCATAATGGATATACTCGAAAGGACACGATCGCTTTGCCAGACGCAGACCATCTTTCTCGTGATCGTTCCTGGACATGTTTATGGAGTAGAAAGCAATTCAGAATGAATTAGCATATATCAAAAAATGTGAGGCGGTGCGAAGAGGGCTGGTGGTATCAGGGGTGATGCCCCCTATATCTCGCATCGAGTACAACGCGTTCATGGAGTGGAGACGTCACGAAATCCGGTCCTTCCCCTTCACCGAAGCCTCCCGTCGACAGCACTTGCTGGACATCCTTCAATCATCCTTCGCTCCCATGAAACCAATGCTAGAGAGCAGCATCCGACCGTCCACGCCCGTGATGTTCGCCACACCATCATCCGTCTTCCACGTCAATCAAATGCAAGCGAAGATGCGTCAAGTGCTTGCGGCAGATGCATCTTCGCTGCTTCGCTCCTTCTCTTCTCTCTCCGCCTTGGGCGATGACGCGCTGCTTCTCTCCTCCTTGGACAGTTGGGTGCAGCTTGTGCGTTTCTCCACACAGTTCCTCTGTCTTTGCGCCTTTCTGCACAACGATTGGTCTGGAATCGAATCCCTGAAGACTTCGTTCTCATTCCCTCCCACTCCGTCCATTCAAAGGATGGGGGTGCCCCAACGCAACCCCGCTCCCCTTCCCACGACTTCGCATCGCGAGATGCTGTTGAACGTGCTGGAGTCGACGTACCTGTACGTCCAAAACGCATCCGAGGAGGAGTTGAAGGAGAGCGAATTGTTGTTGCATTACGGCGAATTGGTTCGGTCGTGCTGTTCTGTGTACAAGAAGAAGGAAGTGAAAGAGAAGCCATCTGAGGAGGAGGAAGAAGAGACGGGGGAAACAGTGCCGGTTCAGAAGGAAGAAAGGGAAGAGGATGTAGAGTATGTGTATCAAGGAGTGGCGGCGAAACAGAAGGCGGAGGAGAAGGACCGATCAGGCGGTGTGGGGGTGATGATGCATCACAAGGAACTCATGGAGGAGTTGAAGGTGTTTCACGCCTCGCGACAGAGGAAGACGAAGAGAGTGGTGGTGGGGGATGCCTTCGAGGAGGAAGAGGAAGAGGAGGAAACGCCTGTCGTCCATGTGAGCCTATCGCCGGTCAGCTTCTTCTCGCTGCTGTCGCGTCGTGGTGAAGAGAGTGTGATTGAATGATGTGTTTGTGAAACAGAACAGTACAGAAAGAGTAGGATACAACAACTCAAGCTACAAGATATACGAGAGGAAGTAGTTCAATAGGTCCACCAGGGAGATGATGCCGATCGGCATGTCCTGATCATCCACGATCACCAGCAACCGCAGCTGCGTCGACGCAAATGTGTCGAACACATACTGCAGATTGTCGTCCTGCTTGCAGCACAGCACGTGGGGCACCTTCTGACTCTGCATCTCATTCCCACTTTGAATTCTCACGAGTGCGGGAATGGCGGAAAGCGGCTTCTCGAGCAGGTCCATGTCCATGATGTCCAGCTTGAAGATGTCACTGCGTTGGAAAATGGTGGTCATCCGACCCTCCTCATTCGTGACCAGAATGGAGGAGATGTTGCGACTCTCTAGTATGAACAGCGCTACGATGGAGAGGAGGAAGCGGAGGTACCCTGTGCGACGGAAGTGGAGGCGGGACAGGAGATCACATCCTTGTACATGCCGAGATGCAATTCGCGAATGGTCTGTTGGTAAATGGCCGCGGACTTGTCGAAAGAAGAAACGAGGTGGTGCAGGATGGAGCTGTATGTGAGAATGCCGAGAACCTGGTTGTTCTAGAATTGAGATGATGCCGCGCATCTACCTCAATGACAGGGAGACGCCGGATCTTGTACTCCGACATGATGTGCAGAATATCGATGAGGCTCGTCGTCGGCTGGCAGTCGAGGAGGCGCTGCTTCGATTCGTTCTTCAGCTGGAATTCTAGGATGGAGCGGAAAACCAGAGCAAACCCCTGTATGTATTGATGTTGATGAGTAAGATATCGTTCACCTTATCAGGATGGTGACGATGCATGTTGATTTGCATAAGCACGGCCTTGATCAAGTCGCTGCTGTTGAAAATGCCGATAAAACAGTTCTTCTCGTGGTTCCAGATAATGGCTTCGGCAACTTCTACGCATAACACGGAGCTGTCAAGTTCCACCCTGAGAGCGAAGACAATCAAATGCCAAACAGATGGGCATGTTCGAGTTGAACACGGACACCTTTCCACTGCGCGGAAGAGCATCATACGCCGTATGCGTCTCGAGGAAGTGGACAACAGTGTTGATAATGTCGTGCTGCTCCCCGGTGATATAACTCTTAGGAGAGACCCCGAAAACCCCAGGTCCTGCTCCTTTTCCAGCATCGGCTTCTTTCCGGGAAAAGTCCTATTCCGTCAATCTCCAAAACGGTGGAGGTACAGCCAATTCTATATTATTTCTGCTATTCGCTGTCACCGAAGACGGGGCATTCTCACAACACTCTTCGCTTGGTTCCGTAGAAGGGGGCATTACAAGAGAAATCGATATCTAACGATTCGATAACCTCCTGTGTAGGAACAGAATAGAGATGAGGAATCGAACACCCATTTCTCTGTTTCTCCGTTTTGACCTGTACGGGATTAGCCCTTCTTTTCTGCTAGTATGCACCCCTCTACAGCATGCTGACAGGGATCCCATTTCAAGCGTGTCGATGCGCTCATTCTCCCATCCACTCCTTTTGCTTGCACTCCATCCCAAAATGAGTAAAGAAACGTACAGTATCGTTTACACGATGCAGTTTCGCGTTGCGACGGCAAACCCTGCGTTGGGTTGCGGATCCCTTCCGATCGACTGTAGAATGTGAAGAACACAACGCCTGCATTGTAGTGGAAGAAGCATAGCTGTCATCTTCGGTTCACTTTTTCATAGGGGGTCTCGCTTCTGTGTCTATCGAAATGGTATGCGTACGTTCCACTCGTCAGTAGCCTAGTTTGGCCTGGACATTTTGCAGAGCTTCTTCAAAACGGATTCGCAGGGCTTTGGTGTGCAGTTGACGCTTTAGTCTTTATGATCAACGACTTCGAGTGTATCCCATCGCCACCAAGAACCCGGACCTGGAATACGGAGACAAGAGTGCTTTTTGTTCCCCTCCTTCATTTCTAGTCATCCTCCCAGAAGACGCGATTCTCTATATCAGTTCGCGTCAACAGACACACTGAGGCGTAGATGGAACGACCGCTCGCTATCCTCTCATGTTCAAGCTTCTGTACGATACACACATCACTTACTGCAGCGTGAAGGAGTTTTCGGCGGATCATGGCATGTGCTACATTCCGCGATGGGTAGCTACGGGCCTTTACATCCACTGTAGATGATGAGAAAGCTGAACGTGCTTCCGGGCGAAATCATCAGGGTTTGTAACATCAACCTAAACAAGGCGACGTTCGTCAAATTCCGCTTCCGCGATGGATCGTTCGGAAGCTTCACAAACCCCAGAGCCATGTGGTGCTTCAAAGCGCGTCTCATCCGTAGTTTGGAGAATAAGCTGAAAGCGTTTTCTGTGGTGGCAAAGAAGGATCGTATCGTGATCGAGCATTTGGGAACGGAGTACACAATTGACATTCTGGATTGCAAGCCCAACAACGTTGTCGACATTGTGGAGACCGATGTGGAAGTGGATATTGATTATGGGGATACGTACGTGTGATGAAATGTCTTCATTCTAGAGGCAAAAGCAAAGCCGTGATTCCTGAAGTCCCTGCCTCGAGTGGTGTGCAGTTCACCAACGTAGGCGAGACGGTGGACGAGGAGGCAACCCTATCTCCATCGAAGAGTCTTCCGGTCAGCAAATTCAGAACCAAACGGAACTACTTCGAGGGAGAAGGCCATTCGCTGAAGGCCACAAAGAGCGAGCCCGCACGGCCGTCCAGACCGTCCGGATTCAGACGGGAAGAGAGCAATTCGAGAAGTGTTGCTACGCTCCCGGAGTCCCGCTTTACACAAAAGGACAAAGAGGAGCACTTCAAGGGAAGCGGGCACAAGTTGTGTTAGAGATTCGTTGTTTGTTTGACTATCCAGTTTACCGGCTTTTGGGGAAACCGGAGTACTCAACTCATTCTTTTCTAATTCAATGGCTCTTATTCGTTCTGCATCTTCTTTGTCTGCTACTTTCGCTTCCCAAGCGCCGAGAGTGGCGCCTGTCGTTTTGAATCGTGTGAGCGGCGCCCTGTCCTACAACAACCGGAACGCTGCCCCCATTCAGAGGAGGACCTTCTTGGTTGGTACGATCATCAATCTCTCCTTTGGTGAGGATTTGCCTTTTCTTTCATGGATAGACGCTGTCTTCCTCACGACCGCTGCCTCTGCTATGCGCAGAGTGTCTGGAATTGAGTAAGGCAAAATGGAGTTCTGTGATGGTTAGTCTTCACAACTATGCGAAGATGATCGAGGACCCGCGGTGGCGTTCCTACTGCCTCCGTATGAGCAAGGGTTTGGTGTAATCTGCAGGTTATCTCGACTTTGGCGAAACGTGCACTGACAAGTGCATTCGCTGGTTCAGAAAGCAGAGAGACGAGGACCGCCGGGAAGAGGAGGAGAAGGCTCGTCGTCATCAGGCTGACAACAGGCAGTATTACACCTATGACTACTACCAGCAGAACCAGCCGAAGGAGCGCACCTCCTCTTATGATTCCAAGAAGTGGAATTAGAGCGATCCGTCCTTATAGCTGCTATCTATTTCTAATTTTGTGGATGGCCTGTTTGTTGGCAGATTCACACACAATTGCTGATGGACAAGAAGACTCTTCTGTTCCTCTCTCTGGGAATTGTCGGTGTACTGTACGTGCTGTGGAACGTCGTTGACACGGAATTGGACGAAGACGAGTCGGAAGAAGCATCACCTTCCAAAAAGCCAAAATGCGCCACACCGTTCATCCCCACACACGAGTGGCAGGAAGTCAAAGAAGGGCAGGCCGTTCCTCCCGTAGGGTCAGTGAAGTGCAGTAATGGGCGTAGGGACTATCGATTCGCTTTGACCTTGCCACGGGAAAGAACTACGCAAAGCTGCTAGACGAAGAGCCCAAGAAGGAGGAGAATGTGTACCATATGACAGCCGATTTGAAATGACTTGATTGTTGCAACAAAAAAAAGCATCTTATTCCTTCTTCTCCTTGTTCTCCGCACCCTCCTTGGCTTCTCCCTGTTCCTCGCCCTCAGCGGCCTGGGGCTGAGGAGCACGCATCTTGGAAGTGGCAAGCTACGCATTAGCAGCACCTCAGACCCATACGTTTACGATGAGCATAACACCCATCATAATGAAATTGCCGTACTTCTGGAAGAAGGAGGGAGTGGGCACGGGCAGATTGCGGGAAGCTTCCAGCATGATCAGGTGCTTACCCTCGTCAGCCACGACAGACAGTTTAAAGTGATCCTTCGAGTCGACGAGAACCTCGAACGTGTTACCAGCGAGGTTGCGTCCATAGGCAACCTACGCATCAAGCGGAACACAATTCGTTACATAGGTGTTGTTCTCCACGAGGACCTGGAAGTGAAGATTCACACCGTCAAAGGGATTCACCTTGTCGGCAACAGCAACACCATTGACAGTGGTCTGGTCCTCCATGTGCAGCGAGAACGACTGCTCCGCCTTGGCCTCGTTCGTCGCCTGGTCGATGAACTCAAACAGCATGGAATCGGCGGCATTCATAGACACGTTGTAGATTTCCATTCCCATCGCCTTGGCTGGTTCCTTCTGGTCCACCGTCAGCTCCTTGCGCTGGACCTTCCACGATCCGCAGAAGTAGCTGTCCACGGTGAAGTCGAAGTTTCTGGCCGGGGCACAGAGCGCCACAGCCATGATACACAAAGCAACCAGAAAAAAAGATCTCATTACAGGGTCCTAAGAAAAAGTGTGTCCGTGTCTTCCTCGTTGATTCCACGTGGAATGTTCGATTTCTGCATGAATGGTTGGATGCCACTTGCCAAGAGAGGACTTGTGTGTCGCGACTCTGTCTCAGGGCTCTTTGACGGTAACAAAGAGCGGAACTATGTGCTAAAAATGATGTGGTGAGTTGTTTTCGTTGAATTAGGGAGAATCTCCATCATGATGAAGTACTTCCGAAATTGTGTCTATAGATAATCTAGAATGTGCTTGATTCTATAAGGGGATCATTTTGTGCTTCTCTTCCTGATTAACGCTGTCGTTGTTTACACTCCCAGTAGCATTCTTCTCGAGTTCTACATGTTAGGAAGCAGTTAGGCGCACGATTCAAGCCTCCCAGTGAAGGACCCTTCCAATCGTCCCCATTTGAAACCAACAGATACAGAAGTACATGTATGTCTGAAATACAGCAAGACAAGGAATAATCACCGCAGTGGGATACACATTTCCTCCAACCAATCCGCTGAATCGATTTGGTGCGTCCAATCACCTTGGAGGAACGAGTGCTCCAAACCAATCCCGAAGCAAGCGCCCATAACAACATGAACGAGCGTATGGTGTGTTTTGATATCATTCCCGCACTGGGAGAGAAGGACGTACAAATGGAGTGATGGATGAATGATAGCTGATTCTGACGCTTGACCACTACAACAAAGTGACAATTACATCCAAAGGAACGATTGTACAGTGAGCGAAGGGGGTGATGATCCAGATGGATGCGTTTCAGCGAAAGAACATACAGCGCATTGTGCAGAACGTGGTGTCTACTACCCAACTAGCTATCTACTTTAACGAGTAGGAGCAGAGATGAGTGTGAAGTGTAGTGCCACGACCCCATATCACTTCCTTGCACCCAATACAGAGCAGGCAAGCAGGCTTGTGCATGCATTGAACGGTTTTATTCTCCATGGACGCTCACTCTCAGACTATGTGGAAAGCAAGCCTGTTTGCATGGACGACGACTTCTTTCAGCTGTAACCTTCACAAATCTATGATCAGCGATAGGTCGATGGAAGGGCTGTGCCAGAAGAAGGGGAAAACGAAGTGGGCAACCCGCTACCTCCGCGTGTATGGGAAGCGCTTATTCGTCTTCAGAGAGGAGGCGGAGGAAGAGGCGTATCCTCTTAACATACTCGACACACAAAACATGCTGATTGAGTGGGACGGAGACTGCTTACTGAAAGTCGTTACACACAGAGAAGTATGCGCAACAAGAGGTCGTCACAACTAGTTCTCGTTTCGCTTCGAAAACAGTGAAACGGCCGAGCAGTGGTATCATCATCTGTGTCCCATGATCGATGTGCAAAAGCGTGACGACGAACATCCAAAACCTGAACCCGAAGAAGAGAAGCCCAGACACGTCCATCCTCCCATGATAGGGCTGCCCATCCCGGTGATATCAGCAGAATACTTGCAGGAGAAGCTGCGCGAACGAAACGAGAGACTCAAGCAGAAGGAACAGTCCAGTGCGGAAGAATGCGTTCCGCCCCCGATCCCTCCTCCTCCCAAACGACGCAACCACCACAAAGAAGAGAAGAAGATAGAACTCCGCAACTATGACTCCTTGTCTGTTTGTTGCCATCCCACGATGCCCACCGATTCGCATCCACGTGGTTTGACTCGAACGGGAAAAGAGAGGTTACGAAATGGGTTTCAGTAGGTGATCCGTTGCATGACTCAATGGGAAACCCGGTCCATCCTAACTCCCTGTAGATGATGGATCTCGTGGAAGAGGAGGCTTCTCTGGCGGCCGTGGTGGTAGAGGAGGCGGTCGCGGAGGCGGTCGCGGTGGCATGAGAGGCGGAGACCGTGGAGGTCGTGGAGGTGGCAGAGGCGGCAGAGGCGGT
>QWCN01004977.1_pt1 | contig 13484 bp, 9 predicted proteins | sample 1972711 | NCBI WGS metagenome assembly QWCN01 (sample SAMN09866707, study PRJNA288562) | Human gut metagenome isolate term1_stool, whole genome shotgun sequencing... | isolation source: gut | host: Homo sapiens | place: USA: California | reverse complement strand
GTCAATTTTAATAAGACTACCATCCTCAATAGCCTCAGTAATCATTTCTATTTTTAACTTACCACTGAAATGAAGTAGACAATTGAGTGAACCATTTATCATTTTTATAAAGAGATACGCATCTTTGATGGTAGACGTTTCACCCACAGGCAAGAAAAGGTCAACGTTACAATTGTTTTTGTTTAGAACGGCATGAGAAAGGCTAGTGTCATTCAACATATTTTCTCTTAACTGTGCAAAGTCATTCATGAATTCATCGGTGGATTCAGAGTTGAGTTCCTCGGTTATATTTTCAATATCAGGCATACTCTCCGGTTTAACTATGTTCCCCATGTCGAACATATTTCCCAGTCGAAAACAAATCAGTATTTGAGCTTTATGTATTCCCCTTTTTGCAGATCTTTGTAGCTCATCTATATCAATATCCTCACTTCCTTTTCCTGCTTTCGCTTTACGTAATTCTTTTTGTATATCCCTTTGCACATAGACAATCTCTTGTTCTTTACCTTTTCGGTATTTCTTGAACATGCTGTCCCAATCATCACCTGCTGTAGCGTTTAACAAATAGCCGAACAAGGCTATAAGTCCAAAAAGTAATTTCTTTTTCATTTTTAATTTTATTATGGTTTTCTATCTACTCTGACGAAGAACCAATGCGTTTGTGACAAAAGAACATAAAAAAAATGATAATGACAATTATAGCTTCGTACATTATATAGGATGAATAGGAAATTTATCTATTTAGTTTCTGTAATCACGACGCTTTTTACGAAGATTATGTTAATGTCATTATGAAAGATTAAATCTGCTTGATGGACCTAAAATAGACGGAAGTCTTCGGAATATTTAGTTGCTGTGGCAGAATATCTATCTATCCGTATCCTAACTAGGATCGTCCGCGCAGAAAATGCGCATGGATGGCGGAACATCGCTTGATGAATAGCGAATAATACAATTGTCTTTTATCTAAAAAAGACTAACTTTGTGACCCAATATGTTAAAAAAACAAGTGGCTCATGGAGGATAAAACGGAATTTGATCGTATGTTTAAAGAATGGTTTGCAAGGCTGTTTTTCTTTGCCAACCATTATTTGCAAGATACGGAAGCAAGCCGGGATATTGTGCATGATGCATTTGAATATGTTTGGCGGAATTATGAAAAAATGGACTCTGCTACCGTAAAAGCTTATCTTTATTCCATTGTTCGTTCGCGTTGCATTGATTATATTCGCCAGCAGAACGCCCAGGAAGATTATGCAGAATTTGTTCTAAAGATGACTCAGGATGATACGGATACGGAAGATCGCTTGTTGTGGGAAGAACGAATGATGCGCATCCGTAAGGCAATGGGTAAGTTAACTCCTTTGACCAGACATGTGTTGGAAAGATGTTATAATGGTCGTAAGTCTTACAAAGAAGTAGCCGATGAATTGAACATTAGTGTAAGCTCTGTCCATAAACATATTGTTAAAGCACTTCGGGTGATACGTGAAGAAATTAAAAATGAATCACCGGAAAGGTAACTGATTGTAGGTTATGTCCGTAGTATAATAAACAATGTATGGATAGGTGTATGGAAATAAGTGAGTCTGAAAAGAAAGCATTAGACGTAATGGAGAATCCTAAAGAGGTGACCAGAGGAGACGTCGAGACTTTGCAGGGAGAATCTTTGCAAGATTGTCAGCTATTAGATGATATCTCTTTCTTGCTGGAAGAGGAGGCTGCGGTTGCTTGTCCGGATATTGACCAGGAATTGCAGTGTTTCCACCACAAACGGCAATACAAAATATTTAAGCGTCGTGTGATAGGTTGGAGTATAGCAATCGGTGCAGTAGCGGCTTTGTTTATTAGTGCTATCTTCTTATTAAACAGAGAAGCAGAGGTGTCTCCGGTTACTGTCGCTGAGGTAGCTGACTCGACAAATATAGTTTTGGAAGCCGATCTTTCCCCACAAGAAGTCATGTTGGATGTAGAAGATGCCAGACAACAACACGAAACCTATTCGTTGAAAGAAATAGAAAAAACTCCGGTAGCCCAAACGGCAACTGTCCATACGAAAGAAATTAATTACCTCGATAAAAACGAGGAACAGGAAAAAGTAAATACTCAAATCCATACTCTGAGCATTCCCAGAGGGCAAATGTTCAAGATTGTGCTCTCTGATGGTACGGAAGTCTTCTTGAATGCAGGCAGTCGTCTTGCTTATCCTACTAAATTTGTTCGTAAAGAACGGATAGTGACTCTTGAAGGAGAAGCCTATTTTAAAGTAGCCAAAGATAAAGATCACCCTTTTATTGTGAAAACAGGAACGGTGGAAACTCGTGTACTAGGGACAGAGTTTAATGTTAGCAGTTATTCCGCTTCTGATGTTCACGTCACATTGATCGAGGGAAGTGTACAGGTAGACGCTTTTGGTAGTTCCAAGGTCATTGTACCGGGGCAAGACTTATGTATACGTGAAGATGGAAGCATGACTGTGGAAGAGGTGGATTTGTATTCCTATATGTATTGGCGAGATGGGTATTTCTATTTTGATAATCTTCCGCTGGTCGATGTGCTGAAAAGTATAGGGCGTTGGTACAATGTAGGAGTCGAGTTTCGCAACACAGAGGTGATGGGTTGCAAAGTACATTTCCTTTCCGAACGTTTTCAGGGATTAGAACATACGCTTACATTACTTAACAGAATGGAAAAAGCTGATATTCGGTTGGAAGGCAATACATTAGTTGTAGAGTGATGCATGACATTTTGGTTGCTTCTGAAAAAAAAATATCACTTTCTGAAAAATATTCGTTTGAAAAGGTAACCGTTTGAAGTTTTACTCCGTATATAGACTGATAATATGAAATTCTATTTTAATAAAGTCAGTTATGAAAAAAGATCGGTTACTTGCCATTATCTTTTTTATTTCCTGGTTGGGCTCGCTTAGTGTAGGAGCGCAGGAAGTGAAAGAAAAGCGAATTACGATGGAATTTAAGAACGAGCGTCTGTCTTCTGCGTTTAAGAGGCTCGAAAGTGTATCTGGATATAAGATACTATTTGCTTATGAGGATGTCAATCAATACTCTGTCGATGGAAAAGTGAAGAATCAGACCATCGAACAGGTACTGAAATTTATGATTGGCGACAAACCTTTAAAATTCCTTATCGACGGGCAATTTGTGAACATCACTCCCCGAAGAAAAGAGCCGGCTAAGGCTGTGGAAAAAGTAAAGGGAACAGTTGTTTCCGTCGAAGACGGTTTGCCGGTTATCGGAGCATCAGTCCATGTGGCAGGAACAACTATCGGAGCACAAACCAATATCGATGGAAACTTTGAACTTACCAAAGTACCCGGTGATGCAATGGTACAATTTTCCTATGTCGGAATGGAGACGGTATCACTGCCTGTCAGCGCTGTGATGAATGTTCGTATGAAAGCCGACGTACAGACATTGGACGATGTTGTTGTGACAGGATACTACACACAACGTAAACAGACATTTACCGGAGCAGCTACTAACTATAGTGGAGCCGAACTGGCTGCTATCTCTGACCAGAATTTGCTTTCTACCATTGCTGCCATCGACCCTTCATTTAAGATTGTGGATAATCTTGCCATGGGGTCCGACCCGAATACAGTCCCCAATATTCAGGTACGCGGCGTGAATGCACTCCCCACCACTACCAGCCTGAGTGAAGAATATAAAGGTAACTCCAATCTCCCTACCTTTATTCTTGATGGTTTCGAAGTCAGTGTAGAAAAAGTATATGACCTCGACCCCAACCGGGTATCTAATATTTCAATATTGAAAGACGCTTCGGCTACGGCTATTTATGGTTCACGCGCTTCTAACGGAGTCGTTATTATTGATACCAAAGCACCGGCAACCGGAAAGTTACGTCTGAATTATTACGGAAGTATGGACTTTGAAGCTGCCGATCTTTCCGATTATCATTTGCTGAGAGCTCCCGATAAACTGAAATATGAAGATTTGGCACAACTGTATGTTGGTACAGGTGCTGTTTATGTAGATGAGGAATACCGCAGAAGTTATAACGAACGATTGAAACTGGTACAGAAAGGCTATGATACGGACTGGTTGGCACAGCCGTTACGCTCTTTGGGTATCAGCCATCGTCATAGCGTACAGCTGGAAGGTGGTAACGAAAGTTTCCGTTACGGAGTAAACCTTACCTACAACGGAACATCCGGTGTGATGAAAGGCTCCGACCGTACTCGTATCGGTACAGGAATCAAGTTGCAGTATAACTATCGTAATCTGCGTTTCCGTAATGAGATTACTTACGATAAGGTAACTTCCAATAATTCCCCTTACGGATCGTTCAGTGATTACGCAAACATGAACCCTTATTATTATCCGTACGATGAAAACGGACAATTGAAGAAAATTCTGTTTACTATCTACAGTCCCAGTTCAGGCTCTACAACCGTAGTCAATCCGATGTATAACTCTACCCTGAACACGAAAGACCGGACTGCTTATGATGATTTCGTTGATAACTTTAGTGTGGAATGGGATATTTTGAATAACCTGAAGTTAAAAGGTAACTTCTCTTTGGAACGTGTTAATAAATCGACAGATATCTTCAAACCGGCAGATCATACTGATTTTGCTACAGTGGAAGAGAACAAAGGAAGCTATACCAAAGGAAATACAGTATCCAGCTCTTATGACGGCAGTTTGGTGCTTTCCTATTTCGGGCAATTCAAGAAACATGCACTGAGTCTGAACGGAGGTTGGAATATCCAGCAGACTTCTGACGATTACAGTACCTATACGATAAACGGATTTCCTAATCAGCAGCTCGATCATCCTGCTATGGGAGCGGGCTTTCTCGAAGGTAGTATTGTAAAAGGAGATGCTACCATGACCCGTCTGATGGGATTCTTTGGAAATGCAAACTACAGTTTTGACGACCGTTATTTCGTAGATGCTTCGGTACGTATGGATGGCTCTTCTTTATTTGGTAGCAATCAACGGTGGGGTACTTTCTGGAGTACCGGTATCGGATGGAACCTTCATAAAGAAGCATTTATGAAAGAAGCTTCTTTTGTCGATCAGTTCCGTTTGCGTATGAGTACCGGATATACAGGTAGTCAGAGCTTTTATCCTTATCAGGCATTGATGATGTATCAATATAAGAGCGAATTGGCTTATCAGGATTACATCGGTACGGTAATCAAAGCATTTGGTAATTCGAACTTGAAGTGGCAACGCACAAATAAGACAAACTTTGGTATCGACTTCGGTTTCTTCAAGAACCGTCTGAGCGGATACTTCAACTACTTTATCGAGAACTCGAAAGATTTGCTGGTAGATGTCAATATGGCTTCTTATCTTGGCTTCGATTCTTATAAAGAGAATCTGGGAGAAACTCAGAACAAAGGTTTCGACTTTAATGTGAAATTGACCGCTTTCCAGAATAAAGATTGGCGTGTGAATCTGTTTGTAAACGGACAGCATTACAATAACACGTTGAAGAAGATCTCTTCGGGATTGAGTTCTTTCAATGATAAAGCAGATGCGGCCGGTTCAACCAAGCCTTATGTAAGATACATTGAAGGTGCTTCTGTCAATACCATTTGGGTAGTACCATCGGCAGGCATTGATCCTGCAACAGGAAATGAGGTATTTATCAGTAAAGACGGTAGTTACACCGGAACATGGAGCGAAAAAGATTATGTTCCTTATGCTTCGGCTGATCCGAAATTGGTTGGAACGTTTGGTTTCAACATTTACTATAAAGGGTTTGAGCTGAATACGAACTTCTATTACCGTTTCGGAGGATATGCTTATAACCAAACTTTGGTAGATAAGGTGGAGAATGTGAATCCATATAATAATGTGGATGAACGTGCGCTCTATAACCGTTGGCAGACTCCCGGAGTGGCTGCAATATTTAAACGTATCAGCGATCGTTCGGCAACGAAACCGACTTCCCGCTTTGTAGAGAAAGATAATTATCTCTCTGCCAATTCAGTGAGCCTTGCTTATACGTTCCGGACAGATTGGATTCATCACTTTGGAGCACAATATCTGAAAGTGGCTATGACTGCAAATGACTTTATGAGGATGTCTACTATCCGTCGTGAGATCGGTACGACTTATCCTTATGCGCATCATTACTCCTTTACTGCTCAATTAACTTTTTAAAATGAAGAAGAATATGAAGAAGATACTAATGTTAGGTTATATAATACCACTTTTGACACTGTCTTCGTGCGAAAGTTGGTTTGATATTTCCCCTAAATCTGAATTGAAAGCCGACGATTTGTTTGAGACTTCGCAGGGATTCAGAGATGCGTTGATCGGTTGCTATGGTACAATGGCTACCAAAGATTTGTATGGCGGACAACTTTCTATGACTTATATGGATGTGCTCGGACAATATTATTCGACAGCTGCTACTGCTCTCAATAATTTTGAATATGCGAATGCATACAATTATACGGAGACAAAAGAGGAAACACGCAAAGATAATATCTGGAAGAACGAATATAATATCGTTGCCAACTTGAATAGTCTCTTAGACCGTATCGACGATCAAAAGGGAATCTTTGCAACCGGAGAATACGAACTTTTCAAGGGAGAAGCATTAGGATTGAGAGCTTACATCCATTTGGATCTGTTGCGTCTCTTTGCTGCTTCACCTGCCATGGAAAATGGTAGAAACCGGAAAGCGATTGCTTATGTGGACCGTTATACGAACGAACTTTTCGAACGTCTTACAACGGAAGAAGTCTTGAATCGTATTGTCGGCGATTTGGAAGCTGCGCGTACTTTGTTGGCTCCAATCGATCCTTACGGACCTAAACATACTGCATTTGATCTGAAGAATCTTACTGGAATATGGAAAGGAAGAGAGTACAGGATGAACTATTACGCAGCAACTGCTTTGTTGGCACGTACCCTATTGTATCGTAATGCAGAAGGTGATAAAACAAAGGCTTACAACTATGCACTCGAGGTAATCAACTCTACCTTATTCCCATTGGTATCGGGGGCCGACTTGACAAGTCAGGATAAAAATGGCTTTACTCAGGAAAATGTATTCTCACTGGAATATCGTGGCTTGAAAGAAGAAATGGTAGATAAATACTTCTATGTAGACAATGCTAATCCCGACTTTCTATCTATTAATAAATCAACATTAAGTAAGATTTTCCCTACTAGTCTGAATCTGGATTATCGTCAGCAATGGTGGGTTGAAAACTCCGGTTCTTATAACTTGATCTCAAAATATAGTTATTCGAAGCGTATACCTCTGCTGAAAGTTTCCGAAATGTTTCTTATTGCAACAGAAGCTGCTCCGACACTGGTAGATGCAAACAATTACTATTATCAACTTCAATACCATCGCGGACTTCCGGAAACGGAATTGACAGCAGAGAATTTGCAGGAAACATTGCTTGCCGAATATGCAAAAGAATTCTTAGGTGAAGGTCAGCTGTTCTATGCTTATAAGCGTATGGCGATACAGAAGAAACCTATATTGAAGACTGCTTTGTCTGACTATGAGAGTGTATATATACTTCCGCTTCCAACGGAGAATACGTATTTTATAGATTAGCGTGTTATGAAGAAATTTGTGTTAGTAAACGTATGGGCTATACTGATTGGTTTTAGCCTGTTGGGATGTCAGGAAAATGAAAGAATGCTGTATGTGGAAAAGCCGGCTGTTTACTTCAGCTCTTTGACGGAAAAAGATAGCATTTCCTATTCCTTCGCATCCGGTTTGAAAGATGAAGATGTTGTATCTATTCCGGTACGGATTATCGGGACCTCTATTGATAAAGATCGTACTATTGCTGTTGAAGTAGATCCTGTATCAACAGCCAAAGAAGGAATACATTACAAAGATTTGTCTAAATCGGTGGTTCTGAAAGCTGGTGATGTGGAGTCAAATGTCAAGATGACTGTGGTGAATAAGGATCTGGAAAATGGTGATGTGAAATTGATACTGAATTTGAAACCTAGTAATGATTTTGATTTGGGATATGCCGGCTCACTGAAGGCAAAACTGATCATTACCGATCAGTTGGTCAAACCGTCTTATTGGGATATGCCGTTGTCGTTGTACTACGGGGCTTATTCAAAAGCAAAACATCGTTTGTGTATCCAGTTGCAAGGATTTGATTTTCCGGAAGCGATGGATTTTGCGTATATATCGGATTATATGTCTTATGGACGTATGGTTTATAATTATTTGGTAAAGACTCCTATCTGGGATGAGGATACGCAGACATGGATTACGGCAGACTGGTCACCACTTTAATAATTGATAATATGATGAAGAAGTTACTATTATATATGATGCTGTTCGTGTGCTGGGCATGTGTGGACGACACTACGAACGATAGTTTTAATACACTTAATGATGTTACCATAGAGGGTATTCAGGATAAATATGATAATGTGTATGTAGATAACATGTTTAGTATTCATCCCACGCTGAAGACTACATTGAATACAGAAGCTGATTTGAGTTTCTTTTGGATTGCTTATAATAAGTCTTCATATTATAATGCTGATACTCTTTCTAAAGAAAAGAATCTGGATGTGATGATTCATTTGACTCCGGGTGAGCATACGATGAAATTCAAGGCTGTCAGTACGGTAACTCATATTTATTATGAGAAAGAGTTTACGGTGAATGTAGTCAATGAGTTTACTAATGGATTGATGATTCTGGCGGAAAGCGATGGAAATGCTGTTCTTGATTTCTGGATTCCCGGTAAGGATGAAGTTGTGACGGATGTTTATGGAAAATTGAATGATGGTGATGTGTTGGGAACTCATCCGAAAAGGATTTATTTTAATAAATACCAAACGGATGAAATAAGTGAAGTGCTTGTGATGTGTCAGGATGGAGAAGGTGGTAAGATTCTGGATAATATCACACTGACCAAGCGTAGAGAATATAAAGACTTGTTCTTTGGAGTTACTCCGGAGAAGATTGTGCCACAGGCATATTATAAGGGATTCATGCGTGAATATTTAATTGATAACGGATTGGCTTATGACCGTGCTACCAATAGTGTGCCGCCTAGTGCAACCGTAAAACCGAGTCTGGCAGTACAAGGATCAACGTATGAGATAGCGGATAATGCTAATTTTATAGACGACGAGGATATGGTAAGTCGTATGATACTTTATGATAATCAGAATACCTGCTTCTATGCTCTTATGAATATTTCGACTGCATTCCTGACGAAAGTGACTAAAACGAGTGGTTTTACTTATGTTGATGGAGGTTTCTTTAGTCCGGATAAAGTTGGAATGAAATGTTTGTATGCGGGCATTACGTCACGCAGTTCATCCGGTGATAAAGAATATCTGGGAGTGTTTGAGACTCCGGAAGGAGAACGGCATTTATTGAAGATGGGAATCGGATTCTATGTCGAACTTACTCCTGATAGTTATTATTCTTATTTTAAAGATTTGGGTAATGAAGTCCTTTCTTGTGAGAATATAGCTACTGCTAATCCGATTCCGGCAACATGGAATAATTGCGACGGAAATGATAAAAGCCCTAACAGAAAAAATAAAAGCATCTGCATCAATCCTGTCACGCCATCAAAAAAATGCACGAGTGCTTTCTTATTCTTTAAGTTTTTATTTCCAAGTGCGATTCCAAAAATATACACAGACAGATAGCCATTTCCACCGATCATGGAAGGCAGGGCATACGATAGCAGGATCATTCCAAAAACAAATATCGTATCAAATCCTTCGGTTGTAAACTTATACCTCATTAAAATGGCTTCGGTGATAAATGCCACAAGCATTCCGATGCAAATCGCAGATGCGATCTGTATGATAATAGAAAATACCAGATCCTGTGCACTGACAGTTCCACCACTCATAATACCAAGCATAATGATCGTAAGCATATAGGAACATGGGTCATTACTTCCGCTCTCTACTTCTAATAATGATGCTGTATGATATTTTAAATTCAATCGTTTTGAACGTAGGATAGAAAATACAGATGCTGCATCTGTGGAACTGATCAAAGAACCGATCAGAAAACTTTCAGATAAATTGATATGTAATACGAAATAACAGAACAAACCGACAAGACCTGCCGTTAAGATAACACCCACTGTTGAAAGTAAGACAGCCCTCCCGACTACCGGTTTTGCAGTACTCCATTTTGTTCCAAATCCACCATAAAACATGATAAATATCAATGCTGCGGAACAGATCTGTTCTGCAGCATGAAAATTGTCAAATGCAATCCGTATCACTCCATCAGAACCGAAAAACATGCCAAGTAAGATAAAGACTAAGAGCATGGGAACTCCAATCGTATGGGAAATACGGTTACAAACTACGCACGCCAAAATTACAACTGCGGCTAAAAAAATATAATCATTCATGTGCCTCAATCCTTTCTGGTCAGATAAAATCCGCAATTATGTATATGATAATAACATAAAAAATATGCTTTATCACTTTTTCAACTTATCTTAGCGCAAAATTTATATTTGTATAATTTATAAAATAATGTTAAAATACAGCTATGCTAAAGGAGGACTTTTCTATGGACGAAAAAATCTATAAAACTCTTGGTTCGACCGGTGCTGCGAATCTCGCGATCGGCATTTGTATTCTGGTCACAGGAATCACTTCCGGCATTTTACTGATTGTCAATGGGGCAAGGCTCTTAAAAAGTAAAAAAGGAATTCTCTTATGATCTAAAAATCCAGAGTGTGCATCATGCACACTCTATTTTTTATCCTGCTCTGTCAGATAACCAAGTTCTTCTAATTTCTTACCGACCTGTTCCCCGATGATCTTATAAAATGCTGCATTTCCATGGATATCGTCTACCCGTATGCTTGATGGAATCTCTCCATCTGCGATATCCTTTTGATCCTGCTCTGTCGGTGTGATCCCTGCATCCTCTAAACCATGTTGTAATATATAGGAACGGATATCTAAAAAATGCTCTCCAAACGCCTCTTTCAACGCTTCATTGATCGGCTTCACATCCGGTATATATGTCTTAGAAGTCAGCCCTAATATAATATATTGTTCTGTTCCTAAATATTCTATCATCTGTTTTTCAAGATTGATCAGTTCCCCTACTGTATCTTTGTCCGGTGGAAGGTTTGTCCCTGCAAATAAGACGATGATATCTGAATCCTTTTTATCCATTGCTGCAAAGGTTTCTACTTCTGTTCCTTCCGGCACGGGCACAGACTCTCCTGCCTCCTGTCTGGTAAAATAATATTTTACTTCTTCTGCCCGATAAGAAAGTGTTCCTTTTACACCTGCGATCGTACAGGGATTGATCGCACAGTCGCCTAAACGCATCATGATCGGATCTTCTCCCCACTGCCACAGAGAAACCTCCACAGGTACTGTTTCTGCCGGAATTTCAAATGTTCCTACGGACATAGGGAATGCACCCATGCGAATCCCGATCTGTCTTGCGGTTTCTCCCTGAATACCATAGTTGATCACTTCTGCCTGATAATCTTCTTCTAAAACAGACGGATAGGTCGTTCCTTCTCCACCCTGTCCATATGTCAAGCTGTCACCCCAGCATATGATCCTCTTTTTTCCGATATCAAGATCCTGTATGCTATCATTCTGTATTTCTGTATCCTGCATGTCTATCAGATTTTTAGTTGAAGTATCCGGTTCCATTTTCTCACTTTCTTCTTTATCATCTGTGTTCTTTTGTTCTGTATATTGTTTCTTTTCTGTTTTGATCTCTGTCTGTAAATCTGTTCTCTCTTTCTGTGTATCGGCACACCCTGCCATCAAAATTCCCATACACAAAAGAATCCATGCCAACTTAAATCTGTTCATATTTTTCCGCCTTTCCTTTCCACCTATAAAATTTCTATTCCATGTGTAAAAATAAAACCGGATGGTATTTTAACCTTCTCCGGTTTTACATGCTATTTGATAATTATATTTGCACATTTCAGATCATTTCCCAGATCATATACTTTGCCCGTTTTTAAACCAAATACTTTTGGGCGTAATACATATTTCGGATTATTTTCGATGACTTTTGCATTTTCTCCATTACTAAGCTGTACTGTACTGCCTACCGGATATAAAATGATACTGTCTAAGAAACTCCGCATGACATTGATATCTAATTCATCTGTCATTGCCATAATCATCTCAACGGCAGCTCTCGGTGAAAATGCCTTTTTATATGGCCGCTCCGTTACTAATGCATCATAAATATCTGCAGTCGATATGATCTTAGCATATTCATATATTTTCTCCTCCGGCACACCTAATGGATATCCTTTACCATTTAATTTCTCGTGATGCTGCAATACACCCATCAATACCGGATCGGAAAGTTCTTTTTTATCCTTTAAGATTGAATACCCAAACAGGGCATGCTGCTTCATCAATAAAAATTCTTCATCTGTCAGCTTTCCCGCTTTATTTAATATTTCATTTGGTATTTTTGTTTTACCGATATCATGCAGCAAGCCTGCAATCCCAATCTCATAAACTTCTTTCTCTATCAGACCATGTTGTTTTCCGATGATCATTGCCATCGTAGCCACATCGACACTATGTTTAAATGTATATTCATCACTTACTTTTAGTGCACTGATATCAACTGCAATCGACTCATTATCCGTAATTGCCTTCATCAGATCGTTTGCTATATTATTTGTAGCATCTATAAAATCATCTGACTCTGTATTATTATACAAATATGCAATTCCCGTTGCCACACGCTTCTTGACGCTCTCTGTCAGTTTCACATTTGCCCGGTCTTCTACTTTGAGTTCCTCAATCTTCTCTATCATCTTTTCAGAGATATTTTCTTTCTCTATAGTTCCATCCTCTTCTCCCTCTACAGTATAAACACCTGACACACCCCTATTCATCAGAGCTTCTATCATATAATCGTCTAATATTGCACCTCTTGCAATCAATGTACGTCCCATACGATCAATGATCGCCTGATCGATCTTCATCCCGTTCTGCAACGATCTTGTTCTTACATACTTTCTTTTTATCAAGTTAATTTCCCCATTTCAATGTAAACGCAATATTTTTTGCTTTTACATTGTAACAAAATTTTCCAGAAAAGAAAACTATTTTTACTGTAAAAATATAATAAAACCGATAGAACCATTTTCTGATCCTATCGGTTTTTATCTGATCAACAGGGGCAGAAGGACTTGAACCCTCGACATTTGGTTTTGGAGACCAACGTTCTACCAACTGAACTATACCCCTATATAGTATGAAAAGACGTATAAAACGTCATTCATTTTCTCTTTGCAGTTTTCCGGTTTTATGTACCTTCAAAACTTCATACAGATCTATCCGATTTATGCTTAGATATGCGGTCAACATTCTTTCTTAGGAAGTTCGGCTCACTTTGTTCGCCGAACGACCAGAAATGCTAACCTCAGCCTTCGCTGACGCTCGCCTTCTCTAAGCATTTCTTGGTCAAGCCCTCGACCGATTAGTAACAGTCAG
>QWCN01004974.1_pt1 | contig 13489 bp, 6 predicted proteins | sample 1972711 | NCBI WGS metagenome assembly QWCN01 (sample SAMN09866707, study PRJNA288562) | Human gut metagenome isolate term1_stool, whole genome shotgun sequencing... | isolation source: gut | host: Homo sapiens | place: USA: California | reverse complement strand
CGTCCAGCCGATCACCTTGCCCTCGGCATTCAGGAACAGGATACGCGCCTGCGTATACCGGTCATACCGCGGCAGCGTCAGGACGTAGTCGGCATCGGGGTCAAAGTCCACGATCGCATAGGCGCCCTTATTGCTGGCAGTGAAGGTAGCGGGCTGACCGTACCGGTGCGTCACCTTGAAGCCCTTGACCCACTGCAGGTCACCCGTCGGCTCGGTGCCGGGCTCCGTCTCCGGCTCGGTCACAGGCTCGGTCACAGGCTCGGTTACAGGCTCGGTCGCGGGCTCGGTCGCGGGCTCAGTTGCGGGCTCGGTCGCGGGCTCGGTCACAGGCTCGGTCGCGGGCTCGGTCGCGGGCTCAGTTGCGGGCTCGGTTGCGGGCTCGGTCGGTGTCTCAAGCACCAGGCGGAAGTTATCATCGAAGAAGTAGGTGCCTGCCTTGGGAACCAGTCCGTTGGTCATCTTGGCAGGAACATACCGGTTGCCCTTGAGGGCGAAGCCGGATCCGGCAATGTAGTAAATACTGCCGTCTGTATCCCGGACCAGACCGCAAGGATACGGCTCGCCGTCCTTCAGGAAGCGGATGTATCCGTCCGTGAAGTGGTACAGTCCATCCGTCAGCTGGCGGATATGGACGCCGTTCTCGTCAAACTCATGGTACTCATAGGTATGCGCGTTGCTGATCTGCGTGCGCGAGAATCCCTTGTAGACAACATGGTGCGGGAATCTCGAGAAGCAGTACAGCTTACCGCCGATGGTATCCCATCCGGCTCCGTGCTCCTTGCCGCCAACCCAGATCAGGCTGGTGCCGTTGTCGTGCTCGACCCACGTGCCCTCAAACAGCTGGAAGTTCACAAACCGGTATCCGATACCCTTGATGGTCTGTGCGCCGTCCACGGCGGCACCGGTGGTCGGATCGAAGTAGTAGTGGGTTGTCGCGGAGGTGGAGTACCAGCCCTTGACGGCGTTGCCGTACAGCGTGCAGTGCAGCTCCTCGCCGACCCAGTACAGACCGGCATACTCCTCGGGTGCAACCCGGACTCCGCACTTGGTGCAGATCAGCTTGCCGGACTCCGTATCCAGCTCGTAGCGATGCCCGTCGGTGCAGGCAGGGTTGGTGCGGGTGTAAGAATCCAACTGAACCGCAGTGCCGTCGGCGCTCACATTGTAAGTGGTAACGGTCAGGCTGTGCTTGTCCGCCTTGACAGCCAGGAACAGCGCATCATACTCCTGCGAAACAAACGCGAAGTTGAACGCCGGGTTGTTCACGGCAGCGTAGTTCAGGTTCCGGCTCTTCTCGCCCAGGTCGCCGCAGATGTAGTACACGGCGCCGTTCTCGTCCACCTGACCGCCCGTCATCGGCTGCGTGCGGGCGTAGGCATGGTCGTGACCGGAGAAGACAACATCAATCCCGGCGGCATCGACCGCGGCGGGCACAATGGCATTGAAGCGGGCACTTCCGCCGCCCTCATTGGTGAAGTAGGGAGGCTGATGGACAGACAGGATCTTCCACGCGGCGTTGCTCGCCCGGGCGTCCTCGATCAGCCATGCCAGCGCCGCTTCCCAGTCGGCGGTGAAGTTGATGACCGCAATGTACACATCGCCGTACTCGGTCGAATAGTAGTCGCGTCCCTTCATGTTCAGCAGGACGTCGGAGGCGGAGCCGGTCGCGTCTCCGTAGTACTCGTGGTTTCCGTTGGTGTGAACCATGTTGATGCCGTTGAACTTATCGCCAAAGACATACTGGATCTCTTCCCACATCGCGTAGTTACCGCCGTTGTCCACATAGTCACCGGTCTGGATGCCGAACTCGGTGCCGGCAGGCAGGTTGGCGGCGATGGCAGCCAGCAGTGCGATGGACGCCTCGTCGGCGGCATAGTTCCCGTTCATCTGGGTATCGCCCACCACGAAGAAGTTGGTCTCAAAGGACTTTCCGCGGGTCCGGAAGGTTCCGGTCGCAGACCAGTGCTCATCGGAGCCGTCACCCACGCGGTAGACGTAAGCCTTGCCGGCTTCCAGCCCGGTCAGCGTGACGGTGTTCAGGAGTGCGGCATTTTTGGAGGTCAGGAAGGCGTGCAGCTGGCTTTCGCCGACTGCCTCGCTCCATGCGGTTCCGCCCGCCGTGAACTGCTCCGCGAGCATATACTGCACGACGGCGCGGTCAGAGGCGACGGCTGCGTTTGCCATCCACGTGAACACCTTTTCGTGTGCCGGATCGGCGGCGACGGGGGACATGAGCGCCGTAGGCGTGCCGTCGGCAGGACCGGCGACCGCATTGACCACCACAGAGGTGGTAAAGGAGACCAGCTCACCCTTGCGGGCAGCAATCAGGAAGGAGGTGTTGCCTTCCATGGAAGCGGTGGCGGTGATGACCAGCTCGCCGTTCTCGTCGGTAACGCCGGCAACGGCACCGTTGATCAGCACTTCAGCCCCGGCAACCCGGTTGCCCTCGGCGTCGGTCACGACGGCAAGGGAGTTGAAGCCGGCAAGCACCACGCCGACCTTGACGGTGTAGTAAGCGCTCAGGCTCAGCTTCACCTTGGCATAGGCGGCGGAGGAGGTCTCGCCCGCGTTGTTGACGCTGTTGACCTCTGTCACCTGGTAGGTGAAGAAATCAATCTCGGGATCCAGCGTTGTGGGAACCGCGAAGGACAGGGTAGCGGCATTGGCATCGGCAGGTGCCGCGCCCTCGCCGACCCAGTTCGCGCGGAGCTGGATCTTGGCTCTCTTGAAGCCGGTGGTCGTGTAGATCATCTCGCCCTCCCAGCCGTCGGCAAAGGCAACGGTGGGCTGACCGAAGTCGGAGTTGACCTGCAGGAGAGTCATATCAAAGGATTTGACCGCGCCGCTTGTCCGGGCAGTCAGCGTGTAGGGCAGACCCATGGTGACGGTCGTATCACCCAGAAGCAGGGTGGTGCCCGTCACGGCACCGGCGTCCTCCACGAGGAAGTAGCACAGCATACTGCCGGTGTTGCCGAAGCCGTCCCCGACCGTCACCTGCACACTGTGGATGCCGTTGGCAAGCTCCAGACGGGTGGTCACGGATGCCGTGTCACCGTCGCCCTTGACTTCCTTGCCGTCGATGAGGATGGTGGTCAGCTCCGGGCTGATGCCGGAGGCGTTCTTGCCGTCCACATCGTGGAACAGCGCGGACAGGTTGATGGCGGCGTTGTCGATGGTCACGACGGTCTCGGTCGAGAGAGCCGTGCCGTTGATGGAGATGCTGTCCACGACCGGGTTATCCAGGTCGTCAAGGTCGGTGCCGTACACGAACCGGTAGTTGTCGAAGTACAGCGTACCGGCATAGCGACCGGAGCCGTTGGGCTTACCGGGCTGGTAGCTCAGCCAGAACAGACCGCAGCCGGGGATAATCGCAATCGGATGCTCCGCGGATGCGTAGGTTGCAATGGAGGACACGTCGGCGTAGCAGTACATCCAGCCCTCCCAGTCGATGTAGGCGCAGGAGCCGTCGCCGTGCTGGAGCTGGAAGTTCTTGGTCGTGTAGTCGGAGCCGTTCCAGACCTCAACGTCGGCATACAGGAAGTATCCGTGCGCGCGGCTGTCGGCATAAACCCACACGCCCAGCTGGGTAGGCGTGCCGTCGATGTAGACGGGATCCTTGCCGCAGTAGCGGATGTAGAAGTTGGAGTTGGATGTCCCGTCATAGGACGCGTAGTCGTAGTTGAACTCCAGCGCGTACTCGCCGAAGCGAACCTGACCGCCCTCGGCGGCGGTCGTTGTCGTCACGCTGCCGGCGTTCTTGGTCGTGATGGAGTTATTGGGCCAGAGGTAGAAGGTATACCCGTTGGCGCAGAAAATATCCGATGCGGGAACGCGGCTGTCCCAGTTTCCGGTGAAGGTGAACGGCGCGTTCAGCTCGGTCTGCTCCGGGTTGTCGGTATACCGTCCGTTCGTCCATGCGTTGACGGTCGGCACGTTGCCCGTATACTCGCCGTAGCCCGGCTTACCCCAGTGGTAGTGCGCACCGGTCAGTCTGCCGTTCTCGTTCGGCTCAAAGTCCATAACGGTCACGGGCATCTTACCGACCTCCACGCTGATGGTGGCGGTCAGGACTTCCCCGGACGCCTTGGTGTAGCTGGCGGTCACGGTTCCCCGCAGCGTGGAGGAGCCGGTTCCGGCGACGAAGTTTCTGCCGTCCATATGTCCCAGCGCGTCATCCGCGACGCCCTCGACCGTGGAGCGGATCGTCCACTCGAATTCGCCGCCGCGGTACTCCAGCGAGCGTCCGTTCGCGCGGACGTTGAAGCCCAGCGTGCCGGATTCGCCGAAGTCCAGGTTGGCGGACTGAGCCTCAAAGTAAATCTCTGTCGGCTCCTGGATATCCACGGTCGTGGAGCCGACCACAACCGAGCCGTTCAGCAGGTTGACACGAACCGTGCCGGTACTGCCGTTGGAAACGAACCTGCCGTCCGCGGTGATGTCACCCAGCGCAAGGCTGGAGGCATCCAGTGCGAACACCATGCCCTCGGGGATATCGGACGTTGCCGGGTTACCCGCCGCATCGACCGGCTGGAAAGCAAAGTCCACCGTAGAGCCGGGCGTGTAGGCATCGTTATTGGGAGTCATGACCACATGGTCAAAGCTGCCGTCGGAGGCGGCAGTCGAAACCAGCAGGATACCGGAGGAGATGGAACGCTCCGCGCCGTCGGAGGGGCTGTTGCGGATAACCTGCGTGCTGTCGCCCTCGCGCTCGGTCATGAAGGTAGCGGATCCGCCGCCGTCCAGATACAGCGCCTCAACGACGCCCTGCGCGATCAGGAAGTCAGCCTGCTCGGACTGCGTCATACCCACCGAGAAGGGATACTGACGTCCGTCCGCCAGGAAGAACACGATGGTGCCGTCCGCCTTGCGTCCGACCGAGTTGACCGGATAGGGGGTGCCCACCTTGTCGGTTGCCACGTTCTTGCCGTCCCGGACGAGGAAGAAGGGACCGGCAATCGCCTCTGCCACATCATCCAGCGGTGTGCCCGCATCGCGGAAAACGCAGCTGCCGTCCTTCAGAACGGCGAAGTACGGCTCTCTCGTTGCCTTCTGCTTGTTCCAGGAAATGCCGTTCATGACCAGCGGTCCGGAGGGCTGACCGGTCTGCATATTGAAATAGTCACCGTTGGTGGCGAAAACAACATTCTCGCCGGTGGCTTTCTCATAGTCGGCAGCCTGCTTGCTGGTGTTGATCAGCGTCCAATTATCGACCGACCACTTTGTGGGATCGGTTCCCTTATAGTAGTCGCCGTAGGTTGCTTTCAGCTTGAGATCGGGGTTGGCGGCGAAGTCAATGGTCAGCATATAGCCCATTGTCTGCTCATTGCCTGTCGCACTGTTCAGTGTGACGTTCGTCTCGGTCACGCCCTTGGTGATTGCGTAATCCGTAGACGAGATGACATACTTGGACTTACCGGTATGTGTATCCACATATCCGTTCAGACCGGACGCGGCAAATGCCGATGCCGGAACAAGTCCGAGCACGAAGGAGAACGCAATGAGAATGCTGACGAGCTTTGCAAAGCGTGTTTTCATGTCTTTTTCGTTTCCTTTCCGAAAATTTTGGGGTTCGTTTCCGGGTTGAACCGGAGGTGCCGCTCCTGCGGCGGGTTGGTATGCGGTGCGTCTTCTGTCGCGCGTACCGGTCGAAGCCGGGACACCGTCTGTTGTCAGCCGGATGTACGCTCCTTTCCACAGTTCGCGCGCAGTCTGCACTCCGGGCAGGTGCAGTGGCGCATGGTCACTATTATTCTACAAGAAGGGCACGTGTTTGTCAAGGGGGTTTCACCAACTTTTCACAAAAGAATGGGGGTGGGGGCAGGGGGCAGGGGGGTCTGCCCGCCCCTGCCTTCCCTTCCTTTTCCGCCCCCTATCCCCCCAACCCCCTTCCCCTGCGGGGAAGGGGGAGATTTTTAGTTTATTTCGCCGGGGGCTTCGCCCCCGGCACCCCTGCGCCTGAACCCAAGCGGCACCGGAGCAGGGTAGCGAACCACGCGCCCAGCGTGGGGCTTGTCCCCGGCGGAGTGGGGCGGGGTGAAAAGCCCGGAAACGAACACAAGTGCCGTTTCCGGGAAGCAATAGAATAATCGAGAAAAGTTCTGGGGGGTCCGGGGGACTCTTTCAAGAGTCCCCCGGCGTATCTCTGCCGGCAGAGGGGGATCAATCCTGTTTGCGGCGTTTGAGGGTGAGGACAGCGCCGCAGCAGAGTCCGGTCAGGGCGACGAGGGCGGAGGGAAGGACGACAGAGGAGCAGCCGCCGGAGGTCGATTCGCTCTCGGAAGAGGGCACGGACTCAGGCAGGGTGGAGGGAGCCTCGGTGGCGGTTTCGGTCGGGGCTTCCGTAGCCGTATCGGTGGGTGCGTCGGTCACGGGATCGGTTTCGGTCTCGGTCTCCAGCTCGGGGTATTTCACGACGGACACGCCGGGGATATAGTTCTGGTAGACGAAGTTCATGCGTCCGAGAGGAGCGCAGTCGCCGTCCTCATAGAACTGCTCCATGGTGGTGATGGCGGAGCTGCTGTCCACCCACTTGAACTGCAGGCAGAGCTCGCGGTAGTGATTCTCCGCGATTCCGAGGGCGCTCTGCGGAACCGTAATCATCATCTTGTTCCCCTCAACCTTATAGGTTACCTCGGCGCAGTTGGCAAAGTCGAAATCCTTGCCGGAGCCGACGTACTTGGCAACCGTGGTGGTCTTGGTGTCGCGCGGGGAGTAGTTGACGATGTAATCGTAGCCGTACCAGCCGGTCGTGTCGCCGTCCACGTTGAGGAACAGCTGCATCCAGGTGGTGTTGGCGTCCGCATCCGAGATCGCCTCGGCGGTCTCAACGTAGAAGTAGAGATTCTTGGTGTCAGCCGTCACCTTGGCGGCAACGATGTCGTTCCGTCCGGTGTCGTTGGTGTAGGTCGTGTGCCCGAAGCCCTTGCCGTTGCGCGCCTGCGTGTCGCCCTGCAGGTCGCGGTAGGTGATCTGCACGGAATCCCACTGGGAGAAATCGCCCGCCACGTCAATCTTCTTGCGGCTGTCCTGCACCACGACCGGCGCGGTGCCCTTGTAGCGCTGGATGTTGTACGCCAACTGCATATAGTAGTTATCAAAGTAGCCGCCGCGCATCATCTCGGTGTCGCGGGAGTACTCTACATTATAAGTATCCACGAACGCCACGCCGTCCGGGTTCCCGATAATGGAGCCGGGCTGACGCTGTGCCACCCACTCGTTCCAGCCGGTGACGAGCACGTAGGTCACGTCCTTCTTGATGGCACGATCCCACTGCGCCTGGAAGTTCAGCCCCTGATAGGACAGAGTCGGATCGTTCTGTGCCGCCTCCCATGCCTCCTGCAGCGTCTTGTCGTTCTGCTTGGTCGCATTGAAGGAGCGTCCGCGGTTGCCGATAAAGCCGTACAGAGCAGAGGTGCTGAAGATCGTGTTGCCGGCGTGCTGGGCAACCGACACGCTGATGGCGTCGCGCCCGTCCTTCTTCTTGTCGGCATTCAGTCCGGAGAATACGCGCGCCGGCCAGCTGAAGTCCATCCACGGCCAGCTGTTCTGGTGGGTTTCCTCGTTGGGCCACTGCTCGCGCTTGATGGTAAAGAAGTCGTTGATGTTTGCCTCGTAGGGCGCGATGATGACCGGCTTGCCGTCGATGCGGAACCAGGTATCCTCGTACAGCCCCTTGGAGTAGATGTCGTTATACAGACCGCGCACGACATTCTCCGCGCCGGAATGCGTATAGAAAACGACCTGCGGCGCGTCGAAGCCCTGCTCGTTCAGCTCGTGGCACGCCTTCATGACCGACAGCGCGTTGTTCAGGTAGTAGTAGCCGTTGGTCACGTCAAAGTACAGGAAGTCCACGTTTGCCTGCGTCAGCAGCTCGGCGTGCTTGCGATGCACCCACTCGTCATTGGCGTAGTAGTAGCCGTAGAGCGGCTCGGCAAACCAGTGCATTGCGCCCACGGGTCCGTACTTGCCGGACTGGGAAATGCTGCCTGCCACCTCGGCGCCCTGCTCTTCCAGGATTTTCTGCATATCGAAAATGCCGCTGTCGCCGTGCTCGCCGTGCCAGAGGAAGTAGAACAGGCCGACATAGCGCTCGCCTTCCTTGGAGTTGATGCTCACGATGTTCTCATCGGCGGTCGTATAGAGTTTGCGTCCCAGGTCGTCGGTTCCGACCAGTCCGCCGCTCGTATAGTTGTGGTTATTGGGGACTGTGTAGCTGACCTTCTCCCCGTTGAGCAGGTAGGTGATGGTCACGGTGGAGCCGTCCTCGGACACGGTGTAGGTCAGGGAACCCGGATCGTTGTCGGGATCGGCGGCGGGCTGATTTTCGGCGCCCGTACCGACGATGGCGAAGCATCCCAGTGCCGTACACAGAATCATGCACAGGGCAAGACACCGGAGCAGGAAGGATTTTCTCATGTTTCTCTTTCTCCTTACAAATGAATGGTGGGGGGGAATCCGTCCGTCGGCGGGGGTGGTTTTGCCGCTTCTCCCGCCGGCACTGCTCCATTATACTATAAATCGGCGGAAATTGCAAGCGGTTCGGCAAAAAATTTGTGCAAAAAAAGTGAAGATGTTGGGGGGTGTGCCTTCTTTGCCGCCTGCTACCCTCTGCCTTTACCTTCTTTTCTGCCCCCTATCCCCCCGACCCCCTTCCCCGGTGGGGAAGGGGGAGACTTCAGGTTATTTCATGCAAGGGGCTTCGCCCCTTGCATCCCCGCGACTGAACCTGCGCGGCACTGGTTCGCCCTGCCGCTGTGGAAAACTCAATGGGGGGGCTTGCCCCGGCGTTGCCGGCGCGGCGGGCGTCAGCGATACCCGGCGGGGGGCTTGCCCGGTTGGTCGCCCGCCTACCCTGCCTTTACCTTCTTTTCTGCCCCCTATCCCCCCGACCCCCTTCCCCGGCGGGGAAGGGGGAGACCAAGGTTATTTCATGCAAGGGGCTTCGCCCCTTGCATCCCCGCGACTGAACCCGCGCGGCACTCACAGAGCCTGCCAAGCAGGTACCCGGCGGAGGGCTTGCCTTCTTTGCCGCCCGCCTACCCTGCCTTTACCTTCTTTTCTGCCCCCTATCCCCCCAGCCCCCTTCCCCAGCGGGGAAGGGGGTGCCCCAAAGTTTATTTCGCCGGGGGCTTCGCCCCCGGCACCCCTGCATTTAACCGCTTGCGGCACTTACAGAACCTGCCAAGCAGGTGCCCGAAGTGGGGCTTTGCCTCTTGCGAGACGGGGTTGCGGCGGCGTTCCGATACCCTGCGAAGGTGCGCCTTCGGCGTCGCCAGTTCGGCGCAAAACCGATAGAACAGCCATTCTATTGGCAGTGCCGGCAGCCAAGGAGAGGGGGGACCGGGGGAGAGGAACTTCGGCGTTTGAGATGGTCCTCTCCCCCGGGGCAGGGGCAGCAAGTGCCGCCGGGGGCAAGCCCCCCCATTGCGTTTTCCACAGCGGCAGGGACAGCAAGTGCCGCAGGGGGAAAGCCACCCCGCCGGGCACCACAGCGGCGGGGATAGCCGGCTCCGGCAGGAACTTTGCGAAATCCGCCCTGCAATCATAACGGATTCAGAAATCCCCCTTGCAATCATCACGGAAATGTGGTAAAATGACCGCATACGAGGCAGGCGGCAAAGGCAAAAGAGAAAAAGAGGAAGAAAAAACGCCGCCCGCCGGGAACGGAAACGGAAGGGGAATCACAGACATGAATCAGACAACTGCCAAGACACCCCGCACGGGCGCACCGCTGCTGACGGCAGGCGAAATGCTGCACGCGGTACAGAACGGGGAACTGGATACTATGCTGGAGATGCTGGGGGGCGAACGCGACATGGCAGGACGGCGCGCGCGCTGTGCAGACCTGCTGAAGAGCTTCGCGGAAACCTTCGGCACGGAACGCAGGGCGGCTCTGCTGACCGTCGCCGGACGGAGCGAGCTGTCCGGAAACCACACCGACCATAACCACGGATGCGTCATAGCCTGCTCGGTAAGCCTGGATATGCTCTGCGTTGCCGCACCGCGCACGGACGGCGTCGCCTGCGTGCATAGCCTGGGCTTCGGCACGGATACCGTGACGCTGTCGCCGCTCCCGGAGCCGGACAGGGAGAATTACGGCACCTCCGCCGCCCTGATCGCAGGCGTGGCGACGGGCTTTTCCCGCGCGGGATATGAGATCGGCGGGTTCGACGCCTACATGGTGTCGGATGTTCTGCCCGGCTCCGGACTGTCCTCCTCCGCCGCGTTCGAGGACATGATCGGCACCGTCCTCTCCCACCTGTACAACGGCGGAACCGTGGATAACGTCACGGTTGCCCGGATCGCGCAGTACGCCGAGAACGTGTACTTCGGCAAGCCCTGCGGACTGATGGATCAGGTCGCGTGCGCCGTAGGGGGCATCGTCGCCATTGATTTCGCGGATCCCGACGCACCGTGCATCACGCCGGTCCCGCTGGATATGACCGCCGCCGGCTACCACCTGTGCATCGTCAACACCGGCGGCAATCATGCCGACCTGACAGACGATTATGCATCGGTGCCCGCCGAGATGAAGGCGGTCGCCGCCGCCTTCGGCAAGCCGGTACTGCGCGAGACAAACGAGGCGGACGTCATCAACGCCCTCCCCACCCTGCGGGAGCGGCTGGGCGACCGCGCCGTTCTGCGCGCCCTGCACTTCTTTGAGGAGAACGCCCGCGTTGCGCGCCAGCGCAAGGCTCTGCTGGATGCCTGCGCCGCGGCGGAGACGGACGACGCACCGGCACGGGACGCCGCCCTTGCCCGGTTCTTTGCCGATGTGCAGGCTTCCGGGCGCTCCTCCTTCTGCTACCTGCAAAACGTCTACACCACGCGCAATATTGAGGAGCAGGGACTGTCGCTGGCGCTCTGCCTGTGCGACACGCTGTTCGGCGACCGCCTCGCCGCCTTCCGCGTGCACGGCGGCGGGTTCGCCGGCACCGTGCAGGCATGGGTGCCCGCGGCGGAGGTGCCCGCGTTCCGCACCGCCATGGCCGCCGTCTTCGGCAGCGGCACCACGATGGATCTGCAGGTGCGTCCGCTCGGTGCGGCGCGGCTGCTGTAAGGGGGGTTTCCCATGAGATTCGGAAAACCGGATGACGGTCGCCGCCGGGAGCGCACCCCGTCCCCCAAAAAGCCGCCGCGCCCGGGGGCAACCCGCGAGCGGGTGCTGATCCTTGTGCTGACGCTGGTGCTGATGCTCCTGTATTTCAGCGTACAGCGGCTGGCGGATGACGGCACCCTGCCGCGCGCGCTCGGCATCGCCGTAATGGTTCTGTACATGGTGTCCTTCGGCGGACTGCTGATCGCCTACCTGATATACAACCGCGCGTTCATCCACAAGGACGTGACGGTCGATATGCTCCCGGAGGATTGGCCGGAGGAGAAGAAGCAGGCGTTCGTGGACGGCAACCGCCGCCGCGCCGAACGCTCCCGCTGGCTGCTGCTTCTGCTGATCCCGTTCGTGTTCGTTTTCCTGGCAGAGGCGATGTACCTGTTCCTCTGGCTCGACAATATTGAAAACTGGTTTAAGTAAGGATACCGCGCTATGTTGCAGACACTGAATCCCGTCCCCTACCGCTTCTGTACGCTCTATTCCGGCTCGGAGGGCAACGCCGCCTATCTGGAAACGCCGTCCGCGCGCATTCTCATCGACGCGGGGCGCTGTGCCCGCACGCTGACGGCATCGCTCCGGCAGCTGGGGGTGTCGCCCGAGGAGCTGGATGCCGTTTTTATCACGCACGAGCACCGCGACCATATCGCCGCGCTGGAGGTGCTGACACGGAAGCACCCGCTCCCGGTGCATATGCTGCTGGACTGCGCCATGCGCTACCGCGACAGTCAGGCGGAGGCGCTGTGCAGCTGTCTGGTGCTGTACCGGCAGCCGGACTTCACCGCGACGGTCGGCGACGTGACGGTGCGGGCGTTCCCGACTCTGCACGACAGCCGCGCCTCGGTGGGCTACCGCTTTGAGTTCGGCGGCATTTCGGTCGGCTACATGACCGACACGGGCTGCGTGACCGACCGGATGGAGCAGATGCTGTCCGGCTGTGAGGCTGTCGTGCTGGAATCCAACCATGACGAGCAGCTGCTCCTGAGCGGGCCGTACCCCTACGATCTGAAGCTGCGCATCCGGTCAAACCGGGGGCATCTGTCCAACCGGGACGCCGCCGCGCTGGCGGCACGGCTGGCGGAGCGCGGCACGCGGCATTTCCTGCTGGCGCATCTGAGCGAGACCAACAACTACCCTGCCATTGCCTACGACGAGACGGCGTCGGCGCTTGCCGGGAGCGGCGCGACCGTGGCGGTGGCGGAGCCGCGCGACATCACCATGCTGGTCGGGACGGTCGGGGAGCCGGTCGCCCGCGCCGGCGCCCGGATGCCTGCCGCGGCTGGCGGTGCGGAACGGAGCGCCGCCTCGGCGATGGGGGGTGCCCTGCTGTGATGCCGCCTGTCGTGCGGTTCGTGACGGTGGGCAGTCTCAAGGAGCCGTACCTGCGGGAGGCGGTTGCGGAGTACCGCAAGCGTCTGTCGGGGCTTTGCCGCGTTGAGGAGCTTGAGCTGAAGGAAGCCCGTCTGCCCGACCGCCCCTCCGAGGCGGAGATCCGGGCGGCGCTTTCGCGGGAGGGGGCGGAGATCCGGGCGGCGATCCCGCCCCGGTCGTACCCTGTTGCGCTGTGCGTTGAGGGGGAGCGGCTGTCCTCTCCGGCGCTGACAGCCCGTCTGCAGGATGCCTGCCGGAGTGCGGGCAGTCTGTGCTTTATCATCGGCTCCTCCTTCGGGCTGGATCCTTCCGTCAAGTCCGCCGCCCGTCTGCGGCTTTCCGTGTCTGATCTGACCTTTCCTCATCAGCTCATGCGTGTGATTCTGTATGAAGCCGTGTATCGGTGCTTTCAGATTGATCTCGGCACGCGGTACCACAAGTGATTTATAAGGCGGTCGGGAGACTTGCCCGCTTTGCCGCCCGCCTACCCTGCCTTTGGTTTGCTTTCTTGCCCCTATCCCCCCAACCCCCTTCCCCGGCGGGGAAGGGGGAGATTTTTTTGTTTTCTTATGCAAGGGGCTTCGCCCCTTGCATCCCCGGCATTTAACCGCCCACGGCACTTATAGTTTTTGCCGCTGTGGTACCCGGAGGGGGGATTGCCCCCAGCGTTGCCGTCTCGGCGAGCGTTAACGGTACCCTGCGGGTGGCTTGCCCGCTTTGCCGCCCACCTACCCTGCCTTTGGTTTGTTGTTTTGCCCCCTATCCCCCCAACCCCCTTCCCCGGCGGGGAAGGGGGAGATTTTTTAGTTTATTTCGCCGGGGGCTTCGCCCCCGGCACCCCTGCATTAAACCGTTTGCGGCACTTACGATATCTGCCATGCGGGCACCCCGCGCAAGGAGCCTGCGGTGCGGCGCAAAACCGAAAGAACCGCTTTCCTATGAGCAGTGCCGGCAGCCAAGGAGAGGGGGGACCGGGGGAGAGGAACTTCGGCGTTTGAGATGGTCCTCTCC
>QWCN01015046.1_pt1 | contig 13498 bp, 12 predicted proteins | sample 1972711 | NCBI WGS metagenome assembly QWCN01 (sample SAMN09866707, study PRJNA288562) | Human gut metagenome isolate term1_stool, whole genome shotgun sequencing... | isolation source: gut | host: Homo sapiens | place: USA: California | reverse complement strand
TTTTACAACATACTGAAGAATAGTTGATGGAAAGTACTCTGCAAGGTCTCTCTTGTTAATAGTAATCTTTCCTGTACCTTCGCTTACGAATATGCGTGCGATAGCACGTTTACGTCTGCCTAATGCATTTACTACTTCCATTATATCTTATTTATATGAATTAATATCAATCATTTTCGGGCTTTGAGCTTCGTGCTTGTGTTCGCTACCAGCGTAAACATACAAGTTGTTCAGCAATTTAGCTCCCAGAATGTTCTTAGGAAGCATCCCCTTCACTACTTTTTTCAGTAATCTCTCTTCGCCGTTCGGTTTAGCGATCAAACGGGCAGGAGTCATTTCTCTCTGACCACCGGGATAACCAGTATATGACAAATACACTCTGTCATTCCATTTATTACCAGTCAGTTTTACTTTGTCAGCATTGATGATGATAACGTTATCACCGCAGTCTACATGAGGAGTAAAGTTCGGTTTGTACTTTCCTCTCAGCAATTTTGCAACTTTTGCTCCCAGACGACCTAAAGTCTGGTCTGTAGCGTCAACAATAACCCATTCTTTGGTTACGGTTGCCTTGTTTGCAGAAATGGTCTTGTAACTTAAAGTATCCACTCTTAAATTTGTTTTTTAAATGTTACTACTAAAATTTCTTCACCACTTATTAGTCCTCCCCGGACAAAGGACGACTAACTCGCTATGAATTAATCTCTTATCATTTTGTGATAATAATCGGCTTGCAAAAGTACGGCTTTTCTTTGAATTGGCAAACAAATTCTTCCTTTTTTTGGATTTATTCGGTTGAATGACAAGGAGTAGATAATTAAGGTATACAAAAGTACGGCACCCCACAGATGTTACTTCTTTTTGGCATTTATTTTTCTTACAGAATCTCCAGTAAGTTCAATCTTGTGTGCAGAGTGTACAATTCTGTCCAGTATTGCGTCGGCTAGGGTAGGATCACCAATTGCATCATACCTGCTTTCGACAGGAAGTTGTGATGTTATTATGATTGATTTTAGTCCGTGCCTGTCTTCTATTATTTCCATAAGGATCGACCTTTCCTTTGCGTCCAACCCAATAAGAAACAGATCGTCAAGAATCAACAGTAGGTACTTTTCATCTCAGATTCTATTGTACCCTTATTTGGGGCCATTTTAAGATGTACCATGAGCTTTGATGCATTGGAATACAACGTCTTGACTCCATTTTGACACGCTTCATATCCTATGGCTGAAGCCAGGTAGCTTTTAGCAGTTCCAGAGCTGCCTGTTATAAAAATATTCTGTCCATCTCTTATAAAACCAAGAGAAGCAAGTCTTTCGAGCTGGTTTAGGTCTAGATTACGTTTGATTGTACAGTCTATTTTCTCCATATATGCTTTATATCTGAAGTTTGCAGACTTTATCAGTCGTTCAATGCTTATATTGCACCTGTAATCATTCTCGCTTTCCAGAAGCCATTTAAGAAACTCATCATTTGTCATACCATCTGAAGATGTAGTCCTGCAATCGTTTCTGTATGTTTCAAGCATACCGTAAAAACGTAGCTTGGAGAGTAGTTCCATTATTCTGTCCATATTTTTTCGACAGTTCTATTTGTCTTATTATTACTTGTCATTTTCATCACTGTTTTTAGAGTTAAAATAATCCTTACCTCTGAGATTTTTATGTTTAGGAGTAAGCTCAGGGATCTGTCTCTCCATTTAGACATGATACTTTTCATCTTCCCGATTTATCAGAATGCTTTCAATTTCGTTGTATCCAAACATTTTGGATTCCATTGCTATCTGGCATGCAAGAACCAATCTGTCGCGCCCAAAACGTTCCACAAGACTTAATATGACATCGGATGAACGTACGGATTGAATCGGATATTTTTTGGCAACGCCCACTAGTTTTATGTACTCTTCCACTACCGAATCGATTTCACCTGCCTTACGGTATATATCATCCATTCTACTTCTATATTCATGTAGTACTCCCGGAAGTTTGTGGGACTCTTTTTCTGAATAAGTAAAAGGTGTATCATCCCTGCGATGTGTCGTTATATGTCTGAATTTATGATATATTTCCACTATGTCCCCATCATACAGCAATTCTACAGTATCGCCGATATACTCTTTGGGGACACTGTAATAGTGACTGTTAAGCGAGACATAACTGTTTCTCATGACAGTCGCCGTTTTCCGGTTTTTGATATAAACCTTGTAGCGGGCAAAGTGTGCAGCCTGTCTTTCTCGACTTCGAGGAAGCGCTCCCTGCGGCTGTGACTGCGGTTGTACATCTTTCGGCTGTTCAACGCATCTGTATGTTTTACAGTCTCTATGTTCAAGGCTTCAAGATCATTGAACTTCAATCCCATCATCTTTGAATAGACCTCCCTATAGAGAAATCTTACAGCATTCTCAACCAAGGCCTTGTCTTTTGGTTTACGTACCATTGCCGGAAAGACAACACAACCGTAATGGTCTGCAAATGCAGCAAAGTCATCATTGACTACAGGCTCAATCCCTCCGGGCTTTATTACGACAGACTTGAGATTGTCGGGAACTATAAAGATATTCTTTCTTCTGCGATGGTACAGCCTCATAATAAGTAATCTGACCGCACGGAAGTATGGCAGCAAAAACTTCTACGGGAACCTTATCACCTGTCTTTTCGTCTGAAAGATAAAGTTTGTCACCGGCAAAATCCACATACATCTGATCACCGGCTATATGATCTATGCGCACAACGGGCACTTTTACTTCTATTTCACGTCTGAGATATAGGCAAAAAGAATAATAGCTGTAACCTTGAGGACGATTTTTCAGATACTCCTCATACAAGGACCTTCTTGTTGTTCCACGAGATTTAAGTCGTTTAATGTACTCAGGTATATGTTCTTCAAGATACTTATACTCTGCAGATCTGGATGATGCATTATCAATATCTACACCGAAAAGTTCATGCAGATGCTGTTCGTCCATTTTAACAGGCGCTCCAGTTCTATACCCATATCTTAATATATACGGATATACCGTTTGACTGTATTGCGTGAAATCAGAAGAGAAGAACTGATACTTCGGATACTCATTCCTGACTGATAGCAACGAAGAATGTGTTTGATTCTTATTTTCATACTTAAAAAATATTTGGTAAATTATACCGGGTTAAAATGCTTTTTAATGTACAAAAACAAGAGTAAAATAAGATGTCTCTATAGGGGCAAATTCTATTATAATCTCAATGGAGCAATTTAGATTATAAAGGTGGGGCTACAGACTTTTATAATAGTGGGGCAACGGGATTTATATTTTCCACCTATATATAAAAATTGCGTACATATATCCTTTCACGGATAATGTACGCAGTTCACTTTACCGGAATGTATTTTATTTATATAAATAGAACATACGGTCCATCAGTTGCCATTTCTCCGCTGAAGTCGCTGTTGCATCCGCCTGCTGGAATATAGACATATAGGCTTCCCATTCAGCCTGACGAGGCAGGGTGGCGAGACGCGCCATCGCAGTCTCCCAATCAAAATCAAGCGGTGTCTCGACTATCATGAACAGACGGGTCCCCAATATATAAATCTCCATTTCCAGAATACCCACTTCACGGATTCCAGCCCGGATTTCCGGCCACGCCTCTGCTTCACTATGACGCTTTACATATTCCGCTATCAATTCGGGGTTGTCTTTCAAATCCATTGTCTGGCAGTACCTTTTCACCGGAACTTTATATTCCTGTACTACATAACCATTTTCTTTCATTTTCTAGTGTTCCTTAATTCAATTATATTTTAATTAGTTGGATATATGTTCTTTTCATAGCTAAACAGACTAGACTATCTCACGATGTCTTCCGGGAACTTGGTCGGCATTCCCAGTCTCTTCCAAGTTTCATAATACCAGGCATTGAGTTCGTTTCCATTCAAATCGTTCTTGATAAAGTATTTCAGATGCAAGTAATCTTTATCCTTGATTTCGAATTGCAGAATATTATCCTGATTGTCCAACATCGGAAGATGGATATTCTTCTCGATACTCTCTTTATAAGAATCATCCGTCAGTTGCTTCCATGTTCCATATCCCGTGATGATAGCATCGGAACCGGGAATAATCGTGAAGTTCACAATTCGTCCGTCATCACTCAGAACCTTGAACGTATTACTAGGCTTTAAAGATCCCGGAACATCAGGAGATTCGGACACATAGTGGCAAAGCTGCCAAATACCTTTCAGATCGGCCAACTGGAATTTTGTTTTCTTCTGGGCCATCGCACCTGTTACCGCCAACAACATTATTGAAAGCATGGTAAAGAAATAGAGCTTTTTCATGATAGTATTATTTTAGTTAACACTCTCGAATGCGTATGTCCAAATATAAAGATTTATTTTGAGAAAAGAAACAGAAAGCTCATAAAAAACTCGCATAACCAGAAGATTATGCGAGTTTTACATAAATATACCGAAATATTAGAATTCAGCATTTCGCGGTGTACGCGGGAACGGTATCACGTCACGGATGTTGGACATACCCGTTACAAAGAGCAACAGGCGTTCAAAACCCAGTCCGAAACCGGAATGAGGACAGGTACCGAACTTACGCGTATCCAGATACCACCACATATCCTTCATCGGAATGTGAAGTTCTTCGATACGGGTCATCAACTTGTTGTAGTCCGATTCACGTTCAGAACCACCGATAATTTCACCGATCTTCGGGAAAAGAACATCCATCGCACGTACCGTCTTGCCATCCTCGTTCTGCTTCATATAGAAGGCTTTGATTTCCTTCGGATAGTCAGTCAGGATGACCGGACGTTTGAAGTGCTCTTCCACCAAGTAGCGTTCGTGCTCGGAAGCCAAGTCCACCCCCCAGTAAACGGGGAACTCGAACTTATGACCTTTCGCTACGGCATCTTCCAGAATCTTGATACCGTCTGTATAGGGCAGACGAACAAAATCATCTTTCAATACACCTTGCAGACGCTCAATCAAGCCCTTGTCGAACATATCGTTCAGGAACTTCACATCATCCGCACAGTTATCCAACGCCCATCTCACACAGTATTTGATGAACTCTTCAGCCAAGTCCATATTATCTGTAATGTCGTTGAAAGCAACTTCCGGTTCAATCATCCAGAACTCTGCCAAGTGACGGGGAGTATTGGAGTTTTCGGCACGGAACGTAGGACCGAATGTGTAAATAGATCCCAAAGCCGTAGCAGCCAACTCACCTTCCAACTGACCGGAGACTGTCAGACTTGCCTGTTTGCCAAAGAAATCGTCATCATAAATGATAGAGCCTTCTTCGTTTTTCTTCAAGTCATACAAGTTCATGGTGGTCACCTGGAACATCTGTCCGGCACCTTCGCAGTCGGAAGCCGTAATGATCGGTGTATGGAAATAGAAGAATCCTTTTTCATGGAAGAACTTATGGATAGCGATCGCCATATTGTGGCGGATGCGGAACACAGCACCAAATGTATTGGTACGCGGACGCAAATGAGCTATCTCACGCAAGAATTCCATGGAATGACCTTTCTTCTGCAATGGATATGTATTGTCGCAAGTACCCAGCACTTCGATTTCACGAGCCTGCACTTCCACCTTCTGGCCGGAACCTACTGATTCTACCATTTCCCCGTTCACGCTGATACAAGCGCAAATTATTTATTGTAGAACCGTCATTCAGTGCGATAAAGTTTACTTGTTTGCTACCTCTGCGGGTGCGAACCCATCCTTTCACATTGACCATAGCGCCAATATCCGTGCGCTTCAACAGATCAACAATTTTTGTTCTACCAATCTTTTCCATTTAACTTATTCTTTTATTAACGTTCTTATTCAAACGAACCCATACGGAGGTAGTTTACTTCTGCTTCCGTCAGGTAACGCCAGTCTCCGCGTCGCAGACCTTTTTTAGTCAGCCCGGCGAAGAATACACGGTCGAGTTTCACTACTTTATAACCCAGTGATTCGAAAATACGGCGAACGATACGGTTCTTGCCGGAGTGGATTTCGATACCTACCTGGTCTTTTTTAAAGTCATCTGTATAGCTGATAGCGTCTGCATGAATCTCGCCGTCTTCCAACTGGATACCGGCTGCAATCTGATCCATATCCGCTTTCGTCAGATTCTTGTCCAGATGAACATGATAAATCTTCTTCTTCAGGAATTTCGGGTGTGTCAGCTTGGAAGCCAGATCACCGTCATTCGTCAGTAACAGTACCCCGGTGGTGTTACGGTCAAGACGTCCTACCGGATAGATACGTTCATTGCAAGCGCCTTTTACCAAATCCATTACTGTACGGCGTTCCTGCGGATCATCCGATGTAGTAACCGTATCTTTCGGCTTATTCAACAACACGTATACTTTGCGTTCAATGCTAACCGGTTCTTCGTGGAACTTAACCACATCCGAGCGTTTGATCTTTGTGCCCAATTCAGTTACTACCTCACCGTTTACAGAAACCACACCCGCCGTAATAAATTCATCAGCCTCACGGCGTGAACAAACACCGGCATTTGCCAGGAACTTATTCAGACGAATCGGTTCGTTCGGGTCCACAAACTGTTCCTTGTACTCAATCTGTTTCTTCACGCTGTACTTAGCATTCGGATCATAATCAGCGGTACGCGGACGAGGACGGTATCCTCCTTGACGGTCGTTGTTGAATCTCGGACGGTAACCTCCGCCATTGTTGCTGCGATAGCCGCCACCTTCACCGTTGTTGAAACGGGGACGATACGGACGGTCACCACCTTCACGGTTGTAAGGACGCTGAGGACGGTCGCCACCTTCACCGTTATTGAAACGGGGACGATACGGACGATCACCACCTTCACGATTGTAAGGACGCTGTGGACGGTCGCCACCTTCACCGTTATTGAAACGAGGACGGTAAGGACGGTCACCACCTTCGCTACTGAAACGGGGACGTTGAGGACGGTCACCGTATGAACCACCTTCACTATTGAAACGGGGACGTTGAGGACGATCACCGTATGAACCTCCTTCGCTATTGAAGCGGGGACGTTGAGAACGGTCACCGTAAGAACCTCCTTCGCTATTGAAGCGAGGACGTTGAGGACGGTCACTTCTCTTCATTGAAAGAATTTTCGCGCCATTCTTCGTTTTCTGTGCTCATTTTTTTATTCGAATAAAATTAGACTTTGGCCTCACGGCCTATTTAAAAACACGTTTATTATATTAGTAAACAATTAAAGCCCCGTATAAGTATGGGGAGTGATTGCTCTTAACTCTTTTTTAATATCTTCGCTTACATTCAATTCTTCAATAAACTCTTTAATAGAACTTTCTGTAATAGCCTGGTTGGTCCGGGTCAAAGCTTTCAAGGCTTCATACGGATGCGGATAAGCCTCACGGCGCAGAATTGTCTGAATAGCTTCTGCCACTACACTCCAACAGTTATCCAAGTCACGATAGATAGCCGGCTCGTTCAGCAACAGTTTGCGCAATCCCTTCAAAGAACTCTGGATGGCAATCACGATGTGGCCGAAAGGCACACCCACATTACGCAGCACCGTTGAATCTGTCAAGTCACGCTGCAAACGGGAAACAGGGAGTTTCACGGCCAAATGTTCCAGAATGGAAGTCGCAATACCCAGATTACCCTCCGCATTTTCGAAGTCAATCGGGTTGACCTTATGCGGCATAGCGCTCGAACCAACTTCTCCGGCTTTGATCTTCTGCTTGAAGTACTCCATAGAGATATACTGCCAGAAGTCACGGTTCATATCCACCATAATGGTATTGATACGCTTCATTGCATCAAAAACAGCAGAAAGGTTATCATAGTTCGAAATCTGCGTTGTATACTCTTCACGCTCCAACCCCAACTTCTCTGCAACAAATCTGTTACCGAATTGTTTCCAATCGTACTGGGGATATGCAACATGATGTGCATTGTAATTTCCGGTAGCGCCACCGAACTTGGCAGTAATCGGGCTGGCTTTCAATGTTGCCAACTGACGTTCCAGACGGTAAACGAACACCATCACTTCTTTACCCAAGCGGGTGGGAGAAGCCGGTTGACCGTGAGTTTTGGCAAGCATAGGGATATTTGCCCAGTCCGTTGCGTATGTTTTCAATTGTGCAATCAGTTCTTCAATCAACGGATAGTAGACCTGTTCCAATGCTTCTTTGATAGAAAGGGGAACAGACGTATTGTTGATATCCTGAGAAGTCAGTCCGAAGTGGATGAATTCCTTATAGTCATCCATCCCGCCCATCTTGTCAAATTCTTCTTTCAGGAAGTATTCTACTGCTTTCACGTCGTGGTTAGTCACACTCTCGATATCTTTAATGCGCTGTGCATCCGCTTCTGAGAAGTTACGGTAGATATTCCGTAAAGTTTCAAACACGCTGCTATCGATTCCTTTTAATTGCGGCAAGGGAAGTTCGCACAAGGTGATAAAGTATTCCACCTCTACCTGTACACGGTATTTGATCAGTGCAAATTCAGAGAAATAAGCTGCCAAAGCTTTCGTTTTGCCTCTATATCGACCATCAATCGGGGATATGGCCGTTAATACATCAAGTTCCATACGTTTTCTTAGATAATTATCAGAACGCAAAATTAACTCTTTTTCCTGAGTTATAAGGCAAAAGGATAAAGAAAGTTTGTATAAAAGCGGTAAGAAATAAAAAAAAGTCTCACGAATTTCTTCGCAAGACTTCTGTTTTGTGTGGGCGATTCGAACCGCCGACCCTCTGCTTGTAAGGCAGATGCTCTGAACCAGCTGAGCTAAACGCCCGTACACTTCCGTTTCAAAAGCGATGCAAAGGTACGGCTTTTTTTGAAACCTCCAAACATTTCTAATAATATTTTTCAAGAAAGTTTTTATCCGGCAAACGAATCTACTGATTATCAGCAAATAATAAAGGAGTTTTTTTTCATGCAATTTTTCCCGACGGTTACGCTTGTTTCCGAATTATACGTGCCGGATTCCCGACTGCAACACAATCATCGGGGATATCTTTTGTGACGACACTACCTGCTCCTATCACACAGCGACTGCCAATCGTCACACCGGGACAGATGATAGCTCCACCGCCAATCCAGCAATCTTCACCAATCGTCACCGGATAAGCGTATTCCTTAGAGCCTCTTCTTTCCAGATAATCCATCGGATGATGCGGAGTGTAAATCTGTACACAGGGGCCAATCAACGTATGAGCACCAATCGTAATATATCCACCATCCAGAAATGTACAATTGGCATTGACAAAAACATGCTCGCCCAGTTTGATTCCATCTCCATGATCGCAATGGAAAGGCGGACAGATAATCGATGTCTCAGGTATCCCGGGCACCAATTCTTCCAATAGCTTTCTGTATCCGTCTTCGTATGTACTCATTCCTCCCATACGAGCCAGCAGTGCTTTGGCATGCGCAAAACGTTCTTGTATTTCCGGCACAGCCATATCGGTCAACCGGCTGCTACGCATTTTTTCTACTTCTGTCATACGTTATATTTCTTTACCGTTAGTAAACACAAACTTTTTCTCATCCGAAAGAGACTCATCAAACTCGAATCCTTCCCAAGAGAAATGTTTCAGTTCTTCCGGATTTTCTATTTTATTCTTTAGGACGAAACGTGTCATTTCACCACGCGACATCTTTATATAGATAACAACCGAAGCCCACTTCCCGTTTTTCCACACTTGAAATCCCGGAGTAATGACACGTACTTCTTTTTCTACCCGCTTCCAGTCGAACAGGCTTTTCATCTCATCACTTGCCAAATTGCAGAGTATGCCACCCGCATTCTTTATATCTTCTATGAATATATCCGTCAGACGGGACTGCCAATAAGAGAACATTGTCTGATTCCCCAATTCCGGCAGCACGACATCCCCCTCCAACCGATAAGAACGGATAACATCCAACGGCCTCAACAAGCCGTAACAAAATGAAGTCAACCGTAGATGTTCCTGTGCATATTCAAATTCTTCTTTGGAGAAATCTTTCGCATTCAAACGCTTGAACACGGTTCCGGTGTAAGCCAACAAGGCCGGAAGTTCCGGAGTGCCTTCTGCATGAAAGACTTGATAACGCTTATAATTCTCCACAGCTATCTTTGCGTTTACACGCAACAGACGTTCCAACTCGTCCACCGAGAACTGCGACATCTGCAAAGCTATCTCGGACGCTTCTTTTTGAAAACGCGGAACTGTGTTCAAAGGGGCTTTCACCTTTGAAGTCTCACTCATGGTCTTGGCGCAGGATAGAAGTACTAACATGATGAATCCTATTTTATCTACAACTCCCTCCTTGAACAAGCCAAAGAGGGAGTCCTACTTAGTTTAATATACCATACCGCTCAAGCAGTTTTTATTTATATTCCTGCCAGCTCTTAATCTGAATATCATTCAATTTCAAGTCACAGAATGCTTCGATAAAGGCACTTGCCAGACGAGCGTTTGTAATCAACGGAATGTTATGGTCAATTGCGCCACGACGGATACGGTAACCGTTTGTCAATTCACGTTTGCTATGATTCTTCGGAATGTTGACGATCAAATCAAACTTGTGATCGGCAATCATCTTCATCACGTTGTTTTCCGCACCCGGCTTCTCATCCGGCCAATAAACCGGAGTAGTATCCACACCATGAGCATTCAGGAAGGCTGCAGTTCCGGCAGTAGCGTAGATCTGATATCCCTTAGCGAATAACATACGGCTGGCGTCCAGCAAATCAACCTTTGACTTCATAGCACCGGAAGAGAACATCACTGCTTTTTCAGGAATCTTGAAGCCGGTAGCAATCATTGCATTCAACAATGCTTCAGAGAAATCATCACCGATACATCCCACTTCACCCGTAGAAGACATATCCACACCCAATACCGGGTCAGCCTTGTGCAAACGGGAGAAAGAGAACTGAGATGCTTTTACACCAATCCAATCGATATCGAATGCAGATTTATCCGGACGTGAGTACGGAGCATCCAGCATGATGCGGGTAGCCGTTTCAATGAAGTTACGTTTCAGTACCTTAGAAACAAACGGGAAGCTACGAGAAGCACGCAAGTTACACTCGATTACTTTCACCTCATTGTTACGGGCCAAGAACTGAATATTGAACGGGCCGGAGATATTGAGTTCTTTGGCAATCTGACGGCTGATCTTCTTGATACGGCGTGCTGTTGCAAAATAAATCTTCTGAGCCGGGAACACCAGTGTAGCGTCACCGGAGTGAACACCTGCAAATTCCACATGTTCAGAGATTGCGTACTCTACTACTTCACCGTTCTGGGCAACCGCGTCAAACTCAATCTCTTTTGTATTTTCAAGGAATTGAGAAACAACCACCGGATATTCTTTAGAAACTTCGGCAGCCATCTTCAAGAAATTCTCCAGCTCCTCGTCATCATAGCAAACATTCATTGCAGCTCCCGAAAGCACGTAAGAAGGACGAACCAATACCGGATAGCCTACTTTTTCTACGAATCCTTTGACATCCTCAAGGCTCGTCAGCTCTTGCCAAGCCGGCTGGTCGATACCCAGTTGATCAAGCATAGCGGAGAATTTGTTACGATTCTCGGCGCGGTCGATCGAGATTGGAGAAGTACCCAATACAGGAACCGACTGACGGTAAAGTTTCATGGCCAGGTTGTTCGGGATCTGTCCACCTACGGAAACAATCACACCACGAGGCTGTTCAAGATCGATTACGTCAAGCACACGTTCAAAAGAAAGTTCGTCGAAGTACAGACGGTCGCACATATCATAGTCTGTAGAAACTGTTTCCGGGTTGTAGTTAATCATAATTGATTTATAACCCAGCTTACGAGCGGTTTGAACTGCATTCACCGAACACCAGTCAAACTCAACCGAGCTACCGATGCGATAAGCACCCGAGCCCAACACGACTACTGATTTTTCGTTCTTATAATAGTTCACATCATAACCTTCCACTGCATATGTCATATACAGATAGTTGGTCAGTTCCGGATGTTCGGAAGCAACTGTATTGATACGTTTTACAGCCGGAAGGATACCCATAGATTTACGATGAGCACGTACCGCCAAGTTTTCTTTCTCCATATTTCCTGTCGGATTCAGAACAAAACGTGCGATCTGGAAGTCAGAGAAGCCTAAAATCTTTGCTTCACGCATTACATCAGCCGGAATATCTTCTACCTTATTATAAGTAGATAACTTAGCTTTATAATCAACAATATTTTTTAGTTTGCCGAGGAACCAAGGATCAATCTTTGTCAGATCATGGATACGTTCGATAGTGTAGCCTTCTTCCATAGCCTGCGCAATGGAGAAGATACGCAAGTCAGTCGGACGTGAAAGTTCCTTATCAAGATCGTCGAAATGGAGTTCGTCATTACCTACGAAACCATGCATACCCTGCCCAATCATACGAAGACCTTTCTGAATGATTTCTTCGAAAGAGCGCCCGATAGACATGATCTCACCTACCGACTTCATGCTCGAACCGATTTCACGAGATACACCGGCAAACTTCGTCAAGTCCCAACGAGGGATCTTACAGATATAATAGTCAAGCTGAGGAGCAACATATGCAGAGTTAGGAGTTCCCATCTCGCCAATCTGGTCGAGCGAGTAACCCAAAGCAATTTTAGCTGCGACAAATGCCAACGGATAACCGGTAGCCTTAGAAGCCAAAGCGGAAGAACGGCTCAAACGAGCGTTTACTTCAATCACACGGTAATCATCCGTATCAGAGTTGAAAGCATACTGAATATTACATTCACCTACGATACCTAAATGGCGGATACATTTTGTAGAAAGCTCCTGCAACATTTTCAGTTCCTTGTCGTCCAGTGAGCAAGTCGGAGCAACAACGATAGACTCACCGGTATGAATGCCCAGAGGGTCGAAGTTTTCCATGCTCGCTACTGTAAAACAGTGGTCATTAGCGTCACGGATTACCTCAAACTCTATTTCTTTCCAGCCTTTCAAAGACTCTTCAACAAGAATTTGTTTAGAGAACGCAAATGAACTTTCAGCCAACTTCAGAAATTCTTCCTCATTAGCGCAAATACCGCTACCAAGGCCTCCCAGCGCATAAGCCGAGCGCACCATAACCGGATAGCCAATCTTACGGGCAGCAGCAATCGCGTCTTCCATACTTTCTACAGCTTGGCTGACAGGAGTTTTCATACTGATTTCATCGAGCTTCTTCACGAACAGATCGCGGTCTTCAGTATACATGATAGCCTCAACAGACGTACCAAGCACTTTTACTCCATATTTATCAAGAATACCCTGTGTATAGAGTTCTGCACCACAGTTCAACGCGGTCTGTCCGCCAAATGCCAACAGAATACCGTCCGGACGTTCCTTCTTGATAATCTCTTCTACGAAATAAGTAGTTACGGGAAGGAAATACACTTTATCGGCAATGCCTTCAGAAGTCTGAATGGTTGCGATGTTCGGGTTTACCAATACTGAGCTGATACCTTCTTCTTTCAAAGCTTTCAGTGCTTGTGAGCCTGAGTAGTCG
>QWCN01004970.1_pt1 | contig 13500 bp, 11 predicted proteins | sample 1972711 | NCBI WGS metagenome assembly QWCN01 (sample SAMN09866707, study PRJNA288562) | Human gut metagenome isolate term1_stool, whole genome shotgun sequencing... | isolation source: gut | host: Homo sapiens | place: USA: California | reverse complement strand
TGCTTCGCCTGTCCGACAGCGTCTATGGATCTAATTCCGTAGCTGCCATCGGTGTAGCTGCTCATGAATGTGGTCATGCGATCCAGGATCAGGAGGACTATGTTCCGCTTCGGTTCCGTTCTGCATTTGTGCCGGTAGCGAATCTGGGAACACAGGTTGCTTTCCCTATCCTTCTTCTGGGTGTATTTCTGGGAAGCTCTCATTTCCTGATCCAGGTGGGGCTGCTGTGCTTCTTCTTTGGTGTACTGTTCCAGCTGATCACTTTGCCGGTAGAGTTTAATGCATCCGGCCGTGCGGTACGGATCTTAAGAGAGACAGGGATGATGTCTGATGATGAATTGTCTAAGACAAAGAAAGTACTGTCAGCGGCAGCTATGACATACGTGGCAGCAGCGGCAGCATCGATCCTGTCCATGTTAAGACTTATTATCCTGTTCGGAGGTAACAGAAGACGTGACTGATCAGGTAAATACAAGAGGGCTCGCACTGGAATTTCTGCTGGAAGTGGAAAAAGGAGCCTTAAGCCATGTGGCACTCCGCGGTATGTTGGAGCGATACCAGTATCTGGATAAGCAGGAACGCGCATTCCTGACCCGCCTTTGTGAAGGAACTCTGGAGCGCAGACTGGAGCTGGATGCCATCATCAACCATTTTTCTAAAGTGCCGGTGAAGAAACAAAAGCCGGTGATCCGTAATCTGCTGAGAATGTCGGTTTACCAGCTGAAATACATGGATCAGGTGCCGGATTCTGCCGTCTGTAACGAGGCAGTGCGTCTGGCGCAGAAAAAAGGCTTCGGAACCTTGAAAGGGTTTGTAAACGGCGTGCTCAGAAGCATTGCCAGAGGAATAGAAGAGATTTCTTTTGATGATCTGTCCATCTGTTATTCTACACCTCAGTGGATCGTAGACCAGTGGGTCGAGGAATATGGGAAAGACAAGGCAGTTCGGATGCTGGCGGATCAGTATGTAGAGAAGCCGGTGACCATTCGGATCAATGAGACGAAGACAACAAAGCAGCAACTGAAGGCGCGTCTGGAATCTGAAGGTGTGACCGTTCAGGAGGTGGACGGCATGGATTGCGCACTGGCAATCTCCGGGTTTGATTATCTGCGGGCTCTTTCTTCCTTCAGGGAAGGGCTGTTCCATGTGCAGGATGTCAGTTCCATGCAGGTGGCATTGACTGCAGCACCGAAGGAAGGCGACATCTGTCTGGATGTTTGTGCGGCACCTGGAGGAAAGAGTCTTCATCTGGCAGAACTTCTTCATGGAACCGGACTTGTGGAGGCAAGAGATCTGACGGATTATAAAGTTGAACTGATCCAGGACAATATCGATCGTTCAGAGCTTACGAATATTCGTGCAGTCTGCCATGATGCTACTGTCCTTGATGAATCCTGGATCGGAAAGGCAGACATTGTGCTGGCTGATCTTCCATGTTCCGGCCTTGGAGTATTAAATAAGAAAAATGATCTGAAATACCGGATGACACCGGAACAGCAGCAGGAGCTGGTAGAGCTTCAGCGCAGGATCCTGGATACAGTATGGCAGTATGTGAAGCCGGGTGGAAAGCTGATCTACAGTACTTGTACCGTCCACAAAGCGGAAAATGTGGAAACTGTGGATTGGTTTTTGAAAACGCACCCGTTTTTGTTGAAAAAAGAGATAATAATGCTTCCCGGTGTGGATAAGTATGATGGATTCTTCATCGCCGGGATGGAGAGAAAAGAACATGATTGATATAAAATCACTGACTCTTCCAGAACTGCAGGAAGAGATGGAAAAGATCGGAGAGAAGAAGTTTCGTGCAGGACAGATCTATGAGTGGATGCATGTGAAGCTGGTGGATAGTTTTGATGAGATGACCAATCTCTCCAAAGGCTTGCGGGAAAAATTAAAGGAGCAGTATGAACTGATATCATTGGAGCTGGTGGAAGTACAGACATCGAAGATCGATGAGACCAGTAAATTCCTGTTCCGTCTGTCAGATGGAAATGTGATCGAGAGCGTGTTGATGAAATATCACCACGGCAATTCAGTCTGTATTTCCTCGCAGGTAGGCTGCCGTATGGGCTGTCGGTTCTGCGCGTCCACGTTGGACGGACTGGAGCGTGGGTTAAAACCATCCGAGATGCTGGATCAGATCTATAAGATCCAGAAGTGGTCCCAGGAGAGGGTGCATAACGTGGTCGTTATGGGAACAGGAGAACCTCTGGACAATTATGATTCTCTGCTTCGGTTTATTCATTTGCTGACCGATGAGGGAGGACTTCATATCAGTCAGCGGAATCTGACGGTATCTACCTGCGGTATTGTTCCGAATATGCGTCGCCTGGCAGATGAGAAGCTTCAGATCACGCTGGCATTATCCCTTCATGCGTCCAGCCAGGAGAAGCGCAAGACGCTGATGCCGGTGGCCTATAAATTTGATCTGAAAGATGTGCTGGATGCCTGCCGGTATTATTTTGAACAGACTGGCCGACGAATCACATTTGAATACAGTCTGGTAGGAGGTGTCAACGACAGCAGCGAGGATGCCAGAGAACTGACGGAGCTGGTCAAAGACCTGAACTGTCATATCAACCTGATCCCGGTCAATCCGATCAAAGAGAGGGATTACGTGCAGTCGGACAGCCGTGCGATCCTCAATTTCAAAAATAAACTTGAAAAATCAGGGATAAATGTTACTATTAGAAGGGAAATGGGCCGGGATATTGACGGCGCATGCGGACAGCTCAGAAAGAGCTATATGGATACTGAAAAAGAGAGGTAAGTGGAAGTGCAGACATCGGTCGCAATGACGGACGTGGGCCGTGTGAGAAAAGTGAATCAGGATTATGTGTATGCTTCCGACACACCGGTCGGAAATCTTCCGAATCTGTACATTGTGGCAGATGGAATGGGAGGTCATAAAGCAGGAGACCTGGCATCTTCCTATGCGGTGCAGACCATTGTGGAAGCTATCAGCCGGAGCGTGGAGACCAGACCGGCGCTGATCCTTCAGAAGGCGATCCGCTACGCCAATTACCGGTTATATGAAAAATCGGAAGAGCGGGAAGAATATCATGGAATGGGAACAACACTGGTAGTGCTGACAGTATATAAAGATGAAGCACTGGCAGCCAATATCGGAGACAGTCGGCTGTATGAGATCTCACAGAAGCAGATACGGCAGATTTCAGAAGATCATTCCCTGGTGGCGGAGCTGGTGCGAAAGGGAGAACTAAGTGCCACAGAAGCCAGAAGACATCCAGATAAAAATATTATTACAAGGGCACTGGGAATCCAGGACGAGGCGCAGATTGATCTGTTTCCGTTTCGTGTGGAGACAGGAAACCGCTATCTGCTCTGTTCTGATGGACTGACCAATATGGTGGAGGATACGGAGCTTTGCAGGTTGATCAGTCAGAAGAAAGATATTTCGGAGATTGGTGCGGAGCTGATCCTCAAAGCGAACAAGAATGGTGGACTGGATAATATTGCAGTTGTATTGGTTGAAATAGATAACAGTGAGGTAGGATTATGATAAAGACGGGAACGATTCTGGGAGACCGCTATGAGATTCTGGAAAAAATAGGAACCGGCGGTATGGCAGAGGTCTTCAAGGGAAAAGATCATAAGCTGAACCGTTACGTTGCAGTCAAAGTACTGAAAGAGGAATTTCGTGACAATGACGGATTTGTAAAGAAATTTAAGGAGGAAGCTCAGGCAGCAGCCGGGCTTGCTCATCCCAATATTGTAAATGTATATGATGTCGGTGATGAGAACGGTATCTATTATATTGTGATGGAGCTGGTGGAAGGGATCACTCTGAAGAATTATATTGAGAGAAAAGGCCGCCTGACCATCAAAGAGGCAACCAGTATTGCAATTCAGGTATCTGCAGGACTGGAGGTTGCCCATAATAATCATATTGTACACAGGGATATCAAACCACAGAACATTATTATTTCCAGAGAAGGAAAAGTAAAGGTAACAGATTTTGGTATTGCCAAGGCAACCACTTCCCAGACCACGACTTCCAGTGCCATGGGCTCTGTGCATTATGCATCTCCAGAGCAGGCAAGAGGCGGATATGTAGATCATAGAAGCGATATTTATTCTCTTGGTATCGTCATGTATGAAATGGTGACAGGCCGTGTTCCGTTTGATGGGGAGACTGCGGTGACTGTGGCAGTGAAGCATCTGCAGGAACAGATGGTTCCGCCCAGCAAGTATTGCCCGGAGATTCCGTACAGTCTGGAGCAGATCATCAAGAAATGCACGGAGAAGAGTCCGGACCGCAGATATCAGGATATCGGGGATCTGATGGCAGATCTGAAACAGTCTCTGGTAGATCCGGATGGTGATTTCGTACAGATGGTAGATCTTGATGAGCAGGCCAAGACCGTGATTATGACAAAAGGAACCACGTCCAAGGTCAAAGAGTCCCGCAGAGTGAATCTGAGCAAGGATGAGGACGAGGATGATGAGGAAGAAGACGAAGACAGCGAAGATGATGAGGATGATGAAGAACTGAGTCCGACCGTTGAACGTGCCATGACGATCGCAGGAGTGGTTCTGGCAGTGATCATTGTGATCATTATGCTTCTGCTGTTCTCAAAAGTGCTTGGAATCGGCAAAAAATCCAATACAGATACCAGCGACAGCCAGCAGACAGAGCAGAGTGCGGACGAAGAAGATGACAGCAGTTCCGCATCCCAGGGGAATACAGTGAACATGCCGAGCCTTCTTGGAAAGACTTATGCAGAGGCAAGAACGGTTCTGGAAGAACTTGGACTGAAGATCGAGCGTGGAGAATCTGAAAAATCCAATCAGTATTCTGCAGGTCAGATCATTGCGCAGAGTGAAGAATCAGGAAACAGCGTGAAGGTAGGTACAACGGTGACAGTAACCTTGGCGGCAGCAGGATCTACTGCTTCTTCAGATGGAACCAGCAGTACAGGAAGCACCTCTTCCGGTACAACCACCACGACCACTAACAGCAAAGTGACGATTCCGTCGGTAGTTGGTAAAGATGAAAATGCAGCGAAGAGTGCGATCACGGCAGCAGGTCTGACGGTTGGTACGGTCAGCGAAGCGTCCAGCGATACAGTAGAATCCGGTCTTGTCATCAGCCAGTCTCCGTCAGCCAATTCCGAGACGGAGAGCGGTGGAAAAGTTAACATTGTGCTGAGCAGCGGACCGAATAAAAAGAAAGTGACCGATGTTATCGGTCATGAATCCAGCAGAGCCCAGTCAGAACTGGCGGGGGATGGATTTAAAGTAGAAGTAAAAGAAACATATAGTGATGATATGCGTGCAGGCCTGGTAGTCAGCACCAGTCCGGACAGAGGAACCTATGTGCAGCCGGGAAGCACAGTGACGATCACTGTCAGCAAAGGCCGGGAACAGGTAACGATTCCATCTGTCAGCGTGGGAATGACCTATGAAGAGGCAGTGGAGGCATTGAATGATGCCGGATTCAAAGGAACAGTCAAAGAGGCAACCGAGTACAGTGCATCTGTAGGAAATGGATTTGTGACCAGATACAGTCCAAGCAAGACGGTCGATCCAGACGGAACGGTGACTATCTATGTAAGCCTTGGTACGCAGTCAACCACAGAGTAACAGCTTATGCAGGGAAGAATTGTCAAAGGAATTGCAGGATTCTATTATGTAGATACAGAGGACGGTATCTTTGAGTGCCGCGCCAAAGGAATTTTTCGAAACCAGAAGGTAAAGCCTTTGGTTGGAGATCTGGTGGAACTGGAAGTATTAAGCCAGGAAGAAAAAGAGGGCAGCGTGATCTCCATTTTGCCAAGAAAAAGTGAACTGATCCGACCGGCAGTGGCCAATGTGGATCAGGCACTGGTGATCTTTGCACTGTCAAGACCGACTCCGAACTTGCCGCTTCTGGATCGCTTTCTGATCATGATGAAACAGAAAGAGATTCCGACGATTATCTGTTTTAATAAAAGCGATATGGTGTCAGAAGAAGAAAGGGAGCATTTTCGGCAGATCTACCGGGATTGTGGAAGTAAGATTCTGTTTATCAGTGCAAAAAAAGGAGAAGGAACAGACGCGGTCAGAGATTGTTTAAGAGGGCATATGACAACTGTGGCAGGTCCCTCTGGTGTGGGAAAATCTACATTGATCAATCATCTGGTGCCGGAAGCAGAGATGGAGACCGGAAAGATCAGCGAAAAAGCGGATCGAGGAAAACATACTACCCGTCACAGCGAACTGTTTCGGCTTGAAAAAGACAGTTACATTCTGGATACTCCGGGCTTCACTGCACTGGAGCCGGAAGCTATGGAGAAAGAAGAACTGCGGTTCTGCTTTCCGGAATTTGATCCCTATGAGGGCAGCTGCAAGTTTCAAGGCTGTATTCATGACAGGGAACCTGGCTGTGCAGTAAAAGAAGCTGTAGAAGACGGGAAGATCAGTAAAGAACGTTACGAAAGCTACATCAGTTTTTTCAGAGAATTAAAAGAGAGAGAAAGACGGAGGTATTCCTGATATGAAGTACTATTTATCACCATCAATTTTATCCGCAGATTTTGCACATCTGGGAGACGATATTGCAGCAACGGAGAAGGGTGGAACCCAGTATCTGCACTACGATGTTATGGATGGCATGTTTGTTCCGAGCATTTCTTTTGGTATGCCGGTTTTGAAGTCTGTCCGTAAGATCACGGATCTGGTTCTGGATGTACATCTGATGATCGAGGATCCAGACCGCTATATTGATGAATTTGTAAAGAGCGGTGCTGATATTATCACGGTTCATTATGAAGCATGTAAGGATGTGGAGAAAACCATCCAGATGATCAGAGAGAAAGGTGTAAAAGTAGGTGTTACCATTAAACCAAAGACTCCGCTCAGTGTTCTGGAACCGTTGCTGGATAAGGTAGATATGATACTTCTGATGACGGTAGAACCGGGATTTGGCGGACAGGCATATATTCCTGAATCCACAGATAAGATCCGTGCATTGCGTAAGATGCTGAATGACAGAGGACTGACCACAGATATTGAAGTTGATGGTGGTATCAAAAAGGATAATCTGGAAATGGTTCTGGATGCAGGAGCCAATGTGATCGTGGCAGGAAGTGCCATCTTCAAAGATGACATCGAGAAAAATACCAGAGATTTCATGGAGATTCTTAAGAAGAGGCAGGCATAAATGGATACACTGATTATCAGCGGGGGCAATATCGGGATCGATCTTGCCCTCGGTCTTTTGAAAATAAAAAGATTTGATCATATCATCGGCGTGGATGGTGGATTGAAGTTCTGTTATGACCATAAGATCGTCCCTACACGGATCGTTGGGGATTTTGATACTTTATCCCCGGAAATTCTTACATGGTATAAGAAGAATACACAGATCGAGATCCGGGAGTACAATCCGGTAAAAGATGCCACAGACACACAGATCGCCGTGGAGCTGGCACTTTCCCTTGGAAGTGATCATGTCACGATTCTTGGAGGAACAGGAACCAGACTGGATCATGTGCTGGGAAATATTCAGAGCCTGTATCTGGCGCTGGAAAAAGGAGTGGACTGTGAGATCCTGGATGAGCATAATCGCATCCGTCTGATCCAGGGGGAATACCGGATCAAAAAGGCAGAACAATATGGAAAATATGTATCCCTGATTCCATTTACTACTGATGTGAATGGGGTTACGCTGGAGGGACTGAAATATCCAGTGCAGGATCAGCATTTTACCGTACAGGGAAGCGGTGGTTTTGGCGTGTCCAATGAGATCGCTCCTGACGAAGCAAGGATCAGCCTGACACAGGGCATTTTTATTATGATCGAATCAAAAGATTGATTCTTTTGGGAGGAATACAAGAATGGCTTGGTATGAGGAGGCAATATTTTATCACATTTATCCCCTGGGACTTACGGGGGCTCCAAAGGAAAATTCTTATGGGGAACCGGTACATCGGTTAAATACGTTGATCCCATGGATCGAACATATCAGAAACATAGGATGTACAGCTCTGTATATCGGTCCTCTGTGTGAATCTGTGGGTCACGGTTATGAGACGACAGACTATAAGAAGCTGGACAGCCGTCTGGGAACCAATGAAGACCTGAAAGCATTTGTGACAGGATGTCATGCGCAGGGAATCCGTGTGATTTTCGATGGTGTGTTCAATCATACAGGAAGAGATTTTTTCGCATTTAAGGATATTCAGAAGAACCGGGAGCAGTCTCCGTACCGCGACTGGTACTGTAATGTGAATTTCTATGGAAATAATGAATATAACGATGGATTTTCCTATGATAACTGGGGCGGCTACAATCTGCTGGTGAAGCTGAATCAGCGAAATCCAGCAGTCAAAGATTATATCTGTGACGTGATCCGCTTCTGGGTCAGTGAGTTTGATATTGATGGGATCCGTCTGGATGCAGCGGACGTACTGGATTTTGATTTTATGAAAGCCCTGCGTCAGACGGCAAATGAAGTGAAGCCGGAGTTCTGGCTCATGGGCGAGGTGATTCATGGGGATTATACCCGTTGGGTAAATGAAGGAACTCTTCATTCTGTGACCAACTATCAATTGCACAAAGCACTGTACTCCGGGCACAACGATCACAACTATTTTGAAATTGCACATACGGTCCGCCGCCTCTATGAGATGGGAGGCAACCGGCCAGATGGACTGAAGCTCTATAATTTTGTGGACAACCACGATGTGGAACGGATCTATACAAAATTGCAGAATAAGGCACAGTTCTTCCCGGTACATGTGTTGTTGTATACCCTGCCGGGGATCCCTTCTATTTATTATGGATCGGAATTTGGCATAGAAGGAAAGAAGGAGCGCTACAGTGACGATTCTCTGCGCCCTGCATTGCAGCTGGCTGATTACAAAAATGCAGCCACGGAAAATCCGTGTACCAGACTGATCACCGCATTGGGGAAGATTCGTCAGCAGACGAAAGCATTAAGTCTGGGCGATTATAAAGAACTTTTGCTGACCAATCGTCAGTATGCATTTTCCAGAAATCTGAATGGAACATCTGTGGTAGTGACGGTCAATAATGATGAGAATCCGGCACAGATCCATGTGGCAGCCGGCAATGGCGGAGCTTATGTGGGAGCACTGAGCGGAATGAAAGTTCCGGTGGAACAGGGTCAGATCAATGTAACCTTACAGCCAAACAGTGGAGAAATCTGGATTCCGGAAGAAGGCGGAGCAGAAGAACCGGAGCATACGCCGATAGAGCCGGTGAAATTCAAAGCAGTTAAAGTTGAGGTAGCGATGCCGGTGACTGAGCCGGAGAATGTGCAGACAAAGGATTTAAGGCTGGAGTCGCCCGGGCAGGCAGCGAAGGTGACAGCACCGGAGCATAAGATCGAAGTTCCGACCAACAAAGCCTACGAAGAGATGACTATCGAGGAACTGCAGCAGGCAATTCTCGATAAAATGGCCAAAAACGGTCCTATCACCGATCAGATGCGCCGGGATGTGATGGAAAATGTGTATCACAATTCCCTGATCAACTGGGTAAAGAGTTTTCGATAGGAAAGAGAAAAGAGAAAAAAGATGCCGCAGGATCCATCAGAAGATGGTCTTGCGGCATCTTAGTGTGTGCCTGACAGTGGACAGGCAGTTATAATATTTAGTCTGGATAGTTCAGACGATCCTCAGTAATATCATAAAGAACTTCATCCAAATATTTGCGGGCAGCATATTTTGCCATAGGCAGGTTCATATCCAGATAGTTTCCGCAGTCTCTTGCGCAGGCACCAGGAATCTCGCCTTCAAAGTCGCGGATGAACTCATACATCTCGATCATCAGATTTACAATGTCGGAGGATTCATAATCTCCAGCCAGGATCAGGTAGAAGCCGGTACGGCATCCCATAGGTCCGAAATATACGACCTTGGACGCATAGACCGGATGATTTCTGAGAAATGTTGCACCCAGATGCTCAATAGCATGAACTTCAGCTGTGTTCAGGACTGGTTCATCGTTGGGGCTGGTCATACGAAGGTCAAATGTGGTTACAACAGAATCGCCCACAGAATCCTTGCGGGATACATAGACTCCCGGGATCAGGCGGATATGGTCAACGGTAAAACTTGCAATTTTCTCCATGATAATACCTCCTAAAGCATGTCTTCCGGTTCATCATAACAAAAACTGAAACGAATAGCAATCTGAAATTTTCTCTTGCGATTTCTGAAAAAAATGGTATAGTAGAAAAGAACGTTATTCCTGAGTGAAAACGCATCATTCATTTATTTATATACAAAGCAAAGAAGAAGAGTGCTGACCGGAGCTGGCGGCAACTGTTCGCGAAAATTTGCCATGTATCTTAAGACTGTCCCACTGACAGTTTCTTTTTGTGTGTTTTCCCTTACTTACGTTCATACATCCCCAACAGGCAGCAGAAATTTTTTATATTGCTGACCATATTTTATATTCCGAGAGACAGGGGACGTATTGATACGCCGTTTCATCGGAGAAGAAGAGGAGAAAACTTATTATGAACAATCAACACGCAGCACGTACCAAATTTATGGTAGAACTGGCCCTGATGGTAGCCATTATCTTCGTTATGGCATTTACCCCGCTGGGATATTTTCAGACCATGGGACTTTCCATCACATTCCTGACCGTACCGGTAGCTGTAGGAGCCATTATCTTAGGACCAAAGGGCGGAGCGATCTGTGGACTTGCATTTGGAATCACCAGCTTTATGCAGTGTTTTGGAATGGGTGCATTTGGAACGATGCTGTTTTCCATCAACCCGCTGGGAACTGCATTTGTGTGTATCGTACCAAGACTTCTGGAAGGACTGCTCTGTGGTCTGATTTTTCAGGCATTGAAAAAATCTATGAAAAACGGAGCTTATCTGGTGGCAAGTCTTTCCTGCCCGCTTCTGAATACTCTGTTTTTTATGACCAGTCTGGTGGTAGTATTTTATAACACCGAATATATTCAGGGATTTGTATCTGCTCTTGGTGTGAGCAATCCGTTTACCTTTGTTGTAGCCTTCGTGGGCGTTCAGGGATTGATCGAGGCAGTTGTGTGCTTCGTTCTTGCAGGTGCGATCTCAAGAACACTGGGTGCAGCACTGCACAGAGCGTAGAGCATAGAGGAGAGAGAACATGGCATTGATTCATGAGATACCGATCACAGAGATAAAGGGACTGTCCATGGGACACGCACAGGATCAGGAGGCGAAGACCGGTGTGACGGTGCTTCTGTTTGACAAAGACAGAGGAGCAGTAACAGGCTGTGATATAAGCGGTGGAGGCCCGGCTTCCAGAGAGACGCCGCTTACCTCGCCGGTGACAGCGGACAATCCGCTGAATGCTATCGTACTGTCTGGCGGATCCGCTTATGGACTGGCAGCATCCGATGGAGTCATGCGTTGTCTGGAAGACCATGGTATTGGATTTGAGACGGGATTTGCGAAGGTTCCGCTGGTATGTCAGTCCTGTATCTTTGATCTGGGACTGGGAAGTGCTACGATCCGCCCGGATGCGAAGATGGGATATGAAGCCTGCCTGCAGGCACTGGAGCATCCAGCCACCGCAATGGGAAATGTGGGAGCTGGAACGGGTGCTACTGTTGGAAAGCTGTGCGGTATGGAACGCGCTTCCAAGACCGGAATCGGATGTTATGCCATGGCATTAGGAGAACTTCAGGTGGCAGCAGTCGTTGTGGTCAATGCCCTGGGAGATATTTTTGATCCTGCAAATGGAATGAAGATCGCAGGTCTTATGAATGAAGACAGAACAGCATTCGGTGACAGCTGCGAGGAACTGTGGAAGCTTGGCTGTCCGCAGAACCTGTTTACAGGAAATACCACCATTGGTGCAGTGATCACCAATGGCCAGTTCAACAAAGCACAGATGAACAAGATCGCATCCATGACAAGAAATGCCTATGCCCGCTGTATTAATCCGGTGGGAACTATGGCAGATGGAGACAGTATCTATGCCGCATCCATCGGTGATGTGAAAGCAGACATCAATGTGACCGGAACACTGGCAGCCCATGTGATGGAGCGGGCCATTGTGAAGGCTGTAGAGAGTGCGCGATAAAAAAGCGGGACTGGAATAAAAGCTGTATGAAAAAATTCGTGTACAGGTCAGAAAATATTATGAAGAATAGAAGGAGAAGCCGGTTCGTTCAGGACCGGCTTCTCTTGATCTGGTGCTCAAATTTTTGAATAACGGTATAGAGGATCAGGGCAATCAGACACAGCACCATGAGAGCGGCAATCAGATAGTTCAGCTTGAAGATCTGGCTGGCGTAGATGATCAGATATCCGAGACCTTCTCTGGCGGCGAGAAATTCTCCGATGATCACACCGACCAGGCAGAGACCGATATTGACTTTGAGAATGCTGATCACGGAAGGCAGGCTGGAAGGGAAGATCACATAGCACAGAGCTTCTCGTTTGCCGCCTCCAAGAGTATGGATGAGCTTGATCTTCTCGCTGTCAGTCTCCCGAAATGCAGTATACATGCTGATAATGCTGCCAAAGACAGCGACAGACATGCCGGCAACAATGATAGTGCAAGAGCCGCTTCCAAGCCATACGATCAGAAGCGGTGCCAGTGCAGATTTTGGAAGACTGTTGAGAACTACCAGCCAGGGTTCCAGTATCTCGGAGATAGTTGGAAAGATCCACAGAAGAGTGGCAGTCAGAAAACTGATGCCGATGACAAGCAGAAAACTGACCAATGTTTCATATAAGGTGACTTTTGTGTGGAGAAAGAGGGAGCCATCCCCACTCATGACAGCTAAAGTCTTAAGGATTCCGGAAGGACAGCTGAAGATGAAGGAGTCGATCCAGGACAGACGGGTGCTGATCTCCCAGAGCCCCAGAAAGAGAATACATCCGAGAAGCCGTAAGAACAGTACCAGATGATGGTGCTGCTGGTGCTTCTTTAAGAAGGCAGACTGAAGGGGACTTGTTTCATTCATGGTGATTCAGCTCCTTCCATATTTGATTGAAATAACCCTGAAATTCTGGTGCCTGCCGCCGGTTCATAGGAGACAGAGTCTGATCTTCGAAGATGGTCGGAAGATCCAGGTGGATCGAAGCAGGGCGTCTGCTTAAGACCAGCACCCGGTCAGCCATGCTGATGGCTTCAGACAGATCGTGGGTCACAAGAATGGCTGTTTTCTTTTCCTGACGGATGATCTGCCGCACATCATCACAGACTGTCAGACGGGTCTGATAGTCCAAAGCAGAAAATGGTTCATCCAGAAGTAATAGCTCCGGGTCGAGGGCCAGTGTACGGATCAAGGCTGCCCGCTGCCGCATGCCGCCGGACAGTTCAGAAGGTCTGGAATTACGAAATGCCCACAGCCCATAAGCCTCCATCAGCTGATCCACATGATGAAGGTACGCAGGAGTCATTTTTTTCTGAATCTCCAGACCGAGCACAATATTCCGGTAGACGGTGCGCCATTCAAAGAGATGATCTTTTTGCAGCATATATCCGATATTGGCGGTGTGAGGAGCCAGAGGCT
>QWCN01004969.1_pt1 | contig 13502 bp, 10 predicted proteins | sample 1972711 | NCBI WGS metagenome assembly QWCN01 (sample SAMN09866707, study PRJNA288562) | Human gut metagenome isolate term1_stool, whole genome shotgun sequencing... | isolation source: gut | host: Homo sapiens | place: USA: California | reverse complement strand
CTCCACCAGCTTCGCTGGTCCCCCTCGTACTGAGCGGTCCCCTCTGCCCTGCGGGCATCTCCCCACCCCGTGGGGAGTCACCCTTTTCAAGGGAGGCTTATTTCTATAGTTTTAGCTGTTCATCGTATTACAATGTACAGGAGTTTTACGCATTGGGGGTGAAGTGCAGCCCGTCGCTGACGTACAGCTTGCCGGACTGGTCTTGTGCTACGATCTGATAATCCTCTGCGTGAAGATGTTCCTCCAGATGCTCTGTGCCCTCCAGCCAGATCAGCGTGGAGAGAAAGTCGGATTGCAGCCCGCTGTCACAGAACACCGTCACTGTGGTCAGGTCGGATTCCGCCGGCATGCCTGTCTTAGGATCGAGAATGTGGCAGTATTGCTTTCCGTCATCAGCAATAAAGTACCGTTCGTATCCGCCGGAGGTGGACAGGAAACAACTGTCAGTTGACACGGTGCCCAGCGTACCGTCGCCGGACGGGTCACGGATCTCGATCTGAAACGGTTTCCCGTCAGGCTTCTCCCCGTAGCACAAAATGGAAGATGTCATGGAAACTGTGCCATAGCCGGCGGTGCCGGACTGGTCGAGAGTTTCTTTCACACAGTCCAGACTGTAGCCCTTTCCCACGGCTCCGCAGTCCAGCTGTGCTCCGTCGGTGAGGGATACGGTGCCGTCTGCCGCCGTCACGTGGTCGGGAGAAATGGTTTTCAGTACCGGTTCCAGTTCCGCCGCCGTGGGCACATGGGGCGTATCTGTGGTAATGCCCCACAGTGCCGTCAGCTGTCCCACGGTCAAGTCTACGCTGTCCCCGAATCGTTTTTGCAGGGCAGCCGTTTCGGACACCAGCTGGTATATGGTATCGTTTCCAGAAATTGTGCCGCTCTGGTTCAGCCGGGAGATCGCACTGTTTTCCTGATAATTGTCCAGCGTCTTGTCCAGCGTTTTCAGCAGCGAAACCGTTCCGGAAACGCCGCCGCCGTGGAGAGAAATGGTACAGGCGGTATCCATTGCCCAGACGGTTTCGGTCTGAGCCGGTTTTGCAGAAGTGCATGCCGTCAGCACCAGCGGCAGCAGCACCGCAAAAAGTTTTTTCCCGTGCATCATAAAAACATCTTTCTTTTCCGAGGGAAATGTGATATAATTAAAGGCAACACCGCACAAAGCTTGTGCGTAAGATGCGTCGTCAGATTTTTCGGCAGATTGCGTGCAAAGCCGTCAGGCGGGCTTTGTGCGGTGTTGCCTAAAAGCAGGCATTTCCGGACGGAACTTGTCCGATTTCTTCAAAAATGCCTACCCTTTATTATAATACAAGCCGTTTATTTTGTAAACGGTAAATAATTGTTTATTTTACAGCGAAATTATTACCTTTTTCGCAAAATTTCCGAAGATGTATCGACTATCCAACGAATTCCACAATGGAGGTTTATTTTTTATGAAAGGTTACCGCATCAGCGTGATCCGCCACGGCAGAACTGCCGCAAATGACAAAGGCATTTACATCGGCAGAACCGATTTTCCGCTTTCCGACAAAGGGGCGGCAGAGCTTGCCGGTAAAATGGACGAGTTCCGGTATCCCAACGTGGCGAGGGTGTACAGCAGCCCACTGCGTCGCTGCACCGAAACCGCGGAAATTCTCTTTCCGGACGTACAGATCCAGACGGTGGACAATCTCATTGAAATGGATTTCGGCACATTTGAGGGAAAATCCGCTGACGAACTGGTACACAAGCCGGAGTTCAAGGAGTGGCTGAAAGGCGGTATGGACTGCCGTCCGCCGCAGGGCGAGAGCGTCAAGGAAGTGCAGCTGCGAATCTTCCGTTCGCTGCGGGAGATCATTCAGGACATGATGCAGGAGGATCTGCTCCACTGTGCCGTCATCACCCACGGCGGCATGATCGCCAACATGCTGGCAGGGTTCGGGCTGCCGAAAATTTCCCCGCAGGAGTTACAGTGCCAGCCGGGAGAGGGCTTCGACATCTACGTCACCGCCGACCTGTGGCAGCGTTCACAGGCATTTGAGATTCTGGGCATGGTGCCATATTCCCGATGAGGATACCTTTGGCAATACCGCACAAAGAGCGTGCGGTATTGCCCTTTATAATAGTAGGAAACCGCACCCTTTGCCGGAGTTTTCCGGAAAAGAGTGCGGTTTGTTTGCTTTTTATGCTTTCTCCCGCTGTTTATTTTGAAACAGTTGGGAGGTGATTGCTATGATGGATCAGTTCGTCACTTTTGGCGATTTGCTAAAGATCGGCAGCATTCTGCTGGAACTAGCAAGTCTGGTCTTTTACATTTACTATAACCACAAACATAGTAATGAAAATCACCGCGATGAAAATAAGAAACAAAAATAACCGCCCCACTCTCCAAAATTGTGGCGGTTATTTCTGTTAACCAAAACAGCGGGAGCAAACCGTCTACTGATAAGCTCTCTTTATCTTCATTATACTATAACGCCCCGTGTTTGTAAAGGGCGATTCCACAATTTTATTCCGAAGTATACCGCATGAATTCTTCGAATGAAAGAAAGTTTTCGTGTACATATGAAAACGATTTCGCACGGAGCACATATTATTTCGAAAAAGCATGTTTTTTTCAAAAAGGCTTGTATTTTTCTGCATATTATGATATAATGTGTTTATTCCTATCGAAACGGGAATTTTGGCGGGATTTCCGAGATTTCCGAAGACAATACTTCCGGTACGGCACCGGTTTTTTCAAGAAAGGGTTATACACATGACGTATGAAGAAGCATTGACTTATCTGACTGCCCACGGTCAGCAGCACCTGCTCCGGTATTATCCCACTCTGACACTGGCACAGCAGAAACACTTGCTGGAACAGATCTCCAACCTGCATCTGGAACGCCCCCAGTTCCAGAACCGCGAAGCGGCGGCACAGCAGCGGGGACATTTTGCACCGCTGGGGGCTGTGACACTGGAACAGATCGCAGAAAAGGCGGACGAATACCGCAGAATCGGCTTACAGGCAATTCGTGATGCCAAAGTGGGAGCCGTTCTGCTGGCTGGTGGACAAGGCTCCCGTCTGGGATTCGATCACCCCAAGGGCATGTACAACATGGGCAAGACACGGGATCTGTACATCTTTGAATGCCTGATCCACAACCTGAAAAAGGTCACTGACGAGGCAGAGGCGTATGTGCCGCTGATGATCATGACCAGCGAACAGAATGATGCGGAAACCCGTGCATTTCTGAAAGAACACGACTACTTCGGCTACAGTGCGGACAACGTACACTTTTTCAAGCAGGAAACGGAACCGGCAGTGGACGAAAACGGCAAAATTTTCCTGAACGCTCCCGATCAGATCGTACTCTCTCCCAACGGGAACGGCGGCTGGTTCTCCTCTATGCAGAGAGCCGGTCTGCTGCAAACAGTCGAGGAGATCGGACTGGAATGGCTGAACGTTTTTGCTGTGGACAATGTGCTCCAGCAGATCGCCGATCCGGTATTCATCGGGGCAACCATCGCTTCCGGCTGTGCCTCCGGCGGAAAGGTCGTCAGCAAGGCAGATCCGGACGAACGGGTGGGTGTACTCTGTCTGGAGGACAACAAGCCCTCGATCGTGGAATACTACGAAATGACCGAAGAAATGCGGACACTGCGGAACGAGGACGGCTCGCTGGCGTATCGGTTCGGCGTGATTTTGAACTACCTGTTCCGCGTAGATGCTCTGATGCATACGCTGGGCTCGGATTTCCCGCTGCACATCGCACACAAAAAGATCTCTCACCTCAACGAAGCAGGAGAGCTGGTGAAGCCGGAGGAACCCAATGGCTACAAGTTCGAAACGCTGGTGCTGGATATGGTGCACATGCAGGACAGCTGTCTGGCGTTTGAGGTAGACCGCAGCAAGGAATTCGCTCCGGTGAAAAATGCTGTGGGCGTGGACTCTGTGGAAACCGCCCGGGCTCTGCTGGAGCAGAACGGTGTTGTACTGTAACCGATACCGGAAATGATCCGATTCTGAAAGAGGGCAAGACGGCTTGTCCTCTTTTTTGTTTTCCCTGGGGCAACATTGCCCAAAAAATGAGGAATTACAGAAAAACAAATTGACAAACTACGAAAATTGTGGTACAATACATAGAGTATGTTCTGCGTTCTTTCGGCAACAACGCACCTTACGCACAAGCTTTGTGCGGTGTTGCCTTTCGCATGCATCTGACAGCATCAAGCATGCTTTGAAAATTAAAAAGCAGTACTATGCACAGCTTATACAGTGCTGCTAAAAAAGAAAGGATTTTTCTTTTATGAAAAAAGTAGTAATTTTAGGCGGCGGTCCTGCCGGTCTGACAGCAGCGTATGAACTGCTGAAAGACACCAAGGACGAATACGAAGTGACCATTCTGGAAGAAAGCGGCGTATTGGGTGGCATCTCCCAGACGGTTCGCTATCACGGCAACCGCATGGACATCGGCGGACACCGCTTTTTCTCCAAGGACGACACCGTCATGAAATGGTGGTCAGACCTGATGCCCATTCAGGGACAGCCGTCCTTTGATGATAAAAAACTGGGACGGGAAAAGCCGCTGGAAGCCGGCGGCCCTGATCCGGAAAAGGAAGACGTAGTCATGCTGGTGCGTGACCGCGTTTCCCGCATCTATTTCAACAAGCACTTCTTCGATTATCCGGTGACTATGAACAAGAACACCATTCAGAGCATGGGCTTTGCCACCACCATGAAGGCTGGCTTCAGCTACCTCGGTTCCTGCATCTCCAAGAAGCCGGAAACCAATCTGGAAAACTTCTACATCAACCGGTTTGGCAAGGTGCTGTACAGCATGTTCTTCGAGGGCTACACGGAAAAGTTGTGGGGCAGACACCCCAGCGAGATCTCCGCAGACTGGGGTGCTCAGCGTGTCAAGGGGCTGTCTATCCGTGCCGTGCTGAAAGACATGATCTCCAAGCGTTCCGGCAAGAAGAACAACGAAAATGCGGAAACCTCTCTGATCGAACAGTTCTGGTATCCGAAGTATGGTCCGGGACAGCTTTGGGAACTGGTCGGCAAGAAAGCCGAGGAAAAGGGCTGCAAGATCCTGTTCCACCACAGTGTCAAGACCATTCACACCGAAAACGGCAAGGTGACTTCTGTAGTCTGTGAAACACCGGAGGGCAGCAAGACCATTTCCGGCGACATCTTCATTTCTTCTATGCCGATCCAGGATCTGATCGCCGGCATGGACGGCTGCCAGAATACCGAGGTGCAGCGGATCGCTGCCGGTCTGCCGTACCGCGACTTTGTCACCGTAGGACTGCTGGTCAACAAGCTGAATCTGGTCAATCAGACTGGGACTAAGACACTGGGCAATATTGTACCGGATTGCTGGATCTATGTACAGGACAAGGGTGTCAAGCTGGGTCGTATCCAGATCTTCAATAACTGGTCGCCTTATATGGTAGAAAAGCCGGAAGACACCGTCTGGATCGGTCTGGAGTATTTCTGTGCCGAAGGGGACAAGTTCTGGAACATGTCCGACAAGGAGTGCGTGGACTTTGCCGTCAAGGAGCTGACCAAAATGGGCGTTATCTCCGAGGGAGCCGTACTGGACGCACACCGCGAAAAAGTCAAGAAGGCTTATCCGGCATATTTCGACACCTATGCACAGTTCGATCAGGTAGTGGATTATCTGAACACCTTTGAGAATCTGTTCTGCGTGGGCAGAAACGGACAGCACCGCTACAATAATATGGATCACTCCATGCTGACCGCCATTCACGCAGCAGAAGCGATCAAGCACGATTCCACGGACAAGGGTCCGGTCTGGAACGTCAACCAGGAAAAGGAATATCATGAGCAGAAGTAAGCTCTTTTCCAAAAACAGCAAACGCACCGGCAATCGTTCTCACGGCTGCCGGTGCAGCTGTATCTGCCTGCCGGCGGCGGAGTCCAACCGGTATTTTCACCTGCTGGAACGGCACCCCTATCTGTGCAGTCTGTTCGTGTGTCTGCTGCTGCATGCACTGTACTTCGGGGGAGAGGCGTATCTGGCACAAAATGCCGTGCTTCTGGAAACGCTGGCTCTGCTGGCGGCGGGAGCAGCAGTCTTGTGGCGGCTGGTGCGGTATCAGCCCCAGAAGAAACCGGCAGCGGTCTGCGTCAGTGTGGGGTATACGCTGCTGGTGCTGACTGGGGCGTGGTGTTATCACGAAGCCAGACACTCCGGACTGTGGGTGCTGGTCGGCGGCTGTGCTGTGCTAAGCGGGCTGTTCTGGCTCACCCGAAAGCAGTACCACAACCAGCGGCGGCGGGTTTCTCTGCTCCTGCTGGGGACAAGCTTTCTGCTGAAATTTTTCTACGTGTGCTACACGCCCATTACCCGACGGCAGCACGATGTGGGAAAATTCGGGGACGCAGACAACCACGCCGGCTACATCACTTATCTGTTGCAGCATTACCGGCTGCCGGATTTTGATCCGCGGGGACACTGGCAATTCTACCACCCGCCCCTGCATCACATGATCTCCGCCCTGTGGCTATGGCTGTCGGAACACGTGTTCGGCATCAGCAATGCCGCGGCTCAGGAGTCCCTGCAAACGCTGTCCCTGTTCTACGCCATGGCGATCGTCATCACTGCCTATCGCATTCTGCGGCACTTCCGGCTGGAGGGCATGGCGTTGTATGCACCGCTGGCGGTGGTGGCATTTCACCCCAGCTTCATTCTCTTTTCCGGCAGCATCAACAACGATGCGTTGTCGGTGGTGTTCATTCTGGGGGCAGTGCTGTGGACGCTGAAATGGTACGAGAAACAGACGTGGGAGGGCATCGTGAAAATTGCTCTCTGCATCGGGCTGGGCATGATGACAAAGCTTTCGGCGGCAATGGTGGCAATACCGGTGGCGGCAGTCTTTCTGGTGGTGCTGGTACGGCAGCTGCGGCAGAGAAACTGGCGGATCCTCGGGCAGTTCGGCGGATTTGCAGTGATCTGTTTCCCGCTGGGGCTGTGGTATCCGGTGCGGAATCTGGTGCGGTTCGGCGTGCCGCTGACCTATGTGCAGGAAATGCCGGAAAACTCTGTGCAGTATCTGGGGGAACAGTCGTTTTTCTCGCGGATCCTAGACTTTTCGCCGCATCAGGTGGCAAGCGTTTTCGAACAGTGGGTACAGCGAACCGGCGGCAGCTACAATGAGTATAACCCACTGATCGCCCTGCTGAAAAACGCCATGTTCGGGGAGTATATCAACGAGTACACGCTGGATTGCAGCCTGTGGCGAATCCTCACCGGCGGGGTGCTGTTCTGGCTCAATGTGGTGCTGGCGGCGGCAGCGTTTGCGGCAATGCTCTGGCTCTGCGGCAAACGGGAACAGACTGGCGGACGGCTGCCGAAGCTGTTTCTGGTGCTGTTCTACGCGGTGCTGATGGGCGGATTTTATCAGCTTTCCGCGGCGGAACCTTTTACCTGTTCCATGAACTACCGCTACATTACGCCGACTTGTGTCATCGGGGCAGTGTTTCTGGGGCTGGCATTCCAGCGGCTCCGGAACGGGAAAAAGCCCGTGTGCCGCTGGCTCAGCGGCATCGGCTGGACGTTGTGCGGCTGCTTCGCGGCATGTGCGGCGGCGTTTTACATCGGGCTGGGTTTGATCGGCTAGGGAAATGGGAAAACCGGCAGGGGACAGGCTCTGCCGGTTTTTTGTTTCACGTGAAACAGTAGGTGGGGTTGTGCTTTGCCTTGTAAAAGGTTCTCCCTCTGCTAGCTTTTGTTGTCCTCTAGGGCAGCCGTGTCGAAACCGTCCGGCGGAATTCGCTCGTTGCCCTCGCTGTCCGCCTGGGGCTTGCCAACGCCGGTGGTTGACCTTGCCTGTATCGGTAATGTTGATATTCAGGTGTTTTCTGGTGTAAGTGGGTGACTTTTATTTTTACGGCGTTTGCAAGCTTGTATTGCTAGGCTCCCCTTTAGGGCACCCGAAGGGCGTGTCTTGTGCTGAGCTGTCACCGCAGGTGACTGAGGGGTTCCCCGCCACAGCAGCCAACCGGTTTCACAAAGAGTTACGCTTCTTTTTTTCTTTACTGAAAAGAAAAAAAGAAGCAAAAAAAGAAAAGAGTTCGCGTTGCACTTGTACTACATTACAAATGCATCACACGAAGATTATACAGAGAATTTTCCGCTTATGCAAAATCTTTTATATTTATGTGGAACCCCCTCCACCCCTTTCAGGGGAGGCTTTTTTGCCTTGTGAATTTCCGTCAACAAAACTCCCCTCGAAAAAGTCATAGGTAGCTAGGGCAACACCGCACAAGCTTTGTGCGGTGTTGCCCTAGAAATAATGCAAGTTCTTATAGAATTTGTACTTGATTTTTTCTGCAAAATCCGCTATGATAAAGTTAGCAACGCAATACACTCTCACAGAACGGAGGAATCTGATCATGACGGAAGAAGAAAAAATGCTCGCCGGAAAACTCTATGACCCCAGCGACCCCAAACTGGAAACCCGCCGGCTGCTGGCTCACCGGCTTTCCATGGAATACAACAACACACTGGAAACCGATGCCAAAAAACGCAAAGCCATTCTGGCACAGCTGCTGCCCGATTGCGGAGAGGACACATTTCTGCAAGGGCCGCTGCAATTTGACTACGGCTGCTATACCCGCTTCGGCAAACGCTGCTACGCCAACTTCAACCTGGTCGTTCTGGACGTGTGTCCGGTGACTTTCGGCGATGACGTGTTCATTGGCCCGAACTGCTCGTTCGTTTCTCCTATGCACGCCCTGCTGCCGGAAGAACGCAACCTGAAACAGCGTCCGGACGGCTCCTACTACGATCTGGAATACGGCAAGCCCATTACCGTGGGCAGCAACTGCTGGTTCGGCAGCAATGTCACCGTCTGCGGCGGCGTGACCATTGGTGAGGGCTGCGTGATCGGTGCAGGTAGCGTGGTAACCAAAGACATTCCGCCCCATTCGCTGGCGGTGGGCAACCCCTGCCGCGTGCTGCGGGAAATTACGGAAAAGGACAGCGTGCAGTATAAAGGAATCACTGCATAAAGCCCGCCTGCATGCCAATATTATAATTATAGGGATATGGGAAAATCTCCCGCACTTCACACAGAAAGGACGATTCATATGGCAGTAATTCGATTGACAAAGGAAAATTTTCAGGCAGAAGTGATGCAGGCGGACAAGCCGGTGCTGATCGACTTCTATGCAGACTGGTGCGGTCCGTGCCAGATGGTTTCGCCGATCGTGGACGAGATCGCCGGCGAACGCAGTGACATCAAGGTCTGCAAGGTGAATGTGGACGAACAAATGGAACTGGCACAGTCTTTCGGTGTGTCCAGTATTCCCACGCTGGTGGTGATCTCCGGCGGAAAGCTGGTAAAGCATGCCGTGGGTGCACAGCCGAAGTCTGCGATTCTGGACATGCTGGAAGCTGTAGAATGATCCACATGTTCCCGAAAAAAACAAAGCCGCTGTCCTGTCAGTTTCGCGGGGCAGCGGCTTTTTTGTGGAGATGCGGCAAAAGTCCACGAAATATACGATTCTGATATGATTTTCATCAGAAAATGTACGTTTTTGCTAGTAATCCGACAATCGTTATGCTATGATAGTTACAAATCAAACGCACCGCAGGTGCAGGAAGGGAACTGCCTTATGATTAATATTCCGAAAATGAAAGTCGGCATCGTTGCAGTCAGCCGTGACTGCTTTCCGGAAAGTCTGTCCGTGAACCGCCGCAAGGCTCTGGTCGATGCCTATACCCAAAAGTACAACGCAGAAGATATTTACGAATGTCCAGTCTGTATCGTGGAGAGCGAGATCCACATGGTACAGGCTCTGGACGACCTGAAAAAAGCCGGCTGCAATGCCCTGTGCGTCTATCTGGGGAACTTTGGTCCGGAAATTGCCGAAACGCTGCTGGCAAAGCACTTTGACGGTCCGAAGATGTTCTGTGCCGCTGCCGAGGAAAACACCGGCGTGCTTTCTTCCAGCCGCGGTGATGCATACTGCGGCATGCTCAACGCCAGCTACAATCTGAAGCTGCGTGGCGTGAAAGCGTACATTCCGGAGTATCCGGTGGGAACTGCCGCAGAGTGTGCGGACATGATCCACGATTTCCTGCCCATTGCACGGGCGGTCTACGGGCTGAACCACCTGAAGATCATTTCCTTTGGCCCCCGTCCGCTGAACTTTCTGGCATGTAATGCACCCATTCAGCAGCTGTACAATCTGGGCGTGGAGATCGAAGAAAACTCCGAACTGGATCTGTTTGAAGCGTTCCACAAGCACGAAAACGACCCGCGGATTCCGGAAGTTGCGGCAGACATGGCGGCAGAGTTGGGTGACGGCAACAAGAAGCCGGACATTCTGCCGAAGCTGGCACAGTACGAACTGACGCTGCTGGACTGGATCGAGGAGCACAAGGGCTATCGGGAATTTGTTGCCATTGCAGGGAAGTGCTGGCCGGCATTCCAGACCCAGTTTGGATTTGTGCCCTGTTATGTGAACAGCCGTCTGACCGGCAGAGGGATTCCGGTTTCCTGCGAAGTGGACATCTACGGAGCACTCAGCGAATTCATCGGCACGGTGGTCAGCGAAGACGCTGTCACCCTACTGGACATCAACAACACGGTACCGACAGACCTGTATGAAAAGGAAATTGCAGGAAAGTTCCCGTACCGTCTGACGGACACCTTTATGGGATTCCACTGCGGCAACACCACCACCAAGAAGCTGGCGTTCTGCGAAATGAAATACCAGCTGATCATGGCACGGAGCCTGCCGGAGGAAGTGACACAGGGCACGCTGGAGGGTGACATTCTGCCGGGCGATGTGACATTCTTCCGGCTCCAGTCCACCTCTGATGCGAAGCTGAATGCTTATGTAGCAGAGGGAGAGGTACTGCCGGCAGCGACACATTCTTTTGGTTCCATCGGCATTTTTGCGATTCCGGAAATGGCACGGTTTTATCGGCACGTACTGGTAGAGCACCACTTCCCGCATCACGGTGCGGTAGCATTCGGGCACTACGGCAAGGCGATCTACGAGGTATTCAAGTACTTAGGCGTAGACGCAGGAGAGATCGGCTACAACCAGCCCAAGGGCATACGCTACCCCACAGAGAACCCATTTGCAACAGCGGCGGCGGCGAGTCGCCACTGACCCTACGCCCGCGGCGGGTCGCCGCTGACCTTACGCCCCAATTTCAACTGTGAAAAGGGTAGTGTTACGGCGGCGGCTGCCGCCTGTATGCCCCGCCGGGGGAGTTTTGTTGATGAGAATCTATGATGATAGTTTCTCGTGTAATCTTCGGGTGATATTGGAATCTTACAGTACAGGTGAAACGCGAACTCTTTTCTTTTTTTGCTTCTTTTTTTCTTTTCAGTAAAGAAAAAAAGAAGCGTAACTCCTTGTGAAATCGGTTGGCTGATGTAGCGGATTATACGTAGGAACCCCTCCACCAGCTTCGCTGGTCCCCCTCCCCTTTCAGGGGAGGCTTATCACAGCGAACTTGCAAACGCCGTATCAAATAAAGTTGACCGTTTGCACAAGTAACGCCTTAGAAAAACAACATTGCAAATACAGGCAAGGGCAACTATCGGCGTTGGCAAGCCCCAGGCGGACAGCGAGAGAAACGAGCGAATTCCGCCGGACGGTTTCGGTGTGGCTGAACTAGAAGATCGCTGTCCTCGGGCAAGCCTGCGGGGAGATGCGGGCACCTATTTCAGGGGAGGCTATAAGCTGTAAAGCTGGTGAAAGAGTTCGATACAGAACTCCTTTACCAGCTTTTTTGTTTCCCTTATGGGCAGGTTTGTAGCTGCAATTTTCTGCGGGACACAGTGGTCAAAGTCACAGATTCTGCAAAGTTGCGGTAAAATATTGACAACCCCGCTGAAATGGGGTACAATAGAAGAAAGCGTTTTTTCGGGAGCATTTTCCGGATAAAGGCAACACCGCACAAGCTTTGTGCGGTGTTGCCTAAAAAATTACTTTGCTGCAAAAAAGGAGATTTTTGTATGAATATTGCTGTTGCCCAGTCCGGCGGACCGACCTGTGCCATTAACGCTTCACTGGTAGGCGTTTTTCGGGAATCCCTCAAGGAACCTGCAATTGATGCGATTTTTGGCTCTGTCAACGGTGTAGAGGGCATTATTCAGGATCACCTCATTGATCTGAAAACCATGATCCGCACCAATGAAGATATGGAACTGCTCCGGCAGACACCTTCCACCGTGCTGGGTTCCTGCCGGTATAAACTGCCGGATTTTCACGAGGACAGCAGTGTCTACGAAAAGATCGCAGCTGTGCTGAAACGCCGCAAGATCGGTGCGTTTTTCTACATCGGCGGGAACGATTCCATGGACACCGTACAGAAACTTTCCGCCTATTTCAAGGAAATCGATCTGGATGTAAAAGTTATTGGCATTCCCAAGACGATCGATAACGATTTGTGCATTACCGACCACACTCCCGGCTTCGGCTCTGCGGCAAAATATGTTGCCACTACTATGCAGGAGATCATTCGCGACAGCTCTGTGTACAGCATTCCCTCTGTGACGATCGTCGAGATCATGGGACGGCATGCGGGCTGGCTCACTGCTTCCAGTGCTGTGCTCCACGCCTACGGCGAACCGGCTCCGCATCTGGTCTACGTGCCGGAAACCCATTTCTCCGCTGAGCGTTTTCTCCACGACGTGGAGCAGGAAATGGCAAAACATAAGGCGGTGATCGTGGCAGTTTCCGAGGGCGTTTCCGTGCCGGAGGGGGTACAGTCCGGTCTGGTGGACAACTTTGGACACAAGTATCTGTCCGGTATCGGCAAGTATCTGGAACAGCTGGTGCGGGATACGTTTGGCTGTAAGGTGCGTTCGGTAGAGCTGAACGTCATGCAGCGTTGCTCCTCTCACCTGAGTTCCAAGACGGACATTGACGAAGCGGAACAGATCGGTGCAGCCGGCGTGCAGACTGCCCTCCGCGGCGAAACCGGACGAGTCATGATCTTCCGCCGGATTCACAACAAGCCCTATACCATTACTATGGAGCCGGCAGACGCGTCCCAGATCGCCAATCGGGAAAAGTTCCTGCCCAGAGAGTTCCTCACGCCGGCAGGAAACAACATCAGTGACGAAGCAATGGCATACTTCCTGCCGCTGATCCAGGGCGAGCTGGATCTGGTAATGCGGGGCGGCATTCCGGTACACTTCACCATTCAGGAGTCCGTGTTGAAGTAAGCGTAATTTTTTCAGGCGAATCGTATAAGGGCAAAACCGCGGCAGTGTTTCACGTGAAACACTGCCGCGGTTTTTGATATTACGGAAACAATACATCAATCCTTTGCTGCATCGGTATCATCTGATTTTTCTGTTCTGTTCTGATACTTCTGATACCAGGCACTCTGCTCTGCCTGGCTCATGTTCTCCCACGCTTCCTCCCGCTTTTCAATTTTCTCTCTGATACTGATTTTATCAATGATATTTCGCAATAGCCAGCAATGAACGCTTGCATTGCGCAAGACGTTACATTATCTTCTGAAACATATAGCGCA
>QWCN01004966.1_pt1 | contig 13508 bp, 8 predicted proteins | sample 1972711 | NCBI WGS metagenome assembly QWCN01 (sample SAMN09866707, study PRJNA288562) | Human gut metagenome isolate term1_stool, whole genome shotgun sequencing... | isolation source: gut | host: Homo sapiens | place: USA: California | reverse complement strand
TGTCAAACTCCTTCCTATAGCCGAAATGCTCTACAAGCGTTATAAGGATACATACCGCACAGGGGAGAAGGTTTTTCCGCTTAAAGGCACTTATAAAACCCTGAACATGTCCTTACGGCATGTTGCCAGACATGCCGGGCTGTCATTCAATCCGACGATGCACATGGCCCGGCATACCTTCGCCACGACGATTACGCTTGCACAGGGCCTATCGCTGGAAACAGTCAGCAAAATGCTGGGACATAAACGGATCACCACGACCCAAATCTACGCTCAAATTACCAATGACAAGATCGGCCGGGATATGGCGGCGTTGAGCGAGAAACTCGACAGCGTCTTCAAAGTCGTTTCATACAGGTGTATGGCCTCCTTGTATTTCTCCATGCTTTTAGGCGATACTATTTTGCCGTTCTCCGCTTTTTTCTTCCCAAACTGGCGTGCAGTTCCGGCTCATGCTCTTTCAGGTATTGTCTAAAGCATTCAGGATGCAGGCCGAACTCGGCGGCGACCTTCGCTGTTGTAAGTCCGCCCTCCTTCAACCGGGCTATGGCGTCAGCGTATTTGGCTGCCGTAGCAGGGTTATATCTTCGCACGGATGACCAGTCCACAGGCTTGTCTTCCTCGTAAGAAATGCCTTTTCGCTTACAAACCAGGTCCTTGTGCCATGTGTGCAGGTATTCATGGAATCTTTTGCGCGACACGCCGGTCAGCTTGGCGATCTGCGAGGCGGACATGGGCGTCGTGCTGTACAGACGCACCGCCTCGGCATACTTTTCCACCGTGGCCGGCGACGGGGCATGGACAGTCCCGCGACCGGTTATCTCCCCTTTTCGTTTTCGACTGACAGCCTCCTTGCGTATCTTGATGCGATTTTCAACCAACTCCTTGTGGTAGAATACCAAGTGTTGTTTCAATCCGGTGTAGGAGACATCGCAGCGTACGGCGGCATCCTGCACCGTGATATAACGGTCGGCGCGCAAAAGTTCCACCGCCTTGGCATACTTTTCCTTGCACCGCGGACGCGTTCCTCGCGGCAGGTTATCGTTCAAACCCAACCGCTGCCGTTCCCGCTCCCGAAATTCCAGCACGTCGGGATAATGCGTGCGTAACTGCCGGGCGAGGTTCGTTCCGTCCAATCCGAATTCACGGGCAATCTGCGATACGTTGCATTCGATATATTCCATGCTGTCGCACGCCGCAATAGCCTCCTTGTATTTGGCGTGTGTTTCGGGACGCTGTCCGCGTTGACTTATTTTTATACTGTCGGCTTCCTCCTGACTGCATTTGATACCATTGCGTTTCAGCATCAAATGACGATGGTAAATACAGATATACCGGGTGAATCCGCCGAGAGAAACTCCACACTGCCGACATATCTCGACATAGGAGAGGTCGGTGGCAGCATATAACTCCAATGCAGAGCGATATTTCGCCTCAGTATCCGGCTTGCAATCTCTTGTCTGCCTGCATTTGCGGTCTGGCATGGTAGCTTCGATCACTTCGTCGAGCTGCTGACCACCGGACGCACCGCGAAACCGTTGCAGTTATAGTAGTCCCCTGACGGAGCTATGATGGACGCCTCCGGAAGAACGATTCTATTATTCCAATCGCCTTCGGTCGCCGGATCGTTGCGGCGGAACTTCAGGTGGTAAGAGTTGGTCGCATCCTTCGCCTTGCCGGTCCAGGCAAACCCCTCGGGTTTATCTGTCCCACCCGGATATTTTACTACCTCGGCCTTACCGTCGTAATCCCGATAGCCGGTGACGGGAAAAATGACGGATTGAACTTTTCTCGGGTCCGTATAAAATTCCAGCACCTCACTGTTTACTGTTTCAAGATCGTAATAATCTGACAGCATGTTGCTCTCGATCACATCGTACCAATATCTCGGAAGTGTCGGATCCGTATGTTTTCCGGGAATTGTGAACCCGGTGAAAAGATCGCCGGGGCCCACCCGATATCCCGGGGGACAGGGGTCATAGACCGTCTTCTCGTCACCGATCGACCACAGGTCGGGATAGGATTCGTTCGTACTGTAAAACCCTTGTGTGAAATCGGACGGATTCTTGGGCTCTCGCGGAGCATTAAGCCATTTGTCCGGATTCTTGACAAGCACATCGAGACAATCCTTAGCGTGTTTTCGGTTCTTGTTGTTCGAAAATACCTCCGGTTCATTGTAAAGCCGGGGAGGATTATATTCACCCCCTGTACCATACGGAGTTCCGTCGTGAGTCCATCTGGCTTTGTTTCCCCAAATCGTGTTTGTCCCGACGAACGGGTCCTTGCGCCCCCACTGATAGTAGGGATGATCGCCTCGGGGAACGGCAAAATGGGGATATTGCACGATCGTCCTCGTTATCTCGCGGTCTCCGACCCTGAATCTAATCTCACACTTGCGCCGTTTATAATATCGGATCGGCTTGTTTCCGGAACACCATCCGAGATTGACTGGCATCACATCGAATGCTTTCTCTTCATGGTTGAGAATCCGGATATGCTTCTCGAAATCGAACCCGAAACGGGTAGCCCAGATGTGCCAGCTCCAGACAGCCTTCGTATTCCCTAATTTATCGTAAGGCGCTTTTCGTTCGTGGACTACATAATCGTCTTCTTTCGCCTTGTTATCGATCAAGGCGATCACGGCATTCCCCTCCTGTATGGTACTTATTTTGAATTTTATCCCTCCTTTGCCGCCGAAAAGAGCGGGATCATAAGCGATCTTATCCGGTTCGACAAGATCTTCGGCATCCTGCCAGATAAGTTTCACGCTTACATCGGAGAGGTCTATTCCTTCATTGTCTTTGATATAGGGAGCCCCGATTTGTTTGTTAAGATGGTTTACCATGTGCGTTGAAGAGTATGCAGCCGTGTTGTCACCTTTATCCGAGATTGCATTTCCATAGACGAGAGGGAAACAATACCACCCGGGAGCACCCACCATGTAGCAGTTGGCGGTATTCTCGACCGTACTCCCTCCAGTTTCGTTGGAAAGGTTATGCGGGGCGTTTTCGCTGCCTTCCTCGGTCTTAGGGAATAGACTGTTGATTGTGACGGTAGTCGGTTCCGTCATGGAGGCAACGAATGTATATGGCTTTTGCGACTTGTCATCGCTGAGCGGGCCCACGGTCGTCGTGAGCCATCCGGAGGTCGTGTTGTCTACCTCCCAGTTATCGGTCTCATCATCGTGAGAATAATAGGTATAGGTAATTTCCGGTTCTATCCATACATTGGTTGTCCCGTCTGTCTTAAAACTGGACACAGTGATTACATTCTGATCTTCGAAAGTATGACCCGCATTAGGGAATTTGGTGTAGGCAGGGTCGGGTGAGAAAAATTTACCCTGATAGTTCACATCCTCGGGGTAAGTGGCATCCAGATACTTCTCGGAATACTCGATGTGCCAGTCCACGTCGTTGCCGTAGCCTTTGAACCGCATCGTGATCTTGTAATGGTGATTGCGCATCAAATCGAAATTATTCACCGCATCTTTTCCGAGCATGAACCGGTAGATGATCTTACCCTGCGATTCATATTCAGGCCGTTCGGCGACATAATATCCCTCCACCTCGAGGTATGTGCCGTTTTCGACCCCGTCAAATTTCTCGGAATCGATTATCCCGTCTCCGTTGGCGTCCTGAAGTTTGGACTTGTCTTCATGTGTTCCCTGCATGTTCTCATAGCAGGGAAGGGCCTTGGCTCCGTCGTCGTGGAAACCGGCGACACCCCATGCCTCAGACGGAGAGAACCTGGGGGTTGTTTTCGTCACCCGGGGCCACGCACTGTGAGATTCGCCGTTCCCGTAGCTGATGGAATAGTCCGACGTGCCGAGTTCGATTCCGTCATCACCGATATGCGAGGAAGTTCCGAGAAATGCACCCGATGCCACATGTTTCAGTACGGCATTTTTTATATAGACCGTGACGCCGTCTTTCAGATTCGTTCCGTCGAAATCGACAGTAACTTTCGATACCGCCCTGCGCACCCAGGAATGCAGGCTATTCCGGTCCGGGGTGACGGTAATGGGTTCGTCGGTTTCAAAATCCTCATTGTCGGGAGCGGAAGCGTTTTCTGTGTAACCCTGTCTGAACACCCCGAACATTTCCAGATCATCCTCGATTCTGTCGTTCCAGTCGAGCCGGAACTTTCTGAGGAGCTCGATAGATGTTACCTTCCCGAGGTCGCTTTTCTGGTTATCGCATATATTGGCGACGGCATAGACATAATAACGTCCGGTCCGTACTTTCTTTTTGAACGTGACATGTTCGTGCGTAGAGCCGTCGGAAGGTGCGGGCGTGAAATTCACCTCTCCGCAATATTCGTTCAGGCGTTCTCCCTCGGAATTGAAGAAGAAAACATACAGCGATTTTATACCCGTGTATTTCGTCCCCACGGGCGCGTCTTCGGCTCGTGTCTGCACTTTCATCGGCACAAGGGGCTTGTAAATCACCTCGCCCCGGATTTCGACCTCTGCATCCGGAATTTCCTCAGTCTCGTATATAAGGTCGTCCGTGCATCCGGCGAGTGCGACAGCCGCAGCCAATGATGCCAGGATTATCGAAAAAACGATGCTATATTTTCTATTATGCTGTGACATGATTGCTCGTGAATTTTACGATGTCTGGTAAGTTGCAGACTCACTCAAGGTATTGCACCCATTCTCCGAGTATGGCTTTTCTTTTTTCCACGGTATCTCCTTCCGGCCACGGATACCGGTTGCCGAGGATGTCGAACCAGAATCTCGGGTTGATAGAGTCGTGATCGTATCCCTCCCAATTATATGCTACTGCACTGTATTCCAATCTGTCCCATTCGTTCAGGGTACGGCAGCACTTCAACCTGAGCTCCTCATCGAGCCATACGTGTTGCTTCAGATCATTGAGGTAATACGCCCAGTTTACATTTTCATATCCGGTTCTTCCTGCGGGATAGATCAGGTATTTCTTTCGGTTTTCTTTGCCGAAAATATGGTCGAGGTTTGCAACAGTCCTTTCGTAATCCGCATATACGAGCAGATACTCTTTGCCGTTGATGCTCACGAACTTTCCATGATTGTCTTTCGGACCGAGATATAATGGAACTGCTGTCGCTGGGTCGTAATAATTACTGTCATACCAGCAATCCCTGCCTTGGCCGTCCTTACCTATTATATATCCGGTGAATTCCTCGCGCTCCAGACCCAAATCGGGATCGAGTTCTACCGATGTGAAGGGGATGACATCGACTGTCCACTCGATGTCTTTGCCGTTCGCGGTGACGTCGAATTTATACCAGTTGTTGCGAGCGATGTCGAAGTATTGCCCGGGGAGCACGCCTGCCGGCGGGGTGTCGGAATAGCGGAAATCAACATACCCCTCGGCCTCGCGTCCTCCGGTCTCGACGCCCCCGACGGTGAAACATATCCTGATGCGCGATCGGCTGTCGACCGGCTCTCCTCGATCATCAACATTCCTGTATTCCGGCACATACGCCACATAGTGCCCGGTTTGCTCGTTCTTTGTCAGCGTCAATGCAATATCGGCCGCGTCATCGGGTATATTCACAGACGTGTAATCGGTAAACCATGAACCGGTGACATACTGTTTCTCCTCCGTGACGTTTGCCGGAGCCTTGTAACCCTTGCTGCTGGAATGGGTCAGCGACACGGACGTAACCACAGGGACATCCTCGAAATCCTTAAAAATGACATTCACATCGACCTTGGCATAGGCGCGGAGAAGGTGCAGGGTACCGATATCGGAAACCTCCTTCCCGTCTATGAAGTCCGGCACGCCGCGCTCGAATTCCTTCACCCCGTACATCGGGATGAGATTTTTGTCCGAGAGCTGAGTTTTTTGCTGCGAAAACCCGAACTCGGCAAAGGAAGCGGTGCAAAGCTCCTCTATGGTCATTCCGGGAGCGGGATCGACGTAACTGCCCCAGTTGGCCAGGAACACGAAGCGGCAACCGGTGGTCAGAGCGCCTTTTACCTCCTCCGTATCCTTCAATCGCAGGCGAATCGAATATTTTTTATCTCCCAAGTGATAGATGCTGGCAACTTCCAATGCGCTGACGGGCTTGTTGTTCAGCCCGTAAAGGTAACAGCGGAAATCTCGTTGGGGCAGGTCGATGAAATTTTCCAGACCGCTTCCCGGGTTATATTCCCCATCGGCGGGGGTGGCTCGCGTCTTTCCATAAGCCGCGCCTCCCATATCGAGGGTGAAAACAGCTTGAATACTGCTCTCGACTTCCGGCAAGGATTCTTCCTGACTGCTGCACGCCACCATAAAAGGCAATGCGAATGCCGCCAGGCAGACTGCAATGCTATGTATAATGTCCGGTTTCATCAGTCCAATCCTTCTTCCCGTTTATTCGATCTCGACGTTACTCAGCACCACCCGCCAGGAATGAATCAGTATGTAGCTGCTGATCCACTTGTTGTTCTCGTCGAGGAAGAATGTCATCACATAGTCGTCCTCGCGGTCCAGAAACTCCTGGTCGTCCATCGTGCGATTGTACTCCTCCTCGTAATAGTCCTTCGCCAGCAGCGCATGGTCTATCACGGGAACGCGGGCCACAGTCTTGCCCTCTCGGTCGGTGATGGTCAGGAACATCTTTTCGCGATGCGCTTCCATCATGCGTCCTACGGTCAGGTCGGCGATGGCGCCCTTTACATGGATGATGGCGCGGGGTTCGTCTTTACCCAAACCGGCCTCGCCGTTCTGCATTTTCCAAGGGCGGTAGGTGATGTTCTCATCTTTCAGCAACCCGTTGTCATGAGCCATCAACCCGTTCTCGTCCTCGATGCGGAAGTCGAATTGATTGACATCCACATCCTCTCCCGAGAGATGATGCAGTATGACGCGAATATGGTTGGTGTTCTTGGTCAGGTACATGGTATAGTCGTAACCGCCTCCGTTCTCGTCGGAAGGCAGCGACACATCCAAAGTGCCGTGAAAGAGACGGTAAAGCCTTTCTTTGCTGTAAGCGCCGGACTCGTCATACCGGCGGTTCAGCGCGCACTGCAACTGCTCGATGCGGGTCTCGCCGACAAGGGCTTCGGGTACGGAGAAGGACTCCCCGCGCTCGCCGTCGTTCCGCAGACCGCACCACGCCAGCAACCGGTAGTCGCCGGAAGGCAGGTTGAGCAGCATCGAGTAGTCTTCCGCCGTCGACGGATCTATCTGTTCTTCCTGCTGCCATACCAGTACGCCCGATTGGTCGAAGGCATACAGGTGAACCGAAGAAACCTCGCTGGCGAAAGCGTCCGCCCACTTCAGGTTCATGTCGTAGCGGAACCGGAGCCGGTAATACACCGAACAATCGCCTTCATCTTCGTAAAGCCAGTTGCGGCTGCATGACGGAAGAACCAACAGGCAGACCGACGCCGCGCAGACCTTGGCCGCCACATTCCTTATCAATTCCCGTATATCCATATCGTTTACGCTATCTTGGTTGTATAGTTCTTTCCTTTTATATATGGTGTGCGGAACTTCCGCATTCGGATTTTCGCGTCAAGTGGGCTACCCGTCTTTTGTTCGGGTCTCCGATGCCGCACCTCCCTTGTGTACCGGTGGGCGGGTACTGTATTTGCTGTTCTGTTTTTATTAATATGTGTGGGAGACGGGAGTCGCCTCCCACACACATGATAAGTATCAGGAATGCCTTCAGGCGATCTGGTTCATATTACCATTCCAAAACATATTCATTAGAGACAATGCGCCAGGACAGAATATTGATTTCAGCCGCAATGAAGTGGTCGTTGGGGTCGGGCTTCTCGGGATAGATTACCTGATCAGGATCATAAACAGGCGTACCGAGACCGGCGATCTTTGTCACCTTTGTATCATAGATGTGGTTCCGGACTACACCCTTGGTAGCGTTCTCGCCCTCGCCATGATGAATAATCTCGTAGTAATAGTAGGTCATACCGTTCTTCCAGACCAGCGCCCGGTCAATCATATACTCGCCAGTATTATCATCCTTGTTCTTAAGCATGCCGTTGATTGTTTCGGCTGCAATACGGTCTGTGTCATTTTTATCCGAAGAGGCATACCATGTTTTTTTGGCAGCGACATCCGTCAGTTGGGCATATACATAGCAGTTGCGCGCTTTTTTATCTTCACTGCTTGGCTCGGATGGAGTCTGGTCTACAATTAGAATCTGAAGATCTTTCGCGTCAATCAGGTTTCGCTCTGTTACAGCGCTTTCTCCACTACCCGTTGTAGTTTCACAATAGTAACTACAGCCATTGGTTGTCAACTGAGAAAGGATACTCTTTTTCAACTCGGGGAGGTTTTCATCCTCGTTTTCAGACCATTTATCGGCAAAGTGGGAACCCAAATGTCTTACAATAGTGAAAGGTGTTGTACCGTCTGCCTTACAAAGAGTACCCTTGAGGATAACCTTGGTGCGTTTGATAGGGGATAATGCGTCATAATCCGCAGCATTCTCATTGGTATACAATGGAGTGCCAATGGCAGTATTGATAGCTTTGTAAGAATCATAGCCATTCCTGGCATCCTTAGAATTGATGGCCCAGAAACTACGGTGTGCAAATGCGCCCTCACCGTTCCACCAATTACTTGACCATGCGGTGGGATTAATGGCCTTGACCAGTCGGCCTTCATTGGTTTCTGCGGTCAGATTCCAGCCGTTGAGTTTCAAGTAAACTTGCTCGTTTCCAACCTTTAGAGGATCACCTTTCTTATCAATCAGTGCCAGTTTATCACTGATAGCGGAATTTACCGCATTACCCAAGGTGACCTTGACTTTGGCCACGCTGCGCTCGACATAAATGGTAACCGGATTTTTCTCGGCCTCTTTTGATTCCTTTTGCAGATGTTTAGACTCGATAGGGACAGCACAGATCTCTGTCTTATTATCTCCTCCATATACAGAATTGAACATCACGAATTTGCCTTTTGCAGTAAAACTGGTGGCGGCATAATCAGCGACCTCTTTTTTTAGGTCGGCAAGGCTTTTTGATGCAGAACCCAACATAATCTCACCGGTATCATCTCTGGGAGGATTGAGTACAGCCGCAATTCTCTGCGGAAGTTTGTCTCCGTCTTTGGTACTGATGACAATCTTGGCTGCAAGCACGCTCTCGATATCATCGTCGTCTTTGTCATCTTTCTGCGTTCCGTCTTCGGGAGACCAGTCGTAGAAGTTTACATAGCTGCCGTTTAGAAGCTTAACGTTAGCAATGGCACCGTTCGCGGTGAAGAAATAGAAACGGACTTGTTCAACATGGTTTTCGTTTTCATCTCCATCCTCGTAACCGCTTGCGGCACGAGTGCCTGTCGCATCAGATGACATCAGATTTACGGTCAGGTAGCTGGTATTGGCCTTACCGTTGCCTACATCCTTTTCGTCCGGAGCAATCTCCTCCTGCGAGCATCCTGCCATAAACAGGGATGCCAGCACAGACATAAATAAAAAATTCCTTTTCATGTCGATAAGTTAAAATTGTTTGAAAATATGTTTCTTCTCTTTTGACCTATATTATTATTGGTTTGATGTCATTTCCGCCTTTTGTCCAATTCGTCGAGCGTCCTGCCGGCCTGCTCGAGTCCCATCCCTTTCGCCTTATTCAGATAGCAGCATGCTGTGTCGTAATCGCCTTCCCGCACGGCAAGCGCCCCGCGTGCATAGACAGCCTCGGCGGAGTCGCCGGCCTTGTCGAGATACCTGCGCGCCGTCCCGAAATCGTCCCGCCGGATGGCGGCGTTGGCGGCGTTCAGATTGGCTGTTTCATCGTTCGGGAACATGCGCACCGCCGTTTGGAAGACGTCCGTGAACTCGTCCGTGCCGGGTTCATATTGTCCGGCAACGAGGTAGAACTCGTTCAAACTCAATTTCTGCGGCCGTTCCGCCATGATGCGTTTGATTTCATCCGCGTCGCTGAACGTGCGGATGTTGTAGTCGATACGGTAGTCGGTATGGCGCAGTGCGGGATAGAAATTTTGCAGCATGAAGCGGTATTCTTCCGGGTAGGTGCGCTTGATTTTCCACTCCTTGGCGTCGGGTTCCATGTCGCTGTCAATCAAAGCCAGAATCTCCGCACGGTGGTCGATGTTCGATTGTTCCACGTAACGGCGCAAGCCAGCCCAATCCTCGGGCTCGTAATCGGTCTGGATGACGTTATCCGCAAAACTGTATAGCTGCCCGATGTGCTTTTTGAGCGCGGCGGTACGTCCGATGGCAAGTTCCGTGTTGTGCTTGTAGGGGCTCTCCGGCGAAGCGTATCCCTTCAACCACACGGAAGTAATGGTGACGTCCTTGTCATTGCGCACGGAGTCGATGGTCGCCTGAATTTTGCCTAATTCGACCGTGTTCCGGCGATAGTCGGGATAAATCACCGTCTGGTCCACAGGGAAGTCGATGTAGGCCGATCCGGACAGCGACCGGCTCTTCATGATTTCCGCCTCGGGCTGCACGAATACCAGTTCGGGGAAAAACGCCTCGGTATGGCGTCCGAGCGTTCCGTCCTGTCGGGCCAGCAGCGTGTTGCAGCAGCCGTAATCGCTGCGGTGAAGCGACAGCACGGCTCCGTTCATCCAGTCGGCATAGGACACGATGTTATGGTATGCGATGCCGTCGGGCTTCTCCGACGCTTTGTAGCTCATTTCGTCCTTGTCTGTGAGCATACTCTCGCCGTTCCGCACGTAGAAATAGTAGCGTCGGCGTCCGTAGATGCCTATGGAAGGCAGGTCGAGCGAATCGCTTCCGTTTACCAGTCTCGGGGTCAGCAGCACGGCGCGGTTGCCCTCCACGGCGAGGTCTTTCAGACCGAGATTCATATCCACCGCGATGTATGCGCCGTTGCGCTCCATCTTCACGTCGCTGACACTGACGCCGTCCACGACGGTCTGCTTCGAATTCTGGGCTTCCGCCGTCAAACCGGCGCCCAACAGGAGTATCAGGATATACGATGTCTTTTTCATCTTGCACGCGAGTTAGAATACATACACTAAATTGACGGCCGTCTTGGTAGGGCCCACGTAGTGATGCGGTTTGTCGGTCTCGATCTTTTTGCCGCAGCCGGTGCAGCGGAACCGGTCGTATCGGGTATAGGAGTAGCCGATACCGATTTCGGCTTCGAGGTTCCAATGGCGCCCCAGTATCCATGCATAGCCGTAGGCCACGCCCGCGCCGACGAACCAGCCCTGATAGCGTGTGTCCTTGAGTTTGCGGGCATCGGTGCCCAGAAAATTGATTTTGCCGTCGATGCCGCCGATGTTGTATTGCCCGCCATGCACGTGTATACCGAAAAAATGTCCGCCAAAACGGTCGCACAGCCAATAGCGGGCTTCGGGCTGCACGGCCCAGTGCTTCCAGCGGCGGTCGTGAGAAAGGGTCCACGCATTGAACTGACCCGTGATATCCAAAGTCCATTTCGGGGCAAGGCCAACTTCGATACCAATGTTCGGGTTGAGAAAGCCGTCAGCGAGCAGATTTGTCTTCAACGCTACATCTTGCGCCTTAACGCTCGAAAACAGCGTCAGCATAACAGCTATGACAGTCAATTTCACTCTCATATCCATTCGATGTTACAGTATGTTCGTTTTATATATTCAGATGTATATCCAATCACTTCTCTTTTTAAGAGAAAGACAATGACCATATTGCCTTATTCTTAGAGAGTTATGGTTAAAAATTGTCAGATTTGCACAACAAGTTCCCATATCCGCTTAACATCCGGCTCGATTTATTCTTGAAAACCGATTTTTTTCATCGGTTTTCATTGACGTTTTCAACTTTTTCACTAATTTTGCAACTGTACGCTATTTCTCTTAAAAAGAGAACATTACGGATTGCACAACTGGCTGGACGCTATTTTCATTTGTTCGAAGAATAATTTTTTTAGTTGTCGGAGATTCTTTGTTTGCTGCATTTTCATTAATTTTGCATGTGTATGTTATTTCTCTTAAAAAGAGAACTTTACAACTGCTCGACAAAACCCGGCGCCCTCATCACTTATAAGGATTTCAATATCTGGCTGTTGGCTTTATCCACGGCGGACGTATCCAGTGAAGCCAAATAGATTCGTGTGGTTTTCTCGGAATCGTGTCCCAGCGCCTCGCTGATGGTTGCCAGCGGAACGTTTTTACTCTTGGCGATGGAAGCCCATGCGTGGCGGGCTACGTAACTCGTCAAGGGTATGGCCAGTCCCAGTTTTTCACCGAGCTTCTTAAGCTTTTCGTTGACCTGATGTGCTGCATTCTTGTACTGCCGGCGTTCATCCGTATCCACGTTTTTTATTATCGGCAGCAGATAGGGACTTCCGCCCGTATCGTACTTGTCGACGATCTCCTGCATCGGTCTTTCCCATTTGATGAAAAGCAGTTGGCCCGTCTTCTGCCTGCGATACGAGAGGATGCCATTTTGCAGGTCCTTCTTTTTCAGATAGGCCATATCCACGAACGACATTCCGCGTGTGTAGAACGAAAACATGAAGATGTCCCGGGCGAAGTCCATAACCGGGAACAGCGTCAGATCGAGTTCCTTGATCTGACGGATGATTTTCAGAGGTACGGCTCGTTTGACGGTCTTGTCGATTCCTGTATAGACATGTTTGAAAGGACTGCGCTGCCCGGTCAGTTCCTTTTCGACGGCACGGTTGTAGATTGCCCGCAATCCCCTCATATAATAAGACGAGGTATTCGGACACGCATCATTCGCATGCAGAAAGATTTCATATTCGACCATCAGATTGGATTCCACCTCGTCCAGCGGTACGTCTTTCTCCCCGCGAAACCGCCCGAAACTGTTCAAAACGGTCGTATAACGCTCGGCAGTACGTGTTCTGCCGATTTGTTTCAACTGCCCGACAAGTTCACGGCCGAACGACATGAATCCTCCGGTGTCTGCTGATGCGAGGAAGCATTCCGCCACCTCTTCGGCCGTATAGTTCCGGGCCGCCCGTTCGAAGCGGGAGATGATGCCTTTGAAGCGTCTGACATCTTCCGCCAAAGCGCTTTTCAAAGAAACCAGATAATTCCGGCGACCGTTTCCCGTACCCGGAGGAAAGACGATTTTCGCGTTTGCCGTATCCCATTCATGCGGGTAGAGTTTGTACCCGGGATTGATTTGTCGTGCCATACGGTTATGAATCACCTGATAAAATACAGTGCCCTCCTTCGTCGGGATGGTAGAAGCACGAACTTTCACTTTTACTGTTGCCATATGATTTGTTTTGATTTCGGCCAATAAAAAAACCTCCATTTTTTTAATGAAGGCTTATATTTCTATTTTTGTGTATTCTAATCCATTCGGGATATCGAATTTCGATGTATGGATCATCGCTTGAAAAAGTCTGATCTGCAGCCTTAACCCGCTTCCAGAACAAACTCCTCGCCATTTCACCCATACCGCCTGATGCAGCGTATCGAGAATCCGTATCGAGCCTTTCAACCGTTCGCTCACGACCGCTCCAGTCCGTTCGGCGGACTTTTTTTTCGTACCGGACGGTTGTAATATTGCACCCGGAACCGTCCCGGCCGCAGGAGCCGTCAAGGAGTACTTCC
>QWCN01004957.1_pt1 | contig 13534 bp, 11 predicted proteins | sample 1972711 | NCBI WGS metagenome assembly QWCN01 (sample SAMN09866707, study PRJNA288562) | Human gut metagenome isolate term1_stool, whole genome shotgun sequencing... | isolation source: gut | host: Homo sapiens | place: USA: California | reverse complement strand
GTATTTGCCGTTTTTAACCAAGAAATTGATGTAGGCGTATAATTCGTGCCTGCGGAAGCAGACACAGTTGTGTTGCTAGGAACAGGATTACCCTTTTCAATGGTAAACTTTACAGTGTTACTACAAGTATATCCTGAATCATTACACGAATCAACATACGCTTCATAATCTCCTACAGGAAGGATCACACTCCAACTCGTTGCGGCAGTAGTATTTTCCTTAAAAAGAGTACCATTCTTATGTATTTTAATTGAATATACTTTTGTATTACTTGAAGCAGTCCAGTTGAACGTCGTGCATTTATATGATGTTCCAGGCTTAACGTTTATTGTTGATTTTCCAGGAAGTAAAGACGTATAATTTGGTCTAATTACACAATAGTATGAAACAGATGAACTTTTACCATTTGAGCGATCATAAACTTTAGAAACGCCATCTATATGACAATTTCCACCTATTGACTTTAAAACACCATTGGAATATCCATACACCAATTCAACATGTGCACCACCATTAGGATTTGATGACGAGCTAAAGAAAACTAAATCTCCCGGAAGTGCTTCACTTTTACTAACAGTATGACCTCCTGCATTTTTTACCGCATTCATCAAGCTATAGCAGGAGCCATTTGCCGGTATTGCAATGCTCTGATTAGCTAGTCTTGCACAATCACTAACAAAATCTGCACACCATTGTTCCGTATAACCAAGTTGTGACTGTGTCATTCCAATTTGTGCCTTAGCAATAGCAACCATATCATTTTGTGCATTTCCTGTTAAAGTATATGATTTGTTAAAATTGTTTATTTTACTTTGCGTTGCACTCACCGACATAGTTGGCATAACGACCATTAAACTAACGATCATAAGCAAACTGGTAAACAAGCTTGCTATTCGTTTTTTCATAAGAATACCCCCTAAAAAAATCAAGTTTATACCAATATAATACTACTAAATTGTTTTGATGTCAATACATATTCAGACAAAATTAAAAATAATTTTATCTGAATATGTTATAATATTTGCATTCAAAGTGCTTAGTCAGTTTGATATCAGTTATTGTTTATTTTATAACAAATCACGCAGCTTATATTGACAGATTATGTAGAATGTGCTATAATATTAACCAATATTAGTATGTAATCCTATAAAAAATCATATCGTATTATTATTTGGAAGAAAGACGCATTTATGGCAGAAGCTGTTATAACAAAAGCTGTAAGTCCTGCGGCGATCTTTTTAGTCAACATATTTATCCCTCTTTACTATGATCTTTACCCCGACCCTATGTGTATATTATACTACTTTTTTTGCCTGATTTCAAGTAAAAAGCTCCGCCACAGCGAATGCCACGGCGGAGTTTTTAGAACTTTTGGGAGGAATTACTTGTTGCCTGTTGTCTTGTAAGCGTCGATCATCTTCTTGACCATCTGACCGCCTACAGAGCCGACCTCACGAGCTGTAAGATCGCCGTTGTAGCCCTGCTTGAGGTTTACGCCAACTTCGTTAGCTGCTTCCATCTTGAACTTGTTGAGTGTTTCTCTGCCTTCCTGAGTTGTGATACCTTTCATTTTCGTATCTCCTTTTCATTTGTTTTTCGGGTTTGCAATAATATTATATGTCTGCATGATTTGATTATAAGAGGTAATTTATAGAACGAAATGGGGCGGTTTTTGGAATGAAAAAAATTAAAAGCTAAAATTAGTATGATTTTAAACGGAGCAAAATTCAAAAAAAATCATTTACATATAAATTATACTTCTTTTGGAAATTGTGTGATTTTGTATAGTCACTGTTTTCAATTGTCAAAATACCACTGGACACAGTGATTACATGCCCTGCACTGCTGCTGCCGTATTTCAGCACATAACCGTTGAGATCAAGGGTGATGGTGCGGTTGACCACTAATGTGGTGTAAATGGTAATGTCTGACGTCAGTTTGACTGTTCCGTATGAAGCTTCTCTGATTGCTGAAACCAGTTCCGCCGCTGTGGAAACTTCCGCCGTCCCACTCGCTGCCATATTATCCTCGGCAAATACACTTGTCGACACAAGGCAAAGAACCATACAAAGGGTGAGCATGATACTGAGTATTCGTTTTTTTATTTTCCGTTACCTCTGTTTTCGTATATGTCGGCTCAATCAAGAGCAATGATTGTAATATTATAGACAGCACCGTTCAGCTGTGTGCCGGGGGTCAACTGGATAAATTCATATTGCAGCACAATATCACTGCCGGCATTGTAGATGCGGTTGAATGCAAACGGCATCCACACTCGTGAATTATCTGCATCGTTCATATACCTTTCGATCAATGTATCATTAAGAATGCCTTGTCTGCCTTTCAATACTACCGAGTACCATCCACCCATGTCGTGAGAAATGCAGACCGAACCGCTGAATGAAATACTGTATGTATGTCCGGCTTTCAGCGTTACGGTTCTATTGGCTCGATCCCATACAAAAAGTCCTCCGGAATTGCAATCTTCAAACAACTGAAGCGGCTGATTGAATGAAGCGCCGGTGCCGCCGTTTGAGGCATGAAAATACCCCGGGCAGTTGCCGTTCTGACCGGCATCGCCCTTGTCGCCTTTATCTCCTTTTTCGCCTTTATCTCCCTTGTCGCCTTTGTCTCCCTTGTCTCCCTTTTCGCCGTCTGTGCCGTCAATGCCTGCGGCTTTTACGCTGGTGTCGGTTTCTCCGATCCACCAGTTGCCGTTCTCGCCGATAAACGGGGTGTTTCCGTCCACACCGTCAGAGCCGTTTTGTCCGTTTGTTCCGTCCTTGCCGTCGGCTCCGTCTTTTCCGTTTATACCATCCTTGCCGTCAAGACCTTTCAAAACCGAAAGATCGTACAGGTTCAGCCATATTTCATCGCCGACATAGCGCCACTGCAGGGTGTTTTCACTTACACGGAACTCCGGTGTCTTTCCGTTTGCTCCGTCTGCACCTTTCTGCCCGGTGGGGCCTGTGATGTCGGCTATCGCCACAAGGTCCTGCCACTCATCGCCCTCGTAACGCCACTGTATGTGGGTTTCAGCTCGCTGCACCTCTATGCTTTTGGCGTTAATGCCGTCAGTGCCGTTGATACCGTCTTTGCCGTTGGCTCCGTCTTTACCGTTGGCACCGTCAATTCCATCCTTGCCGTCTTTTCCGTTTGTACCGTTTATTCCGTTCTTACCGTCGGCACCATTAGAGCCGTCCTTACCGTCTGTGCCGTTCTTTCCGTTTTCTCCGGCAGCGCCCCGTAGCTCGGTAAGCGCCACAAGGTCGTGCCAGTCGGCTTCGTCGCTGTATTTCCACTGAATCGCCGTGCCGTTGTTTCGCACCTCCGGCAGTGCGTCGCCTGTTTTTGCCGCCTTGCTCCATCCTATTGCAAGCACGCTGCAAAGCACCAAAAGAGCGGTGCAAAGCGCCAAAAGTGTACCTGTGAGTAGTTTTTTTTCTGTTTTCATCTTTTTTCCTCCGTTCGGAATTGTTTATCACGGCGGAGCTTTGCACCGCTGCCCACGCCGTAAATGAGCGGCGGTCGATAGGCTTATGCTTGGTTTGCTTTGTACTTATCCACAAACAGGGCGACCCCCTGTTTTAAGACCTCCATCTGGGTTTTCAGATAATATTCATCCTCAAACATCGCATAATGAACGCAGGCGCGGACGAATATAAAGATCAGCGGCGTGATGACCGTATATGGAATGCCGATCTTCGGCTCAAGCCGCTTGGCGTACTCGGTATAGCGTTCGTTCACGCCCTCAAAGAATTTCTTGCCGTGCTCGATATACTTCGGGTGCGTATATATCTGATACATCAGGCGATATTTTTTTCCGTGCTTTTTTGCTGTCCAATACGGGACCTCCTTCACAAAACGGACAACATCCTCGGGGTCGGTGGGTGCCATCTCCATAAAGTCGTCCTCAACCTTTTCCATACAGTATGCCGTTGACTCAATGATCAGTTCATCAAGGTTTTTAAAATACGAATACAAATTTGCTTTCGTGCATCCGCACGCATCGGCTAGTGCTTTAATTCCTGTGCCTGTGAGCCCGTTTTCCGCATAGCACTCGAAGCACTTTTCCATTAGTTCACGTTTCCGCTCATTGTGCTGTTGCTCAGTTGTTTTCATGTTGCTTCGCTCCTTTTATGCGTACCGACCGTTCGTTTATGATTAGTATAACACAGATTTGCAACAAAGTCAAGAATTGTTCAAAAAATGAAGAAAATAAAGTTTCAACATGATCTTATAAAAAAGTCCTTACAGCAGAAAGAAAATAGCGGCTTACCTCAACGATCAAAAACCGTACTAATAAATATGTCCATAAGACTTATGGAAAGATGGGATAGGCTTATTGACTTTCCATGTTCTCATATGATATAATAAATTCACATTAACACAACATTTCTGTTCAGGGGGTATATCAAATGAAAAAGCAAAATGCAGGGCTTATCGCTCTGAGTATCGTTTTTATTCTTATGGGTGGTTTCTCTACTATCTATAATCTCAGCAAGTATGTTTCAAACAGGGTTTTCATGTCAAGTGCTGAGAAAACCACAGGCTATGTGAAGTGGATAGACCATGAGTTGAAAACTTGGGGACATAACAAAAAGGCAAGCAACAAAGCTGAAACATATTACATAACTGTCGCTTTTGATGTTGGCGGCAAGGAGTACACAAGAGAGATCTTCACAGGCACATATTATGTGAGTCAGAACGAAAAAGTGAACGTGTATTACAACACTGACAAAAATGGTGAGCCTGATAAGGTCGTGACCGATATTGATAATGATAAAAGACCGTATCTTACTTGGCCGCTGATACTTTTGCTTGGCATTGTGCTGCTTGTGCTTACTAAGAAAAATATTATCTCAGTGGGGAGAAAGAGATAAAAAAGTAATCATTAAAATAGTAACCAAAAGAAACTTTGTGCAACTAAATAACAGAAAAGCAGAAAGGAGATCTTTATGAAGGTGATCTATAAATGTGCCGCCAATTTGACGGCGGCGATATTGTCAGTGCAGTTTCCTTGCGCAGCTTTTGCGGATGCGGAGCATGGCGGAGATAATGACAGCCCGAAATTCAAGATGGGCAGGATAATTTTTACTGATAATGGTTATGGCTACGAAAAGGAAGGTCTGGAAAAATCGGAGATCGCTGATGAAGATTTGGTCGGTACGGACGATGGGGCTTCAGCTTATGCACAAAAGGCAACGGCTTCGCTGCCTGCGAAATATGACCCCAGATCTAAGAATACGCTGACGACTATCAAAAATCAGTTCCAGACAGGCACTTGCTGGGCGTTTGCGGCACTTTCCTGCACTGAGAGCAATCTTATCCAAAAGGGGCTTGAAAATCAAAACGTGCAGTTTTCTGTGCCGAGCCTTGCCCTCTCTACATATGCTAACGGCGGATTTGACGAGTCAATATGGGATTGCGGCGGAACGTGGATGGATTCGTCCCTTGCAATGGCGGCTCATAGAGGACTTTGCTATGATGAATATGAGCCTTTCGTGTCCGACGGAACGGAAGCCACTATCGTATCTGAGGAGAAAAAGGGCGTTTGCGAATATCAGCTTAATTACGCTTCCACTATCACAGGCGGACGAAACGCCATTAAAAACAAGATAAAAGAGCTTGGCGGAGTAATGGTGAGCTATTATGCAGACGACCTGTATATGACCTTTGATAACAAAAGCTATTACGATCCGGAAACTACAAAATATAGTGGCATAAATCATGCCGTAAGCGTAGTGGGCTGGGACGATAATTATAGCAAGTCAAATTTCCTTTCAGGCTATCAGCCGAAGAAAAACGGGGCATGGCTTGTGAAAGGCTCCTGGGGAGTATCCAGTGGCACAGACGGCTATTACTGGATATCTTATGAAGAGGCAGAAATGACCGATTGGGTGGCGTTCGACCTCACTGAAAGCTGTGATAATAATTACCATTATCCTGCTAATAAGGATAATTCTATATTTTATGTTAGCAATGAAAACAAAATGAGCGGTGCTGATGTTTTTACAGCAAAAAAAGATGAGCTTCTTGACAAAGTGGGCTTTATGTATCTTGGCTACACCGGAAAGTCTGACTACACCGTGCAGGTATACACTTCTGTTTCAGACAGCACTCCTGTGGGGATACTTGAATGTGAGGTCAGTGGAAAGGTGCAGAGCGACGGCTTTTATACCGTGGATATCCCTGATGTTGAGCTTGACGAGGGCGAAAGATATTCTATCGTGATGACATTCAGCGGTGATGACGGCTCAGGCTATGTGACCGTTTATGGCTATTCAGACGGGGTCATGAAGCCTGGTCAGGCGTATATTTCCAATGACGGCGACAGTTGGACGGACGTTACCGACAAGGACGCTTATACTGGTCAGCCTATAATATTTGCCTATACCGATGATATAGATAAGTCTGATAAAAGCGAGCTTGAAACACTTGTGGCAAAGTATGAAAAGCAGAGCGGTTATGAGCGTGAGATCAACAACGGCAAGAAAGTTATTGCAGACGAAAACGCTTCAAAGAACGATATTACCAATGCCAAGCTTCTTATAAAGGCAAAGGAGAAAGAGATAAAGGAACAAAGCCTTGTTATAAAGACAGCGACGGATTGGAAAAACTTCGCAAAGCGTGTATCAGGCGGTGAAAGCTTCGCAGGAAAGCGTGTTGTGCTTGAAAAAGACATCGACTTCGGTGGTGCAAAGATATCGGCAGTAGGAACGGCTTCAAAGCCTTTTTGCGGATATTTTGACGGAAACGGACACGTTCTGAAAAACGCTGTTATCCAAAACAATTCGTATGCAGGTCTGTTCGGCTATGCTGAGGACAGAGCGCAGATAAGAGATCTCAGTGCTGAGAAAATAACTGTCAGCGGTAAGTACTCCGGTGGGATCGTTGGTGAATTTGATGCGGTATCTATTCAACGCTGTACGTTCAGCGGAACTGTAAAGGGTACAAGCTCGGCAGGTGGAATCGTGGGCAAAGCAGGTGGTCTGACCCTGACAGAGTGCGCTTCAGACCTTGCAAAGTCAAGCAGTTCAAATGCTAAAGCTATGGTGGGCAGCATTGATAATGACGCTTTTTATTATGGACAGCAATCTGCCTGTTGCTGGTATAACGGCAACTTTTCTGACAGCAAGGTCAAGAAGACGGCTTTGTCTAACGTTACAAGTTCTGCGGCTTATTCGTTGAATACCGTTGGCGGAAAGCAGACAGACAGCGGCAGGTGGACAATGGCAGGCGGCAAATCAAGGCTAACTCGTCCAGGGGAGCAGGCTTCCCACAAGATAACATTTGAATCCCCTGACAGCAAGCATTATGCCTGCACTGATAAAGACGGCAAGGTGAAATATCCTGCTGTCAAAGTGCAAAGCGGTTATGCTCTTAAATGGTACAAGAACGGAATTGCTGTCGATGCGAATACAGTTTATACTGCTGACAGCACAGTAAAGGCAAAGCTTGTTGAAGCAAAATATGTCACTATAGACTATGTTTTAAATGGCGGCACGAACAGTACAGGCAATCCAGAATACCTCAGCAAAGGCGAAAGCGTGACGCTTTCCAAGCCGACAAAAGAGGGTGCAGACTTTGCAGGCTGGTATGATAACGCTGCACTTTCAGGTGAAAGAATAGAAAGCATCTCATATTCAGGCGGTGCAAAGACCCTTTATGCCGCATGGAAGCCTTATACATATAACGTTACGTTTGTGGATAAGGACGGCAAGGTGATAAGTCAGCAGACAGTGGAATATGGTAAGTCTGCAAAAGCTCCGAAAGCCCCTGCTATAAAGGGTCTGCGTTTTACAGGCTGGGACAAGGACTATAAAAACGTCACAGAGGATATGACTGTCACAGCGGAGTATTCTGACAGCAAGCTTATTGCAGACTGCGAGATATCAGGCTTCAAGAACAGCTTCACATACACAGGAAAGAATATTGAACAGCCTGACGTAACGCTCACCTATGAGGGCAAAGAGCTTAAAGAGGGCGTGGATTACACTGTTTATTATAAGACCAATCTTAACGCAGGACCTGCAAAAATGACCTTTGTTGGAAAAGGCGAATACAGAGGCTCTGTTGCAAAAAGCTTTACTATCCAGCCAAAGGACGCTTCCAAGGTCAAGCTTTATTATGCTACACCGCTGTCGTTCACCGGCAAGGAGATAACACCTGATGTGCTTATAAAGGACGGCAATAAGACCCTAGAGCGTTATATTGATTATATGGTGATGTATTTCTCAAACGTGAACGTTGGCACGGGCAAGATAACAGTTGAATTTTACGGCAATTATAAGGGCAAGCAGACCGTTTCCTTTGTTATAAATCCTGCAAAACAGCAGATACAGGTGCTTGAAACAAGATACAAGGGCTTTTTTGTGGATTTTGTGCAGAAAGGATCTGCAACAGGCTATGAGGTCCAGTATGGCACAAGATCTGATTTTTCAAATGCTTCTACATACAGATCCACCACCAACAAGACGGATAAGATGACGGTACTTGGATTAGGGGCTTCAAAGACATATTATGTAAGAGTTCGCTCTTATACTGTCAAGGGCGGAAAGACCTATTACGGCAATTGGTCAGACGCTAAAAGCATTGTGACGGCAAAGACTAATTTTGCAAACGCAAAGGTCAGCGGTATTTCTTCAAAAAGCTTTACCGGCAAGGCGATAACGCAGAAGATCACAGTAAAATATGGCTCAAAGACCCTTAAAAACGGCACAGACTACACTGTGAAATATTCTGCAAACACCAAGGTCGGCACCGCAAAGGTGACTATCACAGGCAAGGGCATTTACGGCGGAGTTATCACCAAAAGCTTTGCTATCTATCCTGCAAAGCAGGTGATACAGAAGCTTTACGGCACATATGCAGGCTTCTTTATAGATTATGCACAGAAAGGTTCTGCCACGGGATATGAAATATCATATTCACAGCGTTCCGACTTTAAGGGAGCAAAAAGCGTAAAGGTAACAAACAACCGCACCGATAAAAGGACAGTTTCTGGGCTTGCAAGATATCAAAAATATTACGTCCGTGTAAGAAGCTACACTGTCAAAGGCGGAAAGACTTATAACGGAGCGTGGTCCGATAAAAAATGGGTCTATACTCAATGATATGACAGACGATAAAAATGCCCCTGATCATTTTCTGGTCAGGGGTATTTTTTATGCTCAGAAAAGTTCTGCTTTGTACTTGATAGAATCCTCCTCCGTTATCTCACGGATAACTCTGCATGGATTTCCTGCCGCAAGAGAATTTGGCGGTATGTCACGGGTGACAACGCTTCCTGCACCGATAACACAGCCCTCGCCTATGGTAACTCCGCCTGTGATGACAACATTGCTCGCTATCCAGCAGTTGGAGTGTATTGTGATAGGTTTGCCGTATTCATCATCATAAACAGTGCCGTCAGACTTTTTCTTCATGTTACGCTCCTGCCATCTGAATGGGTGAACAGGTGTGGCGATGGTGCAGTTGGGACCGAAAAACACGTTGTCGCCAATGGTCACAGGGCAGGTGTCAAGCACTGTCAGATTGAAGTTAGCATAGCAGCCTGAGCCGAACTTTGTGAAAACGCCATAGTCAAAATACACAGGACCTTGGAGAAAAAATCCCTCGCCATGGTCGGGCAGAAGCTCGTCAAGGATAGCTTTTCTTCTCTCATCATCTTCATACAAACTGCTGTACTGCTGTGAAAGCTTGTGAGCCTTTGTCCTCAATTCTGCAAGCTCCTTGTCGGAGGAGTCATATATCTTGCCCGCAAGCATTTTTTCTTTTTCAGTCATTATAAAACGCCCTTTCTGTGTAGTTTCATTTGATTTTGTTGAGAGTATAGCACAAGTTTCGGGCTGTGTCAATAGTTTTTTGTGGGTCGAGTGATAGAATAAAAAATGGTATACAAAAAGCTTGGCAGGGTAGAAAAAGTTATAGGTAAAATCCCTGCATATAATTTGTGTACATAAATGTGTCCTCGTCATCAGCGGTATTGTCACCAGCAGGCTTTTTTCTGCCACTAACACAAGAAGCCAAAATTATCAGAACGCCTAGAACAATTGCAACGCTCACTCCAAGGGCTACCAAAACTGCACAGAAAATTTTTACTATCATAAACACCGCTCCAATCATATTTCTCATACTTCGCCATAATTACTATTATGATTATATGCTGGTTTTGCCTGATAATCAATAAAAGCCGTGTAAAATGCAGATAAAAATCAAGTCAGCTTTTGTCTGGATCAAAAATCTTGTGGTAAAAATATTTTTCAAAACGTTTCATGATTTAACAATTTTAAATGAAGAAAATTATAGCTTTCAGCTTAGTATAAAATTGCACAAACTGAGCTTTTTGTAAATGGTTAGCATTGTATATTACACTGAAAATGTACGATTCTTGAAAAAATATACATAAGTATGGGGTAAATACTTGACTAGATGAAAATTTTGTGATAAAATTATTAACGTGAATAAGTGTATAGTTTATATTACATTTATTGCTGATGCATTTTAGTTGTGAAAGAACTCGAAGTATAAGGAAGTTTAAGAAAATGAACAGAAAGATAGCAGTAGCAGGAACAGGTTATGTTGGATTGTCGCTTGCAGTATTGCTTGCACAGCACAATCATGTAACGGCTGTTGACATTATCCCTGAAAAGGTTAAGCTTATCAATAATAAAAAATCGCCTATTCAGGACGACTATATTGAAAAGTATCTTGCTGAAAAAGAGCTTGATCTGACGGCAACGCTTGACGGCGAGACGGCGTACAAGGATGCAGAGTTCGTAATAATTGCAGCTCCGACTAACTATGACAGCAAGAAGAATTTCTTTGATACTTCAGCTGTAGAAGCAGTTATAGAGCTTGTTATGAAAGTCAATCCTGAGGCTATCATGGTCATAAAAAGTACTATCCCAGTTGGCTACACAAAGTCATTAAGGGAAAAGTATAGCACTGATAAGATAATTTTCAGCCCTGAGTTTCTCCGTGAGTCAAAGGCTTTGTATGATAATCTGTATCCAAGCAGAATTATCGTAAGCTGTGATGATGATACAAGAGAAAAAGCAGAGCTTTTTGCAAAGCTTTTGCAGGAGGGTGCGATAAAGGAAGATATCGACACGCTCTTTATGGGATTTACTGAGGCGGAGGCTGTTAAGCTGTTTGCAAATACTTATCTTGCGTTGAGAGTTTCTTATTTTAATGAGCTTGATACTTATGCAGAGGTAAAGGGACTTAATACACAGGATATTATAAATGGTGTTTGCCTTGATCCTAGAATTGGTAGTCACTACAACAATCCAAGCTTTGGTTATGGTGGATATTGCCTGCCAAAGGATACAAAGCAGTTGCTTGCAAACTATGAAGATGTTCCACAGAACATGATGTCTGCTATTGTTGAGAGCAATAGGACTAGAAAAGATTTCATTGCGGATAAGGTGCTTGAGCTTGCAGGCTATTATACCGGAAGCAGTAATTGGGATAAAGATAGAGAAAAGGACGTTATTATAGGCGTTTATAGGCTTACAATGAAGTCCAACTCAGATAATTTCCGTCAGAGTAGTATTCAGGGCGTTATGAAGCGTATCAAGGCAAAGGGTGCTACGGTTATAATTTATGAGCCGACCCTTGAGGACGGCGACACGTTCTTTGGCAGCAGGGTTGTAAACGACTTGGAAAAATTCAAGTCAATGAGCCAGTCTATTGTTGCTAACAGATATGACAGCTGTCTTGATGATGTTAGGGATAAGGTCTATACTAGAGATCTGTATGGTAGAGATTAGGCTGTTTGAATTATATTTGTTTTATACTACAATGAAAGATAGTGATACATTAATGAAAATAAGTGTTCCATTTTCTCCTCCTGACATTTCTGATTTGGAAATTGGAGAGGTTGTAAGTGCTCTGAAGTCTGGTTGGATAACAACAGGACCTAGGACAAAACAATTTGAAAAAAATATCGGTGAGTATCTTGGTAACAAGAATGTATGTTGTCTTAATTCGCAGACGGCATGTGCTGAAATGGCTCTTCGTATTTTGGGAGTTGGTCCTGGCGATGAAGTAATCGTACCAGCGTATACTTATACGGCGAGTGCGTCTGTGGTTTGTCATGTTGGTGCAAAACTGGTTATTGTAGACACAATGCCTAATAGTCTTGAAATAGATTATGACGCAGTTGAAGCGACTATAACAGATAAAACAAAAGTCATTATTCCTGTTGATTTGGGCGGTGTACCATGTGATTATGACAGACTCTTTGATATGGTTGAACGAAAAAAGAGTTTGTTCAAGCCTTCCAATGAAATACAGAAGTGTATGGGTAGAATTTCAATAAATGCAGATACAGCGCACGCTTTTGGAGCGACTTGGAATGGTAAAAAGATCGGTACTGTAGCGGATTTTTCATCATTCTCGTTCCATGCTGTAAAGAATTTGACCACGGCAGAGGGCGGTGCATTGGCATGGAGGTCAATTTCAGGTATTGATGATTCCGAGATTTACCATAAGCTTCAGCTCTTAAGTCTCCATGGTCAAAGCAAAGATGCACTTGCGAAGACAAAGCTTGGAGCATGGGAGTATGATGTTGTTGGTACATGGTATAAATGCAACATGACAGACGTTGTTGCGGCAATTGGTTTGAAACAGCTTGAACGATATCCGACGATGCTTGAACGTAGGAGAGATATCATCACTCACTATGACGATGCATTTAAGCCATTAGGTGTAGAGACGTTGGCTCACTATACCGATGAACACCAATCTTCGGGTCATTTGTATATTACAAGAGTGCCTTGGATTACCTGTGAACAGCGAAATGAAATAATTATCAAAATGGCAGAGCTTGGCGTTGCTACTAATGTTCACTATAAACCATTGCCGATGCATACAGCATATAAGAACATGGGATTTGATATTTCAAATTATCCTAATGCTTATGCGCATTTTGAAAATGAGATTACACTTCCGTTGCACACTTGCCTCACTGATGAACAAGTTGAATATGTTATTGAGTGTTATAGGAAAGTTTTGAGTGAGTACATTTAAGGAAATACGGAGAGTACTAGCAATAATATACATATTTTCTTATATCATGGATTACTATTTTCTCAAGAAATGTTGGTGAAGGCCATATATTCAAGGGCCTGTTTTGGGAAGTGCGGAACAGATATTGGAATGATATTATACTTAACATTTTGTTCTTTGTACCGTTAAGAATTTTAATTGTTGGAAAAGGGAGTAGTTATTGGTGCTATTCTGACACTTGTAGTAGGGATGACTCAGTTTATTTTTAAGCTCAGATATTGTGAAGTTGGTGATGTCGTAGATAATGTTATTGGAACTATTATTGGTGTTAAATTATCAGATTTTTTGTGGAAAGGTATTGCTGTTGTGTATAAAATTAAGAAAGTTGGTCTATTTGATTTTTCTGGGCAGATAAGAGTAAACAGTATTCTTTATAATTGCGGTAAGGATATGGCGGAAAAATACGATTTACATCACTGGGACAATGCACATTTTAAGAATTTTATAATAGTAGTTT
>QWCN01007922.1_pt1 | contig 13537 bp, 5 predicted proteins | sample 1972711 | NCBI WGS metagenome assembly QWCN01 (sample SAMN09866707, study PRJNA288562) | Human gut metagenome isolate term1_stool, whole genome shotgun sequencing... | isolation source: gut | host: Homo sapiens | place: USA: California | reverse complement strand
AAGGAGTTGTGTTCTCTGTTTCAAATGTTTGTATACAGACTGCTATAAACAGTTTCGGCTCTGATGCAGTTGCCGGCTCTGCTACAGGATTGAATTTTGAGTATTTTACATATTTTACAATTAGTGCATTCGTACAAGCGGCAGTGACATTTACAAGTCAAAATTACGGTGCAAGAAATTTTAAACGTTGTAAAAAGATATTCGTATACAGTATGATTTCAAGTGTGGTTATATGCGGTTTGATGAGTGCTATATTTGTTGTGTGGCGTGACTTCTTCGCAGAAATTTATACTACTGATAAAGCCGTTCTTGAATATGCGTCAATAAGAATGGTCCACGTATTGTTGTTTGAATGTTTGGCAAGCTCGTATGAAATAGGTGGTGCGGCATTGAGGGGGTTGGGATATTCAATGACTCCTGCGGTGCTTACTGTATTGGGGTCGTGTGTGTTTAGATTAATATGGATATACACCGTATTCAATAAGTTCAGAAGTTTTGAAATGCTGATGAATGTGTATCCTGTTTCGTGGGTTATAACAGGTATTGCGGTGTTAATTGCATATGCAATAGTGAGGAAAAAGTTGTTTAAAGAAACATAATAAAAATTTAAAAAAACAAATAGTATTTTTAAAATAAGGCAAAAAAATAACCGTTCGTATCGAACGGTTATTTTTGTAACATCAATTACTTATTTTTCTTTGCTGCCTTTCTTTCTTGAGCAGCAGCTGCTTTAGCTTTCATATCTGATTCTTTCCATGAAGCCCAGAATGTGCTGGCAATAAAGATTGAAGTGTATGCACCTGCAAGGATACCTACGATTAGAGGAAGAGCAAATTCCTTGATTGCAGATACACCAAGAATGTAAATAAGAACGATTGTAATTAGTGTTGTTATTGTTGAGTTGATTGTACGACCCATTGTTTCAAAAACACTTCTGTTAACCATCTCTGAAATAGTTTCATTCTTCTTACGTGACTTTGTGTTTTCGCGAATTCTGTCAAAGATAACGATTGTATTATTGATAGAATAACCTACAACAGTAAGCATTGCCGCAATGAAGTTTGTATTAAGCGGAATGTTTGTTATAGCATAAATCGCAGCCATGATAAGTACGTTGATTGCAAGAGCGATAACTGCCATAATAGCACTTCTCCACTCGAAACGAATTGCAATGTAAATCAAGATACAGATTATAGCAAGCAATGTGTAAAGCAAAGCTTTTCTTTGAATTTCGTTACCGAAACTTGCTGATGCAGATGATACTGAAAGTAAATCATCATCTGAAAGATTATACTTATCTTTTAGTGCATTGAAAATTTCAGTCTTAACAGTTTCGTCAACAGGAGGAGTTTTGATTACTGCAACCTGAGGATTGTCACCTGTTTGAACTTTTGCTGATACAGTATCAACAGTTTTTTCTTGGATTAAGTCAGCGACTTCTTTATTGTCGAAATCAGTGTGCATATTAACTTGCATTCTGATACCGCCCATAAATTCAACGTCGAAGTTAAATCCGCCGTGTACGATATATAGAACAATACCGGCAATAACAATTAGTGCGGGGATAAGCACGAATTTCCATCTGTTTTTAGTCAAATCTTTCATTATTCTTCCGCACCTCCTTTTTTTGCTTTTGCGTTATAGAATAGACTTCTGTTTTCGATACCGATACCTACAAGTTGCTTTAGAAGGAACTTTGTGATAACGATAGCAGTAAACATACTCAAAATAACGCCGATTCCAAGTGTAGTAGCAAAACCGGTAACTGCACCGATACCTGAGATGTAAAGAACTACACAAGAAATGATTGTTGTAATGTTAGAGTCAAGGATTGCTGAGAATGCCTTATCAAAACCTGCCGAAACAGACGCTCTGATAGTTTTACCAACTTTTAATTCTTCCTTCATTCTTTCAAATATGATACAGTCAGCATCGACCGCCATACCGATTGAAAGAACGATACCGGCAATACCTGAAAGACTTAGGTTAACATGGAATATACCCATTGCCAAACCGATAAGTCCGACATATATTAACAATGAAATATCTGCGATAAGACCAGGAATTCTGTACATAATAACCATAAAGATCATTATAAGAATGATACCGATTGCAGCAGCCAAAAGGCTTGTAGGAAGTGCGTTTGCACCAAGTTCGGCACCTACTGTTTCCTGAGAAATAACTTTCATATCAAACGGAAGTTGACCAGACTTAATCTTGTTAGCAAGGTCTTGTGCGGTTTCAGGAGTGAAATCACCTGAAATTATACATGAGTCAGAATTGATTTCTTCTGAAACTCTCGGAGAAGAAATATCTTTTCCGTCCATTTGAATTGAAATGTAGTTTTTGCCTTCACTTGATCTTGCGGCAGCAGCCTTAGTTGCGTCGGCAAACTTTTGCTTTGCTTCAGCATTAAATTCAACCTGAACGTAAGATTGAGCCGAACCTGTCTGTGAAGTCTTACCGTATTGGTAAGAAGCGTTCTTGATGTCTGTAGCACCGTCAAGAATTACGTTGCCGTCAGCATCGTTAAATGTAAGTTTTGCTGTATCGCCAAGTAGGCTTGCAGCTTGGTCTGTTTCAAATACTGAAGGTATTTCAACAGTAATTTTTCCGCCTTCGCCTTGAGATATACGTGCTTCTGTATATCCCGCATTAGTCATACGAGTTTGGAAAATTGATTCGACAACCTGCATTTGGTCGTCGGTCGGAGCATCTGAATCAGCTTGGAAAGTTATAACTGAACCTCCGGCTAAGTCGATGCCCTTTTTGATACCTGTTTCGCCGAACATACCGCCATATGAAAAACCAGCTATGTTAAAACCTATAAAGGCTACATAGTTAAGCAAAATGGCACATACAACAACGAAACAAAGAGTGATAATGCTCTTCTTTTTCATTTGCGTATCCATTCCTTTCTTTGTTGGGTTCTATTTGCTCATTAAAACCCATTATAAAATAGCATAAAGTTATTATATCGCTATACAACCTTTTCGTCAATAAAAATTATATTACTATAATGTAACAAAAAGGTTACAATCAGATTAATCATAGGTATAAAATACTTGCGTATATTACATATTTGTTATAGAATGATTATAAGTAAAGAATTGTTTGGAATTAAATTGACAAAAATAGGAGAGAGAAATGGACAGAAAAGAAAAGATACTTTCATATATGTGTTCAAAAGAATATATTCCGCTTAAATTTGCCGAATTGATGACTGTACTTGACGTACCGTCGGAAGATGAGGAAGAACTTCGCGATATATTAACCGAACTTTGTATTGAGGGTAAAATATATATGACTAAAAAAGGCAGATATATGAGCGTTGAGGGAGAAAACTCAACGGTAGTAGGTAAACTTGTCTGTAATGCAAAAGGATTTTTCGGTTTTGTAATATGTGACGACGAAAACGAAAGTGACATATTTATTTCCGGTGACGATATGGGTGACGCTATAAACGGCGACAGAGTTATCGTTCATATTGACGATAACGACAATGCAAAAGGTCACCGACAAGGTCATATAACCAAGGTGCTTGAACGTGGAAACAAGGTTATTGTCGGTGTTATATATAAGGAAAAAGATCGATATTTTTATGTGCGTCCCGATAACAGAAAAATATATTCAAAAATTATTATAGCTCAATCGGACGCAATGACGGCTCAAATGGGTGACAGAGTTGCCGTACAGATTACAAGATACAGTGACAAGAAAAAGATTTTCGGTGAAGTTATAAGTGTTCTCGGACAACAGGATTCGCTTAAAAGTTGCATTGAGGGTATTATATTAGGAAATGATATTAAGCAGGAATTTGATAAAGAAACATTAAATGAGGCTGATAAAATCCCTCAAACAGTGATGGAAAGCCAATTTGCAGGCAGAGAAGATTTAAGAGATATGATTATTTTCACCATTGACGGTGATGACGCCAGAGATTTTGATGATGCCGTATCTCTTACGTTAAAGGACAACGGGAACTATTATCTCGGTGTGCATATAGCCGATGTTTCGGAATATGTAAAAGAGGGTACAGCACTTGAAAATGAGGCATACAAGCGTGGTACAAGCGTGTATTTGGCAGACAGAGTTATTCCTATGCTGCCGACAAGTCTTTCAAACGGCATCTGCAGTCTTAATCCACAAGTGGACAGATTGACTTTGTCTGTATTTATGGAAATTACGGGTGACGGAAATGTTGTGAGCCACAAGCTTTGTAAATCGGTTATTTGCTCAAAAGAACGAATGACATATAATAATGTAAATAAAATGCTTGAAGACGGTGACGAAGAACTTTGTGAGAGATACAAGCATATTTTGCCGACATTGAAACTAATGGAGGACTTGGCACAAATATTAAAGAATAAACGTACTTTGAGAGGCGCGATACAGTTCGATTTTCCTGAAAGTCATATAGTTGTGAATGAAAACGGAGAGCCGATTGAAATAGAAAAAGAAGTTCGCGGTACTTCAAACAAAATGATAGAAGAATTTATGCTTTCGGCAAATGAAACAATCGCCGAATATGCTTTTTGGTCTGAAATACCGTTTGTATACAGAAACCATGAGGCACCGACACTTGAAAAGATAATGACTTTTAATGAATTTATACTTCATTTCGGATTGTCGTTTAAGGGTAAGATTGACAGAGATACACCTATTCATCCAAAGGCTCTGCAACAAATACTCGATACAGTAAAAGATACACCGCAGGAGCGTATTGTTGCGTCAACAATGCTGCATTCGCTTATGAAAGCAAAGTACAGTGAAGAAAATCTCGGTCATTTCGGACTTGCGGCAAAATATTACTGTCATTTTACTTCGCCGATAAGACGTTATCCCGATTTGGCAATACACAGAATATTAAAAGATTTTCTTGACGGCAAGGTTACGGGGAACAGAATTTCATATCTTGCAGGTTACGTTTCGGCGGCAAGCAAACATTCAAGCGATTGTGAAGTAAATGCGGAAACGGCCGAACGTGACGTTGACGATTTGATGAAAACGGCTTATATGTCATCATTTATTGGACAAACCTTTGAGGGTGTGGTTGCAAATGTGACTAATTTCGGTATGTTTGTAGAACTTGAAAATTCGGTTGAGGGTTTAATAAGAGTTGAAAATATGACCGATGATTATTATGAGTATGACGAAAAGGTAAATACGCTTACCGGCAGAAGAAAACAGAAGTCGTATACTACCGGTGATGTGGTAAATATAGTTGTTGCGAGAACTGATATTCTTTCAAGACAGATTGACTTTGTTTTAGCTAAAGACGCGGACCGTAAGTTACTTAAAAAGTTCGCAAAACCGATAGAAATTCCTAAATCGGAAAAACACGGTAAAAAGTCAAAAAGAAAAAAGAGTTTTAAGAAATACAATAAGAAGAAAAAGTAGGTTTACAAATGGAGAAATTTGAAATTATAATAACAACATTGTTCGGACTTGAAGCACTTGTCGCAAGAGAAGTACGTCGTCTTGGTTATGAAACAACTTTAGTTGAGGACGGCAGAGTTACGTTTATGGGTGATAATGAGGCTGTTTGCAGAGCAAATATGTGGATAAGAACAGGAGAGAGAGTGCTTATAAAAACTGCCGAATTTACTGCGGTCACGTTTGACGAATTGTTTGAAAAGACAAAAGCTGTTGATTGGAGTAAATGGATTGGCAAAAATGACGCTTTTCCTGTGAAAGGATATTCCTTAAAGTCAACTCTTGCAAGCGTAAGGGATTGTCAGGCAATTATAAAGAAAGCAACTGCTGAAAGTCTTTCAAATAAATACGGCATAGAATGGTTGCCGGAGGACGGCGCAAATTATCAAATACAGTTTTCAATTTTTAAAGATAAAGTTACACTTATGATAGATACATCTGGCGAGGGACTTCACAAACGCGGTTACAGACAACATTCAAATGTTGCACCACTAAAAGAAACACTTGCCGCCGCAATGGTTGAACTGAGTCATTGGAAATTTGAATATCCGCTATGTGATCCGTTTTGCGGCAGCGGTACAATTCCTATTGAAGCAGCAATGATAAAAAGAAACATTGCTCCGGGAATAAACCGAGAATTTGCGGCACAGAATTTTGCGTGGATAGATGAAGAGTTGTGGGTTAAGTCCGTTGAAGAAGCTAAAAGCTTGGAAAGAAATGTGCCGCTTGAAATTTATGCGTATGATATAGAAAACGAATATGTTGAATTGACAAATGAAAATGCCCGAATTGCAGGTGTGGGTGACTTTGTTAAAGCTGAAAAAGGTGACGCACGAAAAATTCACTTCGATATGCCGTATGGTACAATTATTTGTAATCCGCCTTACGGTGAAAGAATAGGTGAAATTAAAGAATGTGAAAAACTGTATAAGGAAATAGGCAAAAGCTTTAATGCACTTGATAAGTGGTCGTATTATATTATCGCGGCAAACGAAAACTTTGAATCGCTGTTCGGAAAAAAAGCAAATAAAAAACGTAAATTGTATAATGGTATGATTAAGTGCAATCTATATCAATTCTTCGGAGAGCGTCCGCCTAAAACCAACAAGTAAATTTATACCGATTGAAAATTTCAATCGGTATTTTTTATAATGTCACTATTTGCAAACTTTTCTCTATAATTTGCAATTCAAAACTTCTTTATAAAATTGTATAATTTAATTAATAAAAAAGTAATTGTGCGAAAGGAGTATAACTATGAAGTTTAAAAAAGTTATAAGTCTAATTACAACATTGGCAATGTGTATATCAATGTTTTCTGCTTTTTCTGTAACGTCATTTGAGAAAATGATAATACATATTCGTGTGATTTTATATCACTCGTCAAAAATAATGCAGACACAACATACGGAACTGCTGATGATATATACGATATTGACGATTATACAAAAGCGGTTTTAACGTATACAGGAACATATGTATCGGCAGACGGAAAGATTTACTTAAAGAGCAGTAAGGTTACAAATGCCAGTTCGTCATACAGTAATGGAAGTCATGTATCATTTACTGCACCGTCAGACGGTAGTGCAATATTTACCGGCAGTGCGTTAGGTGTTTATATTGACAGCACTTATAAAGGTTATTCGGATAAAGGTACTTATGATATGAAAGCAGGAGAAACAATGTATTTGGGTTACAGAAAAGGAACTTCATATCTACAAAATATTACATTCACACCAACTGAAACTCCAAAAGAAACTGTAGCACCGACAGAGAATCCGATACAAACATCAAATCCACAGTCAACACCTAAAGCAGATGTTGAGAGAGAAGTCTTATATGAGGAGAATTTTGAAAACTGTACGGTCGGAGATAAAGCGTCGGGTAACAGTACAAGCGTTGACGGTTGGAAATCACCTGCCGGAACAGCAGAATTAAAAAGTGACAGCAATCAAACAATAAACAAATATCTTGCAGTTACTTCAGGTAAAAGCGGTACTGCACGTTCAACATACAAAGGCATAACTGAAATTAAGGATAATTTTGTCCTTGAGGCAGATATAAAGACAACAAATTATAAAACGAATGTTTCTAATTTTGAAGTTCTTGAAAAAACAGGTTCACTATATATGAATCACGGTTGTTACAGTAATGCAAAGTATGCATTTAAAATGAACAGACCGGCAGACTTAAATAAATTTGTTATAAATAACAGTGTATCGGACAGCGGACTTTCACTTAGCAGATATGCTCAGCCGACTGTTTTGACAAAAGAAATACCTGATGATTGGATTCATGTAAAAGTGATAGGCGATTTTACAAATAAAACGGCTACGGCATACATAACGTCACTTGACGGAAATACGGTATATTATCACGGAAGAATAAATATGTCTGAGGATATAACATCATTTAGCTGTCTTGCACTATTGGCACCGTCAAGCGGAGTTGATACTTGCATTGACAATATCAAAATTTCAAAAGCACTTGATTCGGATTTAAGCGAAGTATTCCATACAGTAAAAATAAATAACAGTATTGATGAATTTTCACAGTATGTCTATGACGGTGAATGTGTTGTAAACATACCGGATATGTCGGCATACGGCAAGTATTTTGAGGGCTGGAGCGTTGATGGTCAACTATTAAACTCTGACGATTTAAACAAATATCAAATTACAAAGGATACAACAATCACAGCACAAATATCACAAGACTATATTGAAAATATTGCAACGGTAGAATTTAATTCATTCCCGACAGACAATATGCTTACTATGGGACCTGATTCCGATACATATGCTGACAATGAAATTTCATTGAAGATTGTCGGTGAAAGAGGAACAAGTATAGTAACAAATCCTGATTCAAGGGTAAAAGATTATAAAATTGATTGGCAGTTTGACGGTTTCAGAACACTTGGCGGCAAGCCGACAGGTGAAAGCGGAACACTCCCGGGAACACAGGTGTATTGTGACAGTTACGGAAGTGTAACGGTAAACAGTGCAAATCAAAGTTCAGTCAATTTTAAACTAAAGAATACATCTGCTAACTATTATGGCATGGTAACTGCCACAGTTACATATAACGGCAAGACAGCTAAAGTGTCACGCCCGTTGGTACTGTTAGCTGATACAGAGGCTAATTCTGATGTATACTTGCCAAAAGCTGGTTATACCGTAGATTACAACAATTACGAAAACGGTTTAGTCGGATATACAACATCGCAAAACGATATTTTAACAGGCGGTTGGTCAACAGACGGCTCTGATAAGAGTAATGTTGTTTTGAAATCAGATAATGGCGGTAAATATTTGAGTCTGTCTCGCGAACTTACAGGAAACTCATCATATATTAACAATAATGTAGGGCAGATTACATCACAAACTAATTTTGAACAAGATGTGCGTTTCGGCATAGACGGAACTGTCGGTTATATAGGCGGAAACGTGACAGAAAGCACATCAGTTGGCTTTGAATTGTCTTTTACAGATTCAAAATTCAGCTTGAACGGTATAACAGCCGATCCGACAGTAAAGAAATGTATAGCAAAGATATATAACTTGGATTCAAACGGCGAGTATAACGGCAAAACTCCGTTAATGCAATCTGAATTGACAAACTTCAACGCAAATTACACAACAGGCAAGTACTATAGAATTACATTATCAAAAGATAAATCGAGTTCTATAGATATAAATAATGTTAAAATTCAATCGGCACAGATTGACACAGATTCATTTAAAATAAACGGGCAGGATACGGTTAATATTCCTGCAAGCGACAGTGTAAAAGTGCCTATGACAGTATCTGCAAATATGACAGACGGTAATATTGCATTCGGTACAGCCGAATGGAAGATTGACGATGAATTTGCAGATGGTGTTTCTGTTGAAACGGATAGCGCTGATTCACATTCGGCAGATCTTGTCGTAAGCTCAACGGCATCTGCCGGCGACGTATCTATTAAAGCGACATTAGGCGGAAAGTCTGTAACAAAGACAGTAAAACTAATCGGTAAAAATGACAGTATTGCGTTTGTAAAATCACCTGTCGGTGCACAAATACCGAGCAGTAACAAATATGAGGCAGTTGTTAAAAACGGAAATGCGGAAGTATTGATAGACAAGACTGTAACATACAAACTATACAATTCTGATAACACAACAGAATATACAGGCAGTGATATAAAAATTGCAAGTGACGGTACATTAACAGTATCATCATCTGCAAAGCCGACAGATATCTATGTTAGAGCAATCTCAACCGATTCAAATGGTAAAACGCTTGAAAAATCGGTTAAGATAAACGTATATAATCTAAAATTCAATTTCACAACAAGCGCAAAAGATGGTTATACATCAGTAACTTCTTCAACCGAATATAAGGAAAGCCGCGGATTTGGTATAGACGGAACTTGTGCAGACGGTGAAAGCTATATGAGCGGTCAGAATTTTGGTTTTAAACTTAACTTGACAGCAGGTGAAGTATATGAAATTACGGCAGTTTATGAGGGCACAATTAAGTGTGAAAGAGTAAATTCGTCACTTACAGGCTTTGAAAGAACTAAAAAGACATTAGAAAGTGATACATATAAGACGGCGGTATTCGGTGACGGTGTGCTGGATATTACATTCTCGGGTGACGGTAAGCTATCATCATTAACAGTTGAAAAAGTAGAACGCACAGCAAACAGTAAGCCTGCATGGTGGACAATAGGCGATTCTACGGTACAGCAAAACGGAAGTTGGGCTTATACGCTTAATAATACATTGTCTGATTATCCGAAACTATCAAATGTTATAAGTGCATTTTATAACAGCGGTCAAGCAGGACGTCAGCACCGTTCATATTATACAGAAGGGTTACTTAACAATGTCCTATGCGGTATTAAACCGGGTGACGTTGTTTCGATAAGCGGTATGGGGACAAATGATACATCTTCAACAAAAGATGAATTTAAAGAGTATAATAACATTTATATAGACGCTATCAAAGCAATGGGCGCAAAGGTAATATTGGGCAGTTACACACCGACAGGTAATTACGGCTCAACTCAAGACAAGGTTTATGACGCAGATAATGTATTGTTCAAAGGTATGAGAACAAACAGTTACGATACCGCAATCAGAGAAGTATATACCGAAAGAGCGAACGATACAAATATTATAGGCTTTGTCGATATTGGAAAAATTGCAGATAACGTTATGACAAATGATGTACGAACAGTATATAATACTGCAATTCAAAGCGGAAAAAACGAAATTGAGGCCAGAGCAAAAGCACAGGAAAGAGCCATGGCACTTATGAGTATGTGGAAGGATTATAATCATTATTATACAGATTTCTCAAACTATATATTACCTCAAATAACAACTCGTGTGGCACAACTTGTGACAGGTGAAAAACAAGACGATATACCTCAAGTTATAAATCTTGAAAAGCCTAAAACGAAAAGGTTAAAAATTACAGGTACAACAATAAAGAACGGTTCAATTTTAGTTGATATTGATAAAGGTTTTGAGGGCGTTGCAATCTGTGCGCTATACGATAAAGACGGACTTTTAAAGCAGGTTGTCACTGAAACAGACAATACAGCCGAAAAAACTTTGACACTTAAAATGCCTGCAACCAAAGACGGATATGCAGTAAAAGTGATGAATTGGGACAGTTTGGATAAGATGAACCCAATCGGAAAAACGCATTCGATAAAAGTAAGCGATATAGAAGATTTATCAGACGGAGATGATTCATCAGAAGAAATAACATCATCAGACGAATATATAGACGTATCAGAGCTTACTTCATATGATAGCAATACATACAGAGTTTATAACGGTGACGGAACATACGAAAGTGTCAAGGCAGAAAATGGAAAAGTTCATAATACGTCAAAATCAGAAGTGACGGTAGTGCCGGAGTATAAATTTGAATTTACGAATGCTTCTTCATCAAAAGAGGAATATATAAACGGATATGTAAAAGTCAATGCAAATTCTTATACAGAAGAAAAAGGTTATGGACTTGGAAACGGTGATTATCATATTAACGAAAACGGTTGCTTGCCGACAGGTGACAATACTATAAAAATAGATGTACCTGACGGTTTTTATGACATTACGGTATACAGAAAAGGCGGAGCGAGAGCAGATGTTTATAATAACGGTGTTCAGATTATAAATAATACTACATCATCGGGTTCACAAAACCGTCCGTCAGGATTCGGTGTAATGTATGCACCGAGAATGGAAGTTACAGGCGGTCAGATAAATCTTACAATCGGTAATACTTCGGGCGGAAACGAGAGAATTGCATCGGTTGAAGTTGTCAGAGTACCGCAAAAGTATAAAAAGCAAGTTGTTTGGATAGCGGGTGACAGTGAATCTGCAAATTACTATCCACAAAATGCAGACGGTGACGACTTGGATAACAATAAAGTTATGATGACAGGCTTCGGTATGCAGCTTGAAAAGTTCTTATCACCGACAAAATATGCAGTTGCAAACTTCGGTCAGCCGAGTGCTACGGTTAAGACTTGGTATAACGAATGTTTTGAATCGGTTAAAAAGTTAATTCAAAAAGATGATGTTTTGATTATTGACTTCGGTATTAATGATTCGATAAGTTCATTAAATAAGATTGCTATTGATGAAATGAAACAGTATATGAGTGAAATGGCGGCTATGGCGAAAGAAAAAGGTGCAGTACCTGTTCTTGTAAGCCCTGTTTACAACAGTAAATATCAGCACAAAACATATTTCACATACAGCACTTCAACAAAGATTAATGCTATAACTGAATTTGCCGAGAGTATCGGTGTGGAGTGCATAGATCTTAATAAATACACTCAATTATATGTAAATCAAGCCAAAACAGATACAAACGATACAAATTGGGCGGTTAATAATTATCAGGTAGGCGATAACCTACACTTGACACAACATTCCGCTTTGCTTGCGTCATCATTTATTGCGGCAGAATTAAAGAGTATGGGATATGAAACAACCGATTATTCATATATATATAAAGATTTATCGAGTCTTTCTGCTGACAGTGACAGTAAGGTTATCAGAGGTGAAGAAAATGGAGTGACAAGAGTTTATTCCGTTGCAGAGGCTGAAAAGTTTATAAAAGCCAATACCGAGGTTTTACCGACAACCGAAAAGAAGTGGGACTTCACAGAAAATACAACGGCGACAGAGGGCGAAAATGTAACGGTTGTGTCAGGCTCTGCGGCTTGGAATGAAACGAATCAGAATATTAAATTTAACTCAAATGTAACTGCACCGGGTACTTTGTCATTGAAATTAAATCCTGCAATCGGTAATAAGGCGAATGTTAATTTTGATTTGTACGTCGGTGCATTGGGCGGACAGACGTTTACATACACGATTAATGACAGTGAGGGTACAAATCTTGTTAATTGCTCATTTAACGTATATAACGGTACAGGAAGTATGGTTATCGGCGGTGAAGAAATTGCTGTTGACGGTGATGTTACATCAGCGGTATCAAAGGTAAATGGTGACGGTATGTCAGCGTCAGTAACACAAGTGTCAAATGAGATTAATTTTGCAACTAATACAGTTACTGTAAACATAGGCTCAAAATCATTTACCGGCAAGCTCACAGGAGCAGAAACAGGATTGATTTCAGATATATCGTTTAAGTCGGAGCGTTCAAAGAAAGCTGACAGAAGTATATATCTTGACAATCTTGTAGTAAGAGAATATGAAACCGATTCATCGGATACAGACGAAACTGCGTTTCCTAAGTTTAAAAGCGGAACATATACAAAAGACGGAAGTACAATGAAATACAGATATTATCTTCCTGAAAATTATGACAGTTCAGTATCGTATCCGGTAGTAATGTTCTTGCACGGTGAAACAAGAAAGGGCAACGATAATGAAAAGCAGTTGTATAACGCACAAGATTTATTTGATAAGGTTATAGAACAGGAAAGCACAAATCCTTGTATTCTTGTTGCACCGCAATGCAGTGCAGATAGTAATTGGACTGATTTGTCGGATATGATTGACGGAGTTGTAAATGATATTCAAAATCAGTATAGTGTAAACAGTGAGAAAATATATATTGC
>QWCN01006812.1_pt1 | contig 13548 bp, 9 predicted proteins | sample 1972711 | NCBI WGS metagenome assembly QWCN01 (sample SAMN09866707, study PRJNA288562) | Human gut metagenome isolate term1_stool, whole genome shotgun sequencing... | isolation source: gut | host: Homo sapiens | place: USA: California | reverse complement strand
CGAGTGGATGGTCGTTAGACCATTCAGGAGCTTAGTACAGCTACGTGGGAGTCCGAACGCGAGTGGGTTGCAGGCACATGATCTCTTTTTATAATATTCCACCAACAATTTCCGTTATTCAAATCACAATTTCATTGCACGTATAGAGTTTATTACGCATAGCATTGCAACTCCGCTATCTGCGAACACAGCCATCCACATATTTGCGAATCCAAGCAGTCCAAGGATCATTACTAATGCCTTGATCGCCAATGCAAATACAACATTCTGCCAAGCAATCTTACAAGCTTTTTTGCCGATAGAGATTGCCTGTGGAATTGCTTCAACGTTTGAGGTCATGAATACAACATCTGCTGCTTCGATTGCAGCATCAGCACCGCTTCCCATGGCAGCACCGCAATCAGCACCAGCTAATACAGGGGCATCGTTGATACCGTCACCAACAAACATAACAGCTCCATGTTTGCTTCTCTGTTCCTGAAGTTTGGCAAGTTTTTCATCAGGAAGAAGTCTTGAGTAAACTTCGTCAATTCCAGTTTCTTTTGCAATCGCATTTGCAGTTGTTTCGGAATCTCCAGTTAACATAACCGTGTGAAGATTCTGTGCTTTTAAGGAAGCAATGGCGGATTTCGCATCGTCTTTTAATGTATCTGCAATAACGATCGCACCAATTAACACACCATCTTTTGCAAGAAAAACTTCAGTTCCATAAGAAGTTGTTTCTGGATAGTCTCCAGTTACATGATACTGAGCCATCAATTTTTTATTGCCAGCTAAGATTTCTGAGTTATCAATTGTGATAACAGAACCATGTCCAGCGATTTCTTTTGCGTTTTCAGGTGTTTTATAAGTTACATTTTCATCTTTGGCAGCTTCCATGATACTCTTTCCGATTGGATGAGTAGAAGATTCTTCGCAGGAAGCAGCAAGTGATAATATTTCATGTTTGGTTGCATTTCCGAGAGGGATCACATCCTGAACTTTGAAGTTTCCTTTTGTGATCGTTCCAGTCTTATCCATGACAACAGAAGTAATATCTTTTAATGTTTCAAGTGCAGCTCCGCCTTTAAATAAGATACCGATCTTAGATCCAGCCCCGATTCCAGAGAAGAATGCAAGAGGTACACTTAATACAAGGGCACAAGGACAGCTGATTACAAGGAAAGTTAAAGCTGTGTATATCCAGTGTGTCCAGTTTCCTGTCACTAAAGAAGGAATGATCGCAGTTGCAAGGGAAAGAAGTACGACAAATGGAGTATATACACGAGAAAAACGTGTGATAAAACGATCCATCTTTGGTTTGCTTGCGGCTGCATTTTCTACGGAATCCATGATTCTTGTGACCATAGATTCTTCCAGTACTTTTTCTACCTTGATCTTGATAACACCAGAAGTATTTAAACATCCAGAAGTTACATCTGTTCCGATAGAGGCAGAAACAGGAATAGGTTCTCCGGTAACAGGAGAAGTATCGATCATCGTTTCCCCATCTGTGATGATACCATCTAATGGAATACGGTCACCAGGACGTACTAATAAGATATCTCCGATTTCAGCTTCTTCGGCATCAATTACAGTGACATCTCCATGATCATCAACAAGGTTGACAACTTCAGGTCGCATATCAATGACATCCATGATCTGGGAACGGCTTCGTTCCACAGCTTTTTCTTCAAATAATTCACCAATACGATAAAACATCATAACACCGACCGCTTCCGCAAATTCTCCGACGCCGAAAGCACCGATCGTTGCGATACTCATTAAGAAGTTTTCATCAAAAACCTGACCTTTAGAGATGTTTTTAAGAGCGGTCCATACGATCTTAATTCCTAAAATTAAATATGCAAGGATAAAACATACCATACTGTATACAGGCTTGGAAGATTCCAATGCTTTTCCAGCAATAAATAAAACGATACCAGCACCAAGTTCCCAGAATTCTCTGTTATCTTCAGAATTCTCTTTGGCTTTTTTCGCTTCTTTTTGTGCACGGACAGTATTTTCACGGACAACGACTTTGACATCTGGTTCGATGGAAGTACAAATATCTTGAATCTGAGGCAATAATGTTTTGGCATCATCAGACCATACACGTAACTGCTTTGTTGCAAATGTCAGATTGACGGCTTCAACACCGGGAAGATGAGAAATCTGTTCTTCCATTTTACCTGCACAATGAGCACAGCCTAATTTCTCGACAATAAATACGGTTGCCTGACCATTTCCTTCACGATTTGCAGCAGCTGCAATTGATTCATCATCGTCATCGTCATCATCACAGCAGCCACAATCGCAGTGGTCATCATGATGGTGTTTGTGGTGTTCATGTTCTTCGTGATCGTGTTCACACCCGCAGTCGCAGTGGTCATCATGATGGTGATGATGTTCGAGGTGCTCATGTTCATTATGGCTGTGATCACATCCACAGTCACAGTGTTCATCGTGATGGTGATGATATTCATGACTTTCATGAGAATCTTCTTCCACATGTTTTCTCCGTTTAGATGATTTTTTCGTAACTTCCGTCACAATAACATCCGGTTCAATATCCGTACAAATCTTTTGAATATCAGGAAGCAGATCTTCACGAGAAGTTTCAACATACATTTTTTTCATAGGAAATGAAAGATTTACACTTTCAACATCAGGAAGTTTCCCGATTTTTTCTTCCATTTTACCTGCACAATGAGCACAGCCAAGATTCTCAAACTCATAAGTCTTCTTCATAAATACCCCTCCTTTCAAATACAGTCTTTAACAGATCAGATACAAGCTCTCCGTCAGCAGTGTCTGCGATCGTATAATGAACTTCTTTCCCAATTCGTCTGCTTGTGATCACACCTAATTGCTTCAAAGAGCGAAGATGATGAGACACTGCTGGTGGGCTCATCTCAATCGCTTCCGCGATATTTCTAACACAGACTTCACGGTGGTATAAAAGATACAAAATACGAAGTCTGGTACTGTCACTTAACAGACCAAATAAACTGGCAGTTTCAATGGCAAATTCTTCTGGTGGAAGAACATGTTTTAATTCTGTAACATCACATCCATGACCATGAATATCCATGGAAGCAATGTTATATTTCTCCGTTTTATCCATAGAAATCTCCTTTTTGTAAGATTAAATGATTGCTTAATTGTTTATGTTTTAAATATAATACTTTTAAATATTGATGTCAACAGAAATGAGAAAAATAGTTAATAGAAGTATTGTTTGGTGTAATATTGGAACTATACATAATAGTTTTTCCTAACTAGAAATTAAAAAAATATAGGATAATCAAAAAAAATATGATATACTAAAAACTACTTATACGAATTTATTAGATCAAAAAATCACATTTCGATAAAAGCAAAGATAAACAAAAACAGAAAAGGAAGTGTATCATGGAAGAGTTAAAGAACATCAAAGTAGCCCTCCTTGGTTCTGGAACTGTCGGAACAGGAGTATACAAACTGATCGAACGCCAGAGAGAAGAATTACCTCACAAAGTTGGTGCAGGTCTGACTGTCAGCAAAGTTCTAGTTAGAGACAAGAACAAGAAGAGAGAAGGAATTGACCCTTCTGTATTAACTGACCAGTGGGAAGACATTATCACAGATGATGAGATTCAGATCGTAGTGGAAGTTATGGGGGGAATCGAACCAGCCCGTACTTATATTACAGAAGCTCTTCAGGCAGGTAAGAATGTTGTCACAGCGAACAAAGACTTAATGGCAGTGCATGGTGGTGAATTATTAGATATCGCTTCCCATAATGGATGTGACTTATTATTTGAAGCATCTGTTGCAGGTGGAATTCCAATTATCCGTCCATTAAAACAGTGTCTGGCAGGAAACTATATTTCAGAAGCAATGGGTATTGTCAATGGAACAACAAACTTCATTCTGACAAAGATGACACACGAAGGAATGGAATTTGATGAAGCTTTGGCACTCGCAACAGAATTAGGATATGCAGAAGCAGATCCAACAGCTGATATCGAAGGATATGATGCAGGACGTAAGATGGCGATCATGGCATCCATTGCGTTTAACTCTAGAGTCACATTTGATGATGTATACACAGAAGGAATCACAAATATCACAGCAAAAGATATCAAATATGCAGAAGCAATGGGATGTACGATCAAATTGTTAGGGGTAGCAAAGAACACAGAATCTGGAATTGAAGTACGTGTTCATCCAATGCTGATTCCAAGTGATCATCCATTGGCAACTGTCAATGATTCATTTAACGCAGTTTTTGTACATGGAGATGCAGTTGACGATGCAATGTTCTATGGAAGAGGAGCAGGAGAATTCCCAACAGCAAGTGCAGTTATGGGAGATATCATTGATGTCGCACGTAATATTCAGTTCTATTGCACAGGAAGAATCCATTGTACATGCTACAAAGACCTTCCAATCAAGAAGATCACAGAGATTGAAAGCAAATATTTCATGAGATTGTTAGTTGATGACAAACCAGGAGTTCTTGCTCGAATCGCAGATACATTAGGAAAGAATGAAGTAAGTATCGCACAGGTGATTCAGAAGAACAAGGTTAATGATATGGCAGAATTAGTTGTTATCACGGATCTTGTACTGGAGCAGAACTTTGCAGATGCTTTGGTTGAGATTAAGGGAATGGAACATACTCGTGAGATTTCTACAGTGATCAGAGTATATTAATTTGTACGACGGTAATGTATCGAGTATTCATAAAAACATAAATACCTGAAGACATTCTTGGTTACAATTTAGGATTCTCAAGACAGAGATGGTATGTTATATGGTATTAGTTTTTGATATAGGAATTAATAAACAGAAGCTTAAAAAAAGGACAATCCTATAGTAGTAAATTTCAATTCCATGTGATAGAATTAAGTAAAATAGAAACAACAAAAGGAAATCATTACATGGAAAAGGCGAGGGATGAGATGATTAAGATGAGCAGGGATGAAAGTGAAAGATAATCTTCTGTTAGCGAATACAAAAATGATTAGCCAATACCGTTAAATATACACACAGTGTAGTGGTTTGAATAACGTAAATTATTTGAATATTATAAAAAGAAATCATGTGTTGGCAACCGTACGGACACGTCTGCACTTAGCGAGTGGGTTGCTGACACATGATTTCTTTTTATAATATTCCACCAATAATTTCCGTCATCAAACTACAAATCACAATATATGATTCTGTATGATCAACCGAATTGACTGATACAAATAAGGCTTCAATTCATCAACTGAAACAGGCTCCCCAGTCAAAATAACATTATAGCAAGACCCTGCGACCATCTCGATGATCATATAGATCATAACTTCCGGATGATCAAATTCATGACCAGAATTCTTCAAAAGATCCATATAGATATCATAAATATTTCTCTGGGCATCATCGATCGGTTCTACCAAGGAATTCTTAAACATTCCCCAGCTTAGATGCTTGGAGATCAGTTTTAACAGAGTCGGATTAGCATTTAATGCTCCGATGACCTGGTCAACGATAAAGATTAGTTGGTCTTCAAAATGATCAATGGATTGTTTTTGAAGTTCCTGATAGGCGTGTTTAAATACTTCTGCAGATTTTTTGGCGATCAATTTATATCGGATGTCTAATTTATCTTTAAAATACAAATAAAAAGTACCCTTAGCAACGCCAGCTTCATTTACGATATCGGAGATGGAGGTCTTCTGGAATCCCTTTTCTGTAAACAGTTGGTATGCCGTATTCAAAAGGGCATCTTGTTTCTTTTTCTTATTTAATTCGACCTTTTTCATAGTAATTTCTCCTTTCATCTTCTTTAGTATAACGAAAAAATGACCAAAAGTCAAAAACTTTTAAGAAGTTTATTGACTTTTGGTCATTTTTGGTGTATACCATTATATAGATTAGAAAATGACTATTCGTCATAAATGTAAATGGGAGGATGCTATGATACAATTTGCAAAGAAATTAGTACATCATCGAAAATTCATCGTCTTCCTGGCTTTCATTTTATTGATTCCATCAACCATTGGAATCGTGAAGACAAGGATCAATTATGACATCTTAAGTTACCTTCCAGACTCTTTGGAGACGGTGAAGGGGCAGGATATCATGGTAGATCAGTTTGGAGCCGGAGCCTATTCGATGATCATTGTCGAAGATATGAATCTTCATGACGTACAGAAATTAAAACAGAAACTAGAGAAAGTCAATCACGTTGATAAGATCATCTGGTATGATGACATCGCTGATCTAAGCGTTCCCAAAGAGATGCTTCCTGAGAAAGTAAGGAAAGTTTTCTTTAATAAGAACGCAACAATGATGATCGCAATGTTTAAAGAAACAACATCATCTGATAACACGATGGAAGCAGTCACACAGATGCGTAAGATTGTTGGAAAACAGTGCTTTATCAGTGGCATGTCAGGGGTAGTTACCGATATTAAGAACCTGGTTATGCAGGAGATTCCAATCTACGTAACGATCGCAGCAGTACTTTCTCTGATCGTATTATTTGTCACAATGGAATCCTTTGCAGTTGCTTTTTTATTCCTGTTAAGTATCGGAATGGCAATTCTTTATAACCTGGGAACGAATATTTTCCTAAGCGATGTGTCCTATCTTACAATGGCATTGACTGCGATCTTGCAGTTAGGAGTTACGATGGATTATTCGATCTTCCTTCTGCACAGTTATGAGAGTAATAAGATCAGATTTGAAGGTGACAAAGAACGTGCGATGGCACATGCGATTTCGAATACATTTAAGTCCATTACAGGAAGTTCCGTTACAACGGTCGCTGGATTCGCAGCACTGTGCTTTATGACATTTGCATTAGGAGCTAACTTAGGTATCGTTATGGCGAAAGGTGTTATTATCGGGGTTATCTGTTGTGTAACAGTTTTGCCATCATTGATCCTGATCTGTGATAAATTAATTGAGAAGACACACCATCGTTCACTGATGCCAGATCTTACGAATGCATCACACTTTATCACAAAACATTATAAAACAACGATTGTAGTATTTTTAATTTTGCTGTTCCCAGCAATTTATGGAAATAATCATACAGAGATTTACTATAATATTGACAAATCACTTCCACAAAGCTTACCAAGTAATGTGGCGAATAAGAAGTTAAGTGAAGAATTCGGAATGAGTAACATCCATATGGTCATGATCAAGAACGGCATGAGTCAGAAGGAATTAAGCAATATGCAGAAAGAAATCGATAAAGTCGACGGAGTTGAATGGTGTCTCGGAATGAACTCCGTGATCGGTTCTAGTATTCCATCTGATATGATTCCTTCTTCCATGAAAGAAATGTTGCAAAGTGATGAGTATGAGATGCAGTTTATCTGTTCAAATTACAAATCAGCAACCGAGAAAGTAAATAAACAGATCAACGAGATCAACAACATTGTGAAGAAATACAGTCCAGGTTCTATGGTCATTGGAGAAGCACCATTGATGAATGACTTGGAGACAGTAACAAATGTTGACCTTAGAAATGTAAATATCGCGTCGATTGCGGCAATCTTTGTGATCATTTTAATTGTATTTAAATCCATTTCCTTACCAGTGATCTTGGTAGCCGTGATCGAATTTGCGATCTGTGTCAATATGGCAGTTCCATACTACACGGGATTATCACTGCCATTTGTTGCAAGTATCGTTATCGGAACGATCCAGTTAGGCGCAACCGTTGACTATGCGATTCTGATGACAAGCCGTTATCAGAAAGAGCGTATAAATGGCAAAAAGAAAATGGAAGCGATCCGTATTGCACATGAAACATCCATGCAGTCTATCATTACGAGTGGATTAAGTTTCTTCGCAGCAACGATTGGTATTGCGATTTACTCAAATATTGATATGATCAGTGCGATCTGTACCTTACTTGCACGAGGAGCTGTGATCAGTACCGTTGCCGTAATTTTTATTCTGCCGGCAATGTTTATGATATTTGATAAATTGATCTGTAAAACAACCCTCAAGATGGGTCATTTAGAATAGGAGAGCGATTGTTATGAGAAAAAGAAGATTATCGAAAGCATTAGCAATGTTTCTCGCTGCAGCTCTTACGATTCCGGCAGCAGTACCGGTAGCAGCCAGCGAGTCCACTGCAGATAAAGAAGAAACTGTATACGTAAAAACGGATGCGAATGGAGAAGAGAAAACAGTTATTGTCAGTGACTGGTTAAAGAACTTCTCAGGTGAAGCAAAGATCAAAGATGCCACAGATCTGACAGATGTTGAGAACGTTAAGGGAAATGAGACATATAAACGAGGCAAAAAAGACAACATTACATGGAATGCCAATGGAAAAGATATTTACTATCAGGGAACAAGTGATAAAAATCTGCCAGTATCCATGAAAGTCACATACTATCTGAATGGAAAAGAAATTTCACCAAAGAAACTGGTTGGTAAATCAGGAAAAGTAAAGATCTGTTATGAATATGAAAATCATTCCGCAGTAACCAAAACGATCAATGGAAAACAGACAACGATCTATACACCATTTACAATGATCACAGCGGCGATCTTAAATACGGATAATTTCTCTAATGTCAAAGCGACAAACGGAAAAGTTATCTCCGATGGTAACAAACATATCGTTATTGGGGTTGCAATGCCAGGATTAGCAGACAGCTTAAACCTTAAGAATACAAGTATTGGGTCAAACTTCGATATTCCAGAAGATTTCGAGATCACAGCTGATGTAGAAGACTTCCAGATGACAGTCACAGCGACAGTTGCGAATTCCGATACATTATCAGAGTTTGGTTTAGATGATGCAGGAGATTTAAGTGAATTAACAGATTCCTTAAAGGACCTTGAAAATGCGACAGATAAGTTATGCGATGGTTCTGGAGATTTAGTAAAGGGAATTGAAAAATTAGTCACAGCCTCTGGAAAATTAAAATCAGGAACAAAACAGATCGCAGTCAGTTCCAAACAGTTAGCAACAGGACTTGACAAACTGGTCAATGGATCTACAACATTAAAGAATGGAACCAGTCAGTTAGCGAAAGGAACAAGTGCTTTACCATCATCTACAGAGAAATTAGATAATGGAGTGAGACAGATTCTCAAGGAACTGCAGAATAGTACACCAAGCGAAAGTGATCAGGCAAAATTACAGTCTAACTTACAGAGTGCACAGACAGGAATCACAAAAGAATTAATGAATATTAAGACACAGACAGAAAGTGTTGGTGTGTCAGCGAAGACGTTAGGTGCATTAGCAGAGTCTATTGGAGTATCAGCAGCAGATGTTGGAAATCAGGCAGGAGCAATTGGAGAATTTATCAAGAATAATTATATTTCTCTTACAGATGAGCAGAAAGCACAGCTTACAACGATTGCAGGTTCTTTAAAGACAGATGCAGAAAACTTAGGCGGTTATGCACAATCCGTAGGAGGTCAGGCAAAGAATTTAGGAACCTACGCAGGATCTATCGGAACAAGCTTGCAAGAAACACAGACAGACCTTCAGATCGTATCAGGATGCTTAACCCAGATTCAAAATCTGCTAACAAAGACAAAGACATCCACAGCACAGTTAGAATCTGCATTAAAACAGATCGCGGCAGGAACCGGACAGTTAAAGACATCATCTAAGACACTGGCATCTTCCATCAAGAAATTAGATGAAGGAGCCAAGACGTTAAACAGTGGAACAAAAACAGCAGCAAGTGGAGCGAAGAAATTAAGTAAAGGTGCAAAAACACTGGATAATGGAATGGGACAGATGACAACAGGAATTGCAACTCTGAAAAATGGAGCTGTTACCTTGAACAAAGGAATGTTAACCTTTAGAAAAGACGGTATTGAGAAACTTGTCAATACGATCAATGATGATGCAAAAGAAATCTTAGACAGAGCTGATGCAGTGATGGATGAAGGAGAAAACTATCAGACATTTACGAAGAAGGCTAGTGGAACGAAGGGTAGTGTGAAGTTTATTATTGAGACGGAAGAACTTGAGAAATAAAGATTATTTGTTATAATGATATGTGGTTTAGGACAGGAGTTTAGGCTCCTGTCTTTTTTAGTTTGATATTACAATTTTCTACAAAAAAGTAATTGTAAATTGTATAGTAGTAAATTTCAATTCCATGTGATAGAATTAAGTAAATTAAAAAGTACAAAAGGAAAGGCAAGGAAGCAAGAATTATATCGATGGGCAAAATTAATTTCAGCCAGTACTTGGGAAGAAGTCAGAGAAGATCATTACATGGAAAAGGTGAGGGATGAAATGATTAAGATGAGTCGAGATGAGAGTGAAAGATATTTATATCTGAGAGAACAAATGGCAATCAGGGATAAAGCAAGCCAGTTGCGAAGTGCAGAGAAGCGTGGAAGACGAGAAGGGGAATTATTAAAGTTAATATTACAAATACAAAAGAAAATTCAAAAAAATAAAGAGTTACATCAGATTGCAGATGAAGTAGAGGAAGAAGTGATCAAAATTCAACCAATTTACGAAGCAATCAAAGAGCATCCAGAAGCTGATAAAGAAGAGATTTATAAAATGTTAAAATAGAAAAATAAAATATGCGAATTTTCAACAAATCAAAAATTATAATCAGAAAATTCTTGACAAATAAAAAATCGACTCATATAATATAAACAAATATTTAACAAGTTAAAGTGATAAATCCGATGAACAAAAGTAAGTAGCTCATCAAACAGTCTTACAGAGAGTGACCGGTTGCTGGAAGGTCATAGATATGTGATAAGCGAATGGATTTGTGAGGAGCACAGAGAACTGTTTATGAAACTTAGTAACTGTCGCCGTTATCCCACGTTACGGGAACGAGATATAAAAGCTTTTTATTATCGAACAAAGCGGAGTATCTTAAGTGAGGAGAGATATTTTCTAAGATATTTTAACAAGAAGAGAAGATCAGAAGATATTTCTTGAATATGGGTGGCACCACGGTCTATCGTCCCTAGCAATAGGAACGATGGGCCTTTTTTATTTCATAGGAAATTTCGATGAAATCCCCCAATATGAACAAAGTCACCATTCATGCAAAACGGTCCTATCTATAAATCATAGTATACAGATATATAAACTATGAAAAATGAAACCACGGCGATAAATTTTGATCAGGAGGCAGATATGTTATATCCGACATTAAACAAAGTTGAAGAACTATTAAAAGAATATCAGATGGTACCTGTATTTTACGAAGTACTGGCAGATTATATGACACCGATCCGTATGTTCCAGGCACTGAGAAAAGAAGGAACGCCATGTTTCATGCTTGAGAGTGTGGAAAATAAAGACCAGTGGGGAAGATATTCCTTTATCGGGATCAATCCTAAGTCAGAGATCAAGATTTCAGGAAAAGAATTAGAAGTCGATGGAGTAAAGCAGGAAGAAGAATTTAAGATGAGCTATCTAAGTGATCTGATCAAGAAATATAAATCTCCAGTTATGGAAGATTATCCAAAATTAACTGGAGGATTGATCGGATATTTTGGATATGACATGATCCGTCAGGTGGAAAAGAAATTAACAAATGTACCAGAGAATGATCTGAAGATGCCAGAATGCCACTTATGCATGTACGATGAGATCATCGCATTCGATCATTTGGCAAACAAAGCTGTGATCATCCAGAATATCCACAAAGGTGATAATATTAAACAAAAATATGAAGAATTAGAAGATAAAGCAGAATTGATCCTTCACAAGATGGAACGTCCGGTATCACTTTCCAAAGATAGATTTACACCTGTGAAGATAGAAGTAACATCGAATCTTACAAAAGAACAATATGAAGCGAACGTAAAGAAAGCTAAAGAATATATCAAAGACGGTGACACTTTCCAGGTGGTCTTATCCCAGAGATTTGAGGTAGAGACAGATGTTGATCCATTTGATGTCTATCGATGCTTAAGAACATTAAACCCATCTCCATACCTTTACTTCTTTGATTTCATTGACTATCAGGTGGTTGGAGCTTCACCAGAGAAGTTAGTCAGTGTCTTAAATGGAATTGTAGCAACCAAACCGATCGCAGGAACGGTTCCAAGAGGAAAGACAAAAGAAGAAGATGATATGTTGGTAAGACAGTTAGTCAATGATCCAAAGGAAAGAGCAGAACATACGATGTTAGTTGATCTTGGAAGAAATGATGTCGGAAAAGTCAGTAAGTTTGGAACTGTAGAAGTGAAAAACTTTATGACCGTTGAAAAATATTCTAAAGTCACACATTTAGTCAGTGATGTACAGGGAGAATTAAGAGATGATGAAAATCCGATCAACGCACTGATGAGTGTTCTTCCGGCAGGAACATTATCCGGAGCACCAAAAGTAAGGGCTATGGAGATCATTGATGAGCTGGAAAATAAAAAACGAGGTGTTTACGGTGGAACCGTTGGATATCTTGGATTTGATGGAAATATTGATACCTGTATTGCAATCCGGACCGTCGTATTTAAAGATGGAAAAGGATATGTGCAGGCAGGAGCAGGAATCGTCAATGACTCTGTTCCAGAGAAAGAATTTATGGAGACAAAGAATAAAGCATTAGCCGTTGTAAATGCAGTGAAGGAGGCAGCAAGGTTATGATTTTAATGATAGATAATTACGATTCATTTACCTATAACGTATATCAGTACATTGGATCTTTGTATCCACAGGTTCAGGTTGTAAGAAACGATGAAATAACGATTGATGAGATCAGAAACTTACAAAATCTAGAAGCACTTGTTATCTCACCAGGACCTGGATATCCAGACAGTGCAGGGATTTCAAAAGAGGCAATTAAAACATTCGGAAAAGAAATCCCAGTATTGGGAATCTGTCTGGGACATCAGGCGATCGGAGAAGTATATGGCGGAAAAGTTGTTCCAGCAAAAGAATTGATGCATGGAAAAATGAGTGAGATCACAATCAATAACAAGAATCCTTTATTTGAAGGATTAGAAGATAAAATATATGCAGCAAGATATCATTCACTGATCATCGACGATGAGACATTTCCAGAAGATTTAAAAGTTATCGGAAGAGATGAAAAAGGACAGATCATGGCAGTATGTCATAAAGAATATCCAGTCTATGGAATTCAGTTCCATCCAGAATCGATCTTAACTGAAATGGGAATGAGGATCTTAGAAAACTTTTTAACAAACATCGCAGGAATCAGACTTGGAGATTCTAAAAAGGAGGAAACTATGAGCGCAGTCAATCAGGAAACATTAAAACCATTTTTAACAAAGATCGTGGAAGGAAATCATTTAACAGAAGAAGAAGCTTATAAGGCCATGGACTGCATCATGTCTGGAAATGCGACAGATGCTCAGATGGGAAGTTTCCTGACGGGTCTTCGTATGAATCATGAAACACCAGAAGAGATCACAGGATTTGCCAAAGTGATGAGAGCAAAAGCAGCGATCGTGCCAGAAGAAACAGAAGCGATCGATATCGTAGGAACTGGAGGAGACCTTGCAAACAGCTTTAATATTTCCACAACATCTGCATTTGTCATTGCAGCAGCAGGAGCAAAAGTTGCGAAACATGGAAATAGAAGTGTATCCTCAAAG
>QWCN01004936.1_pt1 | contig 13585 bp, 22 predicted proteins | sample 1972711 | NCBI WGS metagenome assembly QWCN01 (sample SAMN09866707, study PRJNA288562) | Human gut metagenome isolate term1_stool, whole genome shotgun sequencing... | isolation source: gut | host: Homo sapiens | place: USA: California | reverse complement strand
TGGATGTGGTGTACGCTCTGAAGAGACAGGGCAGAACCCTCTACGGTTACGGCTACTAAACCGGTGTTTGTCAATACCTCACTGTTTGTTCAACAAAGAAGCCAGCTGCGGAAGGTGTTTGCGCGCTTGGGGGCGGGTGTCATCGTCTTCTCGATCGGAGCGGTTCCAGAAGTGCGCGCTGTTCCGGTGGAGGTTCTGAAAATGCTCCCCTTCTTGAAGGCTACGGGTAAGAGAGCAGAGCGTGCGTACGATCTGCAATGACTCCTTCGGCGATGAGGTGCTTTCTCTTCTGCTGAGAGCGGTTCTGGAACTGCTGCCACGCGTTCTGCTTGCTTTTGTAGTACTCCGTTTCCTCCTTGGACTGCTTGTCCTTCTCCATCTTCATCAGCTTCCTCTTCTTCATATTCACGGTCTTCTTGTCATCTGTCGGAAGGATGCGCAGCTCGTCTTCAGGCTGCTGCTCCGTCGCCTTCACAGCCACTCTAGTTCTCAATACAAGCAGAGACGCGCACTTTAGGTCCGTCTTTCTCACAGTATCGTAGGTATTGAACTTTGTGTATCGAATGTTCACCTTGTCGCCGTTCACGCTGTCGATGATCGTGTCGTAGAAGTTGCCGTCTCCGTGAAAGATCACTCTACACTTTGTTCCTTGCTACGCGTGATACGTCCAATTCAGCCATTCTTTGATGTCCTTTTCAGGGAGACGATCGGCAGTGTCCCACCGGGTCGTCGGCTTGCGGATTTCAGACATGTCAAGCTTTGCGCTTTGGTTGTAGCCGATGTAGAAGACGGTCACGTCGATTTGAAACTCATCAATCAGGTGAATGATAGCTGCAAATGAGCACCCTGCAAAGTAACTACCAGGATAGTATTTGTTATCTTCCTTATAGAGGGCCTCGCAGCGGTCACCCACACTCCATTCGACGTAGGACGCTAGATTTCAATTATTGATTGTGCGACTACGTTTGACGTTGCTCGCTATAGACACTGTGACAGACTGGGCCTCTTTCACCTTTCCGTCGGTAGAAGGACTATTGGTCACATTTGCTCCTTGATTCTCACGCTTCCTCCTCCACCTTCTTCCTCAAATCCACTGATTTGGGTTCCATTCTCCTGTGAAGAGTTGTATGGGATGGAGAACAAACACTTCCTATTCAATACCCTAAAACAAATTACTTCTTCTCGTCCTTGACAGTCTTCTCCTCAGTCTTCTTGGCAGTCTTCTTAGTCGCCTTCTCCTCAACCTTCTTCTCCTCCTTAGTAACCGTCTTCTTGGCACTCTTCTCTTCACCCTTCTTGGCAGCCTTCTTCTCCTCCTTCTTGGCAGCCTTCTTCTTTGCCTCCTTCAGCTTCGCCTGCTTGGCAGCCTCCTCCTCCAGCTTCGCCTCCTTCTCCCGTTCGGCGCGCAGCTGGGCATTCGACACGCGTCTGCCAATCTTGTAGAAATCCTCACTACAGATGACACTGATCACTACGCAACCCACTAATCCTCGGGATCGAGCTTCACATCCAGGAACGTGTGCGGCTTGGACAGATAGGCCTCCTACGCATAACAATGCATCCCAAATGCGCACTTTCCTCGTTTCAATAATCAGCTTCGGCATCGCCTTCATATTCTTGTCGATGAGGGCAATTCTATTCGGTGAGGGGAAAAGACAAGGAGCACCTTTCATCCTTCTTGTTATCGAAAGCATGACCCTTGGGCATGGGCGGGATCCAGGACTTGTGGGGCCTGTCCCATTCGGGATTCCACTCTACGGGTGACTCCACTCCACTGCAGTTCGAACCAGCCTGAATACCGTTGATCGTTCCGTAGCGCAGACACTCCTTACGCATGCTAGCGACTCTTCTAGCCGACAGCTTGGGCTTACGCCAAACGCCGTTCACCAGCTGCGGCTTTATCGCCTTCGCGATCATGTCCACCTGGTAGTACTTGCTCATGACCCTGCGAGAAAATGAATGATCCAAACAAACAGGGGCGAAACGACGTAGTATTACATGGAAATCAAATGGACCCATACAACGCCCTTGAAGCCCTGAATGGCCTCGATATCGCGATTCAGCTCCTTCTCCTCCATCACCGAGAGCGTCACCACGATCTGGTAGTTCTTGGCGTCGTACATGATCAGCCGGATGTACTTCGACAGCTCCAGTGCCTGCAGCTGGGAGCTGATGCTCAATTGCTGGCTACGCCTCACTTCCCCGCTCAACCCTCACCTGCTGTACGACTCCTCCTGGCTCAGCTGGATGATCAGCTTCCGCTTCTTCTCCTGGATCATCATCGCCTCCGCCACTGCCTCGCTCGCCGTCGGGCGTTTCGTTGGGTCCAGCGCCATCATGCGCTTGATCAGGTCGTACAGCGCGTGGCTGATGCCCTCGTGCGTCTCGGGCAGCGCGCCGCGCCGCGGGCGGTTCAACACCTCGCACTTCTCGAAGGCGGTCTTGAAGGGCGGGAAGCTCATCTCGTACAGCACCACGCCCGCCGCGTAGATGTCCGACTTGTAGTCGTAGTGCCCGCGCGAGGTCAGCTGCTCCGGCGACGAGTAGATCTGCGTCCCGATGTGCGTCGTCGTCGCGTCCGTGCGCGAGCCGCTGCTGCGCAGGTGGCTGGAGGAGGAGTTCGCGCTGTCAATCGCGGGGTCGTCGGCCTCCGAAAGATCGCGCGAGAGTCCGAAGTCACCGAGACGCACGTCGCCGTCCTCCGTGTAGAAGATGTTGGCGGGCTTCACGTCGCGGTGGATGACTTGCTTCGAGTGCATGTACGCCAGCGCCTTGCAGAGCTGCACGCACACGTTCAGGATCTCGTCCTCGTTCACCACGCGCTTCGGGTCCTGCAGGTACGTGTTCAGCGTGCGCTTGCCGCAGTACGCCATCTGAATGTACAGCACCAGCGCGTTGTGGCGCAGCAGGCTGCGGCTGGAGGTCGGCGCGTACCGCAGCGACGCGCGCGCGAAGCGCGACGACGTCGAGATTTGCGTCGTGATCGACTGCAGCAGCGTCTGCGTCACCTGATTAGTCTGGGTGGTCTGCGTCACCTGATTCGTCTGGGTGGTTTGGGTGGTTTGGGAGGGGTGGAAGACGCGAGAGGAGACGGCCTGGTCGAACTGGGAGAGGGAGTTGTCGGCGAAGACGAAGGGACAGTCGCCGCTGCGGTTCATCTCCTTCTTCCAGTCCATGCTGGTCGTGTCCAGCTCGTCGAACAGGCTGTCCGACGACGCGCTGGCTCCACTCGATTGACTTGACTGGCTCAGCTGGCTTGACGGACCTGACTGAGAAGCCAGTGTTGGCTCCTGCGTGGTCAGTTGCGTGAGGTCTTGCGTGGTCAGCTGCGTCACGTCCTGCGTGGCGAGTGGCTGGGTCAGGTTGGTGGTGAGCGGGCTGAGGTCCTGCGAGGAGCCCTGCGTGACGAAGGAGGCCTCGGAGGCGGGGTCGTTGTCCAACTCCTTGTCCAGCTTCTCGTTGGGCACGAACTCCAGCCACGCGTTGAAGAACCGCACGATGTTCACGTGGTCCAGGCGCGCGAAGATGCGCACCTCGCGCAGCACGCGCAGGCTCAGCTCGCTCACGCTGGCGCCCGTCGTCAGCACCACCTTCTTCACCGCGTAGTCCACGCGCTCCAGTGACTTGCGCGACAGGAACACCGCGCCGAAGCCGCCCTTGCCCAGAATGAACTCTTCCTATGCGTGAGGATCATTGCACACGCTCACCTTGAAGTCCTGACGGTAGCGGCCCGTGCACAGCGGCAGGTCGACGCCCAGCAGAGAGATGTGATTGAGATGCATCAGGTCTGCGCTGGCTGCACCGCGCGACTGGCCCTCCTCCGTGTCCGTCCCATTCATCATTGTGGTGTTATGAGTCACACCCATCAACGAAGCGTCATGCGTTGCACCCATCAGCGAGGTGTCGTGCGTTGCACCCATCAGCGAGGCGTCGTGCGTTGCACCCATCACGCTACTTTCCAGCGTGCTCTGCGTACTGTGCATGCCGTGCGCCGAGGACAGCTCGGGCGTGCGGGAGTGCAGGTAGTCCGAGGAGGGCACGGGCAGCGACGGCGTCGACTCCATCGACAGATCCTCCACGCACGGCACGGGCGACGGCGACGTGGGCGACTCCTCCGCCTCCTCCGGGATCGTCGGCGGGTGCAGCGACAGCGGGAACGACACCTCCACCGGCAGGGGCGCGTGCGGCTTGGCGAAGCCCACCTACACCGCCTCCGTTGGCTTGTCGTCGCCGCCGTACCAGTGCTCTGCCCACTTGTACGCCATGACGAGCAGCAGACCCGACGCGATGGTCGCCAACAGCACCACCAGCTCCTGCACCAGCGTCAGGTGGTGCACGCTGCGCGTGTCGTGCGAAAACGGGGGGTCCCACCGGCCGTAGGGGAAGTCGGTGTCGTTGTGCGGCACGAGCGGCCAGGCAGTGCCGTTCGACTCGCCCACCTCCTCCAGCGGGATGAAGCGACGACCGGCGAGGTCCTCCTGCGGCTTGGACTCCAGGAGGGGAATGGAGGGATGGGAGGTCGGCGAGAAGAGGAGCGCGAGCAGCACGTGGTTCTCGGCGGGCTGCGCGCCCATGGTGAGGAGGTTGAGGCCCTCGGTGAGCGAGTGGTCGCCGGTGGTGACGGAGTGGACATTGCGGATCATGATGAAGGAGCGGTTGCTGGCGTAGTAGGTCTGCATCAGCATGTGCGGGAACCGCTTGGTCCACAGCGTGGCGCCGTTCTCGTCCAGGGCGCGGATGGAGTAGTCGTCGGTGTAGACGAGGTCGGGGATGTCGCGCACTTCTGTGAGATGCCGCATCTAGTGATGAGGAGGCGATGGGGCTGCCACCATTTCGTTGCTGAACTGGAGAGAGAGCGTGTTCGTGGTGAGGTTCCAAAACTCGATGCCGCGATTGCTGTAGCAATTCACGTTCTTCTGCACGCGCACCACGCGCAGTTCCGAGAGCGAGTGGGACAGCTAGTGATGAGTCATGGAAGGAGGAACAACCTCAACGGAGGGGTCGGGAATCTCGGAGCCGAAGGAGGAGAGCTTTCCCGACACGTCGTTCAGGGAAATGAACGTGCTCTTCTTGCCGCCCATGAACAGCAGGGACGTGTCCTCTAATCCTCACGCCCATCGCCCGCACAAACCCTTGTTGCCGGGGATGTTCACGGTGACCGTGTCCTTGTTGATGATGCTGTCGATGGAGTCCTGGAAGACGCTGAACTTGCCGTCCATGCGCGGAATGAGAATGTAGCCGTCCAGAGAGACGAGCATCCCGCTGAAGGGTTTCGTGTAGGCGTCTACTCATCAACCCATCCCATAGCACAAACACTGCAGCGAACTGACATACTCCTTGTCTCGGTAGTTCATGGGCGGGAGGGGCTGCTCCACGACCTTCATGAGCTTGTCGCTCACCTTGCGAATCCAGAGGATCTCGCCACTGTCAGAGTCCAGCGCGTAAAGAATGCCCTCCAAATCGATGACATAGACTCCAGGGTGCTTGTGGTATTCAACTATGTTGCGCTGCTTCTCTTCGCCAATCACCGTTTCGTACTCGTACTCGATTTCTTCCATCACGAGGTCCTCCTGTTCCAAAAGCAATTCTTCCTCCTCGCTCTCGTAGTCCGTTGTCTCCAAGGTGTTATTATCTTCCCCGAGAACGAAGGCGAGCAACAAGCAGAACAGAACGACGCTTGCGGTAGCGATAGTTCTCCTTCTCATGCTGCTAAATCAGATTTCAAAGGACGGGACGCACAGTCTCGTTAATTAGTGAGAAAACCGACAGAAAACGAGCGGTTGCCCGTTCCGTCATCACTTGATTATCAACGCTGCATTCGTTTAGTGATGGAAGACGGAAGAAGTCGAGGAGGAGGCGTATGTCTCGCCGTTCCCGTGAATACAGCAATACGGATAACGAAACGACGGCGAACAGGATCGATTGTTTCGAATGGAACGCACTGCCTTCTCTTCCTTCGTTTTGAATTCCTGTGGGATTTATAGGTGTTGCGCGTCGAATGCTGGAGAGGCGGAGACATTGGGCTTTGCGTTGAGATGGGAGTTTCATTCTTCTAAGACGGTGGCTTTTCACTTAGATTTGCATCGAACGATATGGAGAATCAGGAAACCGAGGTAGTCCGTGCGCGGCGACGCTGATGGCGCTAGGTGACACGCTGTATGATTTGTAAGCAGGCTGTGGACGAGGACTTGCTCGTTCTTTGTGACGGTTGTGACCACGCGTATCACACATACTGTATGGTAGGTGTATCGTTCCCTCTCCGTTACGGCGCAGACGGGCTGCGAATGCTGCGGCAAGGTGCCCAACAAACAGTTCAAAAGAGTGATGGAGGTGCCCGAGGGCGACTGGTTCTGCAAGCACTGCAGAGACCACATGCCCGCTCTTCCCGAGGGAGAATCGCCCAAGACGGTGATGTACGGCTGGGGCAGGAACGATGCCAGCTGCGTGCGGTCTTCTGCGGGCGCTCACCCGTAGCTTGGCTCCGGAATCGAGGCGAAACTGGTTTCGCAGCCCACTCTGCTGAACGATGTGTCCGGAGACAGCGTCGTTGACTTCGGTTGTGGAACGGTAGTATTGAGGACGTAGTATCACGCCTAGGACGTCTCGGTCGCTCTCGATGCACAGGGCTGCCTGTACACCTGCGGTGACGGCGACTCCGGAGTGCTGGGCCACCAGGACGTCGTCCATGAGTCGCTGAACCACTTCCGCCGCGTCGATTTCTTCCAGAGCGGAAAGATCAGCAAGGGCGAGGGCAACCTCACAGCGGTGTCCTGTAGCGGCAACAACATCCTGGCGGTGACCAAGAACGGCCATCTCTACGGCTGGGGAGAGAATTCAAACGGCGAGCTGGGCCACATGGACTACAAGCCGAAGCGTCTGCCCAAGAAGAACAGCGTTGCCGTTATGGGGTGAGATAAAGGGTAGGCGTTCCGCGAGCTGAACGTTCAGGTGAAGCAGGTGGTGATGGGCGATCACCACGTCCTGGTGCTCGGCGACGATATGAACGTATATAGCATGGGCGAGAACGCGATGTGGGCTTTTCGATATGGACTGAGGCGTAGGCGCCAGCTAGGCGTGAGCAACAACTCCATCGAATGGTCCCCCAAGAAGCTGTGCCAGGAGTGGAAGCACGTGGGAGAGGGCGCGGCGCGTGAGGCGTAGGACCGCACGTACCGCGAGGAGCCGGACTTCCCCGGCCCGGTGGTGCGCGTGATCGCGGGCGGCAACAGCAGCATGTGCATCGACAAGAAGGGCTTCGTGTACTTCTGGGGCAACGACTTCATGCGACTGTGGGGGCGCGGCGCGCGGGTGAGGCGTAGCAACGACTCGGAGGAGGCGTCCGCCGTGTCCTTCATGAACGGCCGTCACATCATCTCCTACCCGAAGCGCGTGGAGCTGTTCCAGGGCCTCGAGATGAAGGAGGTGGCCATGGGCGCCAACCACATGGTGGTGCTGGACGCCAAGGGTGACGTGTACGTGGGCGGCGACAACGCCTCCGGCCAGCTGGGTCTGGGCGAGGGCGCGCCGGCGTTGGCGTAGCAACTCACAGCGGGGCTGAGGCGTAGCAAGCAGCTGACGAAGGTCCCGACGCTGCACGGCATGACGGGCGTGTTCGCGGTGGACAACGTGAGTGGCTGCTACGGTCCGGAGGGCTTCTTCATGTGGGGCGACGGAACGCACCCGATCGTGCCGAAGGAGGAGGGCAAGGAGGAGAAGGTGATGAACGTGCCGAAGAAGGTGGCGGAGTGGACGAATGTGAAGAAGGTGAGAGCGAGCTGCTCTCACATCCTGGTTATGCTCGATGCTCCGGAATCGAGAAAGCGCGAAGCCGCTCCTCAGGAGGAGAACGCCAGCGACGCCAAGAAGGTCGAGGTGCAGGCGTAACCATCTACTTTTCGTTTTGGTGGTGTGTTTGTTAGATCATCACGCTTTGCACGAAATAGGGTCATGTGACATAGAGATGAATGCCGGTTGTGATACTTCGGATAAAAGGGTCGGGAAACGGAATGAGGCGGAAAGGCGCATATTCAAATCATTCCGCTTCTATACCATGCGACAAAGCAGTATGCGCTCTTTACTCTCCAATTCATCCAGTAACGGAGCAAACAAGTGGTCAGTTGCGACACAAATGGGTCAAATCAGGGTCACCAAAGAATTTTTCCAGAAATTGCACGTGGTAGAAGCCGGGAGTCCGCGGTTATGCCGTGTATCGCGGCAAAAACTCCTTTTACCACTGGAACAACAAACCGGAGGTCATTATTAATTCCTTCACCCTCCAGTCCCAGTAAGCTGGTCTCTTGGTAGTATAGAGATATGGCTCAAATCCGAACGAAGCAAACCCTTATTCTTGGGTACATTACCGTCTTTCTCGACATTATGGGATACTACCTCATCGTTCCCGTTCTCCCCTATCTGTCGGAGTCGCTGGGAGCAACCCCCTCCGAGGAGGGTATTCTGTTTAGTGGTTACAGTATTGCGCAGATTGTCAGTAGGCTCAGTTTCTCCGTTTGATATCCAGGTTTATTGGTCATGGGTAACTACAGCGATTTGTATGGTCGCAAGCTCTTCCTGATCGTGTCTCTGATTGGCTCGTGTTTTGGTATGCTCACAGTCATACGATGATGTCTAGGTGCCATTCTGCAGGGTCTGTCCCGCTCCATTTGGACGCTCATCTTCTGGAGAACTGTCACTGGTCTTGCTTCTGGTTCCCAGATTGTCACGCAGGCGTAGCCGTCATCCTATTGAAGTGAGAAATAGTCTTATCGCTGATTGCACCGCTCCGAAAGACAGAAATCGCTATTTGGCGTATTTGGAGGCTACAATCGCTGCTGCGAGTGTCCTTGGTCCTGCGATTGGTGGTGTGTTGGGAAAGAGCAACTACGATTATCCCCTCTATTTCGCTGGAGGCGTTGCCGGAGTCGCTCTGATTATTGCGTCTGCTTTCCTGGACGAGTCGAACAAGGATGTTCACGAGATTCGCGATATCCGCCGTGAGGCGAAGGGCAAGAGCAAGGGTGTGCTTAAGTCGTTCACATAAGGAATAGAGGAGCAGGCAAAGGCGGAGGAGCGCGTGAAGGAGAAGAGAAGGGAAATCCGCCAGCGCAGAAAGGCCATCAATGTAAAGCCCACCAAGCTCATGTGCATGTGTTTCGTGTTTGAGTTCTGTAATCGTTGGGTGATGAACGCCTTCGATTCTCGTTATGGCTACTACCTCAAGGACAAGTTCGGCGTCGGTGTCAGCATGTTCACAGTCATCATTTGCTCCCAGTCCGTGTTGCTGTGCATCGAGCAGGCGTGGTTGTACAGTCTGATCGTCTACAAGGTGGGCGTTCCTATTCCGATTGTCGCACTGTGTGGAGGCATCATCGAGCTGCTGAGTTACTTCTTTATGGGATTCTGCAAGACGCTGGTGGGAAATGTCATCGCTTCGACCTTCCTCTGGATTGGTTACGTCGCGTCTGCGCCTACCTCTTCCTCCATCATCAGTACCACCAATGAGCCTGAAGTGCAGGGAAAGGTGCTCTCCTGGAACAACTTTTCTGGACAGACTTCTCTTATTCTGTCTCCGCTGATCCTCTCTGCTGTGTATGATCACTGGAAGGAGGGAACCTACTACTACTCGATGATTCTGGCTGTGGGCGCGATTAGTATGATGAGCATCGTGCTGACGATGCCTGGTGCGAAACAGTTTGGAAAGGAGAAGAAGGCCGTTCTTCCTGTGAAGAAGGAGGCGGAGATTGATAACACGCACGAGGAGAAGAAGGAGATAGAAATGGAGAAGAAGGGAAATGAATCTGGAGAGGAGACGAAGGGAGAGACCATCGCCACGACCAACACGGCTGTAACGCCGTAAACAAGTGTTTTGGGTTCATCATTTTCATCTGGCGTTTGTTTCATTTGCTTTCTTTTTGCTGTGATTGCACTTTGCACGTACGTTTCAAACAAGTCGCTATCCGGGGATGGTACGGGCAGGAAGGCATTCATCACTACTTCCCTCCAACTCTCCTTCCAAATCACTGCATATCACCAAAGAGACTCTCCTACAAGCAGCGTAACCCTGTTACAACACGAAACACCAGTGGGGAGACAGAAACACACGAAGAATGCGATGATCAAGAGACCAGTGGTCACCACTGTACGCGCAAGACTGCGACTGTGTTAACAGCCATTATTTCGAGTAATGGGCCAAAAACCTTCCAAGACAACCTCCTCAGTATACACAGCACCGGTCCATGATGAAGACATATCCATCCAAGCGAGGAGGAGACATCACCATCACCGGAACAACAACACATCCTTCCAGACATCGGCTGGCTTTGAGAGTGGGTCGAATATGGACGCCATTCTCAACCGAATGGGGGTTACTTCGGATTCCGAGGTGAGTCCCTTATCAGGTGTCCCTTCAGTGGAAACGTAATGGCTAGACTCAACGTCGTGCGATGAGGTGATTCCGATGCCGGACAAGAGCGACATGAAGCAGAAAGTGCTTCAACTCTATGAGCAACGCATCAACCGCTACAGGGAACGACTGTCCGCGATGTACCCGGACAACGGCTGCGTGGAAGCCGCGCGATTTAGCCAGATTCGGACAACGAGCATGATGGACGTTCTCTCCTATATGAGCGTTCCCTCCCAGTTGGAGCTGAAGAAGGTGAACCGCTATTTTCTCAAGCTGGTGAAGATTGCCCAAACCGACGTCAGCGTGAACGCCCTGGACGGTTGGATTGACGCAATCCACCTCAGCACCTTTTTGAAGCGCCTCGTGATTGCCGGCGAGCCGAGGGAGGGTGATCTGGCCGAGTTCACCACGCTGTTGCAGAACGACGGGTTTCTGCACCTCACCACGCTGGAGCTCTATCTGATGGGGGAGTGGGCGGTGCTCGACATCCTGAATGCCCTCGCCACGCGCGTCAACCGCGAGTCCTCTCTGGGCCTGCTCTCCGAGGACTTCCGTCTGAACCTGGTGGTGCAGGAGAAGGAGTTCTCGCCGTACTTCGCGACGCACTTCTCCTCCATCGTGAATTCCTCTCTCTATCTCGTGCTGTCCAATCTCTCCTTCGTTTCTACCTTCGAGGGCAGCATGCCGTTGATCCTGCGCGAGACGCACCTGAGCCGCTGCCAGCACCTGACGGAGATCTACATGAACGGCGTGCCGCTGGGCTGGGACGGCGTGATGGCGCTGTGCATGTCGCTGTGGCCGTCGGACCAGTCCTCGCCGCACTCGGTGCCGGTGCTGTCGCGACTCTTCCTGGGCGACACGATGCTGAAGGACTCCTGCGTGCTGCGCATCGCCACGGCGGTGAAGGAGGGGCTGCTGAGCAGTCTGGAGTACCTCGACCTCTCGCGCAACAGCGTGTCCGCGCACAGCGCCGCACACCTCGTGCACTTCCTCAACGCCTTCCTCTGCCCCTGTCTCCGCTACGTCAAGCTCAGCGAGAACCCCCAGCTCAGCGACGGCTGCCTCGCCGCCTGGTTCCGCGGGCTGGCGCAGGGCACCTGTCCCTGCCTGCGCGTGCTCGAGCTCAACGACTGCGGGCTCCTGCCCTGCGACTTCGCCGCGCTCAGCGCGTTCCTCCGCACCGACTACGCCGCGCATCTCACCGTGCTGGACCTGGGCAACAACCGGCCGGGCGACGCCGTTGTCTCCTTCCTCGCCGCGCTCCGACAGTCGCCCTGCACCACGCTGGAGACGCTCAACCTGGAGGGCGTGCGGCTGGACGGTGTGGGGGCCGAGCAGCTGGGCCTGTGGCTGGCGAGCGACCGGGCGGCGCGGCTGAAGCGCCTCATCCTCCGACGCACGCAGCTGTCGGGAGAGGACCTGTGCGGGCTGCTGGGCGCGCTGCAGACCTCGTCCATCCGCCACCTGGCGCTGCTGGACCTGTGCGGCAACGCCATCCACGGACTGGACGCCGAGGCGTGGGAGGCGCTCGCGGCGTGTCCGACGCCCGTGCTGCGCGTCGACGTTCTGTCGCTGGCGCGCAACCCCTTCAGCAACGAGGACTTCTTCCTGATGGTGCGCTGGCTGCACCGCCACGTGGAGGGCTGCCGCCTGCGGGAGATGAGCTTCGAGGACAACGCCATCACCACCAAGGGCGTGGGCGCCTTTTTCAGCGTGTTCCCGCGGGAGGTGGAGGGGCTGCTGGAGTCGCTGAGCATCGTGTCCACGAGCATCCGGACGATCGGCCCGGCGCTGCACCAGTGGCTGCTCTCTCCCGCCACGGCGCATCTCCGGTCGCTTCAGCTGGTGAACTGCAACCTGTCGAAGAAGGACCTGGCCTACCTGGTCGACGCGTTCCGACGGTCCGACTTCTGCCAGGGACTGGAGCTGCTGCGATTGAGCGGGAATCACGATGTCGACGACGTGTTCATCCGCGACTTCCTCGACGTGTTCGGGAAGGGAAGGATGCCGTGCCTGCTGAAGCTGGATCTGTCCTACACGGGCATTACCAAGAGGGGCGCGTACGAGTTCGTGTCCTTCTTCCAGAGCGCGTCGTCGTACTCGTTGACGTATTTGAACATCGCCTACTCGGACATTCCTCCGTCACGCGAGAAACAAATCCTTTCGGACTTCTCCAGAGTGTTCAAGGGAAGATGTATCCTATAGTTTGCTAGTTGTTTCTGTTTCTTATCGACCGCATTGCCTGACCGAAACGAGAATTCGCATAGGGACACACCCGATTGTTTCCTTCATTAGGGCCGGCGTACAAATCTTGTTTCGTTTTGGATAATCCATGTGGAGGAGAAAGAAGACGACGGACAAGGACACGAAGAGCAAACAGGAGGATCAGGGAAGCAAAAGTGAGGAAGTGTGCGCGAACTGCATTCGTTTGATGCAGGAGAACAGCCAGCTGAAGGAGCAAATCGCCGTTCTGAAGGGAGAAGGGAAGAGAAAGCAGTACACAATCGCGCCGACGTTATACACGTTCTACAAGAACAATGTGCAAAAGAACCGCATCTCCAGGTAGTGCAAAGGGAGGGGTGTGATGGGCAGAGCCGCCAGCCAAATTACACAGGGCATTCTGGATGTTGACGAGGAGCAGGACCAGGAGGAGTACAACGAGGAGATTATCAAGCAGTGCAACGAGCCCATGCCGAATTCATATTTTGCGTCCTCCGATTTCCTCGAGGCCTTTGAGAATCAATGCAACCAGATCAGTCGCGTTGTTTGCCTGCGTTCACCGGTAGAGCACATCTTCGGCTCGGAGCCGCGGATTCTGAAGCTCAAGTCGCCCGTCTACGTGTTTGGCGACTTCCACGGCAACATGGCGGATCTGATCGCCTTCTCGAAGATTTTGTGGCCGCTAGGCATGCACCTGACTCCGGGAAGCTTCCTCTTCCTGGGCGACTACGTCGATCGCGGCCAGTACTCGATCGAGGTGCTATCCTACTTGTTTGCGCAAAAGATCATGCTGCCCGACAAGGTGTTTATGTTGCGTGGCAACCACGAGCTCCGCGCCGTAAACATATCCAATCCCTCCAAATCGGTGCTCCTTCACCCCACGGCTGGGAGTCCTTCTACGGCAACCGCTGCTTCCTCGGCCAGCTGAAGGCGCGCTACGGCGTGAACGAGGGCAAGAACATCTGG
>QWCN01004935.1_pt1 | contig 13587 bp, 10 predicted proteins | sample 1972711 | NCBI WGS metagenome assembly QWCN01 (sample SAMN09866707, study PRJNA288562) | Human gut metagenome isolate term1_stool, whole genome shotgun sequencing... | isolation source: gut | host: Homo sapiens | place: USA: California | reverse complement strand
CCTCATCAACGGCCTCGGCAACGATGACAACCTCTTCAAGGTCTTCCCGAAAGAGCGCTGCATCATCGGCTCCGGCGTGCTGGGCACGGCTCTGCCCGAACCCGCACACTGCGTGTCCACCCCGGCCGGCGGCGTGCAGATGAACTTCGGCGGTGCGGTCCGCTCGGAGCTCACCGACGCAGCCTGCACCGAGATGCTCAAGTGCTACCGTGACGGCGGCTGCGACGCTTACTGGCGCGACGGCGAGCCGGGCACCGACAACAACATCTACAAGTTCATCTGGAAAAAGGTCTGCGTGAACGCCACCGTCAACACCGTGTGCGCGGTCCTGCGTCTGAAGATCGGCGAGGTCGAGGCGGATCCGTTCGGCCAGTGGCTGTTCCACAGCGTCATCCGCGAGACCTGCGCAGTCGCGACCGCTAAGGGTGTGCCGATGGACGCCGATGAGTTCATCGCCCATGATCACAAGGACATCGTCACCAACATCGCGGACTACTATCCGTCCATGTGCCAGGACATGCTCTTCAACCACCGCCAGACCGAGATCGACGTGCTCAACGGCAAGATCGCTGAGTACGGCGAGCAGCTGGGCATCGACACCCCGGTGTGCAAGGTCCTGTCCCAGGTCGTGCGCTGCATCCAGGGCAACTACGACAAGCAGTACCTGAAGTAATTTCCCACCCCGGATTTTCTCTGCCGGCCGGCCAACAACCGGCCGGCAGTCTGCTAAGGAGGCAAACGCATGAAAATTGCAATGATCGGCTCCGGCGCTGCCGGCAGCGTGTTCGCCGCCTATCTGCGCAAGGGCGGCGCCGAGCTCTGGCTCGTCGATAAGTACAAAGCGCACATGGACAAGATCGCGGCCGACGGGCTGGTCTTCCGCACGCCGGAGGGCGAGGAGGTGCTCACGGGCTTCCACACGAGCGCCACCGCGCACGACATCGGCACCATGGACATGGTCATCCTCATGGTCAAGGCCACGCAGACCGCGGACGTCATGGCCGACACCATGCCCTGCATCGGGCCGGAGACGGTCGTCATCTCGCTGCAGAACGGCCTCGGCAACGACGAGGTGCTCGCCCAGTTCGTGGAGACCGACCGCATCCTCTACGGCAGCGGCCTGATCGGCACGGAACTGGCCGGCCCCGGCGTGTGCGTGAGCAAGCCGGAAAAGGGCATCCAGATGCACTTCGGCGCCGTGCACAACAACCCGAAGGCCGACGCTGCCGGCAAGGCGCTCGAGGCGTGCTTCCGGGCGGGCGGCTGCAATGCGAGCTTTGACGAGGACGTGCGTCCGTACATCTGGAAGAAAGTCATCGCCAACAGCGGCTACAACGGCGTAAGCGCCGTCATGCGCCTGAAGGTGAAGGAGACGTTCGCCGACCCCTACGGCCACGACATCGTCATGCACGTCTGGAAAGAGGGCTGCGCTGTCGCGCAGGCGCTCGGCATCGGCGACCTCTGGCCGCTCATGGAAAAGGAGGAGCCGAACATCGTCGCAAACCTCGGCAACTACTATCCCTCCATGGCGCAGGACGCCGTGCTGCACCAGCGCCAGACGGAGATCTCCGTGCTCAACGGCGCCATCGCGCGCTACGGCGAGCGGCTGAGCGTGCCCACCCCGTTCAACACCGTCATCACGAAGGTCATCTCCTGCATCCAGAACAACTACGACAAGCAGTATCTGGGCTGAGGCGGCCGCGTAAAGGCCGGCATGCAGCCAAACAAACTTTATAAAAAGCAGATCCCCTCCGTGTGCTTTCCTGCACACGGAGGGGATCTTTGCATATTCAGGAGACGGTCGGAAATCACGCGAGACTCAAGATGTGCCGGATCTCCTCAAGGTCTCCGGCAAAATAAATGCCCTCCTGCCGCTCCTCGGACGACAGTCCCTTTTCGATCATATGCCCCAGAAGCGCCTGCAGCGCATTGTAGTAACCGTTCAGGTTGTAGAGAATGCACGGCGCGTCCAGATGCTTCAGAGACACCTTCGACATGACCTCCGCGATCTCCTCGAGCGTTCCCGTGCCGCCAGGGAAGGCGATAAAGGCATCGCCGAGCTCGATCATTTTGCGTTTGCGCTCCGTCATGTCCTCGGTCACGATCAGCCTGGTCAGGCCGTCGTGCTGGAATTCGTTTTCGATGAAGCACCGCGGCTCGACGCCGGTCACTTCACCGCCGGAGAGCAAAACGCTGTCCGCGATCGCACCCATCAGTCCGGATCTGGAGCCGCCGTAGACCAGCGCGTTTCCGCTGCTGCCGATCCAGGTCCCCAGTTCTTCGACCGCTTTGCGCAGGCCGGGGTCGTTTCCTTCATTTGCGCCAAGATAAACGGTAATATTCATACACAATCCCTCCGATCACGCTTCGGCCGGTACAAAAACGGCAGTCAGACTCTTCGCCTGACTGCCGGCAGGTACGCACCCACCCATAGTATAATATACTGCTGCGGATCGCTTGTCAACGGCTCTTGCTCCCGCAAAGTCGTCCGCCCGTCCCGTCCGCGCTGCCAATACCGATTTTCAGTCGTTCCCGCTTGGCTTTTTGCGCTCGCCGCCGAGCAGGTACCGCGCGGCCGGATAGAGCAGCGAAACGACCGCCAGGATCCACGCGCCCGGATCTGCGAAGCACAGCGCAATGTACGCCCCCACGGAGGCCGACGCGTCGATCGCCCCGCCGTTGACGAGCCTCGGCAAGAAGGCGCAGATCAAAACACGCGCGATCAGCTCGGCGCAGCCGGCGACCAGCGTAAACTCCGCATGACCCACGCCCTGCACGCCGGAGCGGAAGACGAGCAGGATCATCAGCGCAAAATACATGGACAGATCCACATACAGATACAGGTTCCCACAGCGGATCGTGGCCGCCGTGATCTTGTCCGCGCTCATAAACAGGTACTGGTATGCACCATTGATCGTCAGGAGCATACCGATGCCGCCGAGGATCAGATACAAAGCGAGCCCGATCAGCAGGCTCTTGACCGTTCCGCGCCGAATCCGGTCCTGTCTGCCCGCGCCCAGATTCTGCGCGTTGAAGCTGACGATCGCGGTGCTGAGCGCATTCATCGGGCACATCAGGAAGTTGTTGAGCTTGTTGGCCGCGCCGAATCCGTTCTGGGCGGGGTTTCCGGCCGCCATGATGCCGTCTTGCCCGATGTCAAACCCGACCAGCGCGCGCTGCATCACGATGATGCCGATTGCCAGCACCGAAAACTGAAGTCCCATCGGCAGACCCTGACCCAGGTGCTGCGCATATACGCAGACCTCCGCGTGAAGATCCTGTCCGGAAAGATGGAGCTCCGGATATTTTCCGAAGGCGTACATCAGGCACAAGAGCGCGCTCACCGCCTGCGCCAGCACGGTGGCAGCCGCCGCGCCGATGACCCCGAGCCGGACACGCTGGCCGATTCCTGCAACGCGGCCAGTCTGCCGCGCGCGGAAACCTGACGCCGGAGGCCGCCGCAGTCCAGGAGGCGCCGCAGAGCGCGGCTCCCCAACCACCAAAACGCGGCACCCCAACCACACCCACATCGTCCGGAATCACACCTCACTGGCCACGCAAAACGATCTCATTCTGCGGTCGAAAATCACATCGGCCGCGCAAAAACACCCCCTGTGCAGAGCACAGGGGGCGTTCACTATGGTTGAGTTTTCCGTCAGCGCTGCGCGCTTAGCGGTTGGGGTACTTCTGGGCCAGCTCGGCCTCGAGCGCATCCCAGTCACGCTGCTGCGTGATCTTCGTCCACGTCTCGGGCGACGTGTTGTTCACGCGCTCATAATCGTGGCTGTTGGTGGCTTCCTGCACGGGCTCATAGTACCAGGCGTTCGGGTTGCTGTTGTCCGGCCAGGTGACCATGTCGGGGAGGAAGTGATCCTTGTCCGGCGTGCGGAACAGGACGTTGTTGATGATCTCCATGACCTCGGCGCGGGTGATCTCCGCATTCGGGCGGAACGTGCCGTCCGGCAAGCCGCTGACCAGGCCAAGGGCCGCCGCGCGGTTGATGTACTCGCGCGCCCAGCTGTCGGAGATATCGGAGAACGCGTCGCCCTCGACCTCCGGCGCGTGGAAGAACAGCGCCGCGATCGTGGCAAACTCCGCGCGGGTGATGTGCTCCTGTGGGCCGAATCTGCCGTCCGGGAAGCCGGCGAGGATGCCGGCGTTCGTCAGCGTGGCGACCTGATTGCTGTACCAGCTGTTGGCCTCCACATCCGGGTACGGATACGTGGTGCACCAGACCTGTTCGCGCGCGTCGTCCTGCAGCAGACGGTAGAAGATCGTGGCGACCTCTGCACGCGTGATGTTGTCGTTCGGGCCGACGTTGCCGTTCGGGTAGCCGACGATGTACGCATCGTGCTTCTCACGCTCCAGCGGCGGAGGCGGCACTTCGTTGTCCTCGACGTAGAACACGAACGCGATGTGCGCAGCCGCTTCCTGGAACGCGTTGCCCATGGCGGGGTCGACCTCGATGGTCACGTCCAGATCGACCGGGTCAGTCTTGGGGCTGACCTCGGCAATGAAGACGTTGCTCTTGAGGCCCTCGCTCGCGTCGAGCTGGCTGAAGAGCTTCGCGGTCTTGTTGGACGCGAGTACAACGCCGTTTTTCGACACGGTCATGCTGATGTGATCGAGCACATCGTTGTACGTGATGGCGGAGCCTTCCTTGGCGGAGGCGTCGCCGTCGATCTCCGCGCGCAGATAGATCTTTGCGCCCTGCGCGCCGTTTTTGCTGTCGGCCTGCACGCGGATGGTCTGCGTGAGGCTGTCGCCGGGCATGCAGTCGGAGAAGTTCGGGAACAGGTTCGTGTCCGAGCCCTTGCCGGTGTGGGTGAAGGTGAAGTGTGCGTTGGTGCCGTCCGAGCCGTCATAGTACGTGACGGTGGGGATGTTCGCCTCGCCCGTCGCCCAGATGCCCAGTCCGGCGGCCAGCGCGACCACCAGCACGAGGGCGACGATCATGGTAAGCTTTTTGTGTTTCATACCGTTGCCCTCCTTATGGTGTCGTGGTGTCTTTCAGTGTTAAGCAGCTGTCCGGGCCGACTTTGACCGCCGTCCATGCGCCTTCCACAGCCGTGCTCGGTGCGGCCTGAATGCTCTCGGCCAGCACCGTCACCTCGAGGTGGCAGCCCTCGGGCTTGCCCGTCGGCTCGGTGATGTGCTTGTCCTTCTGCAGCAGGTTATCGGTCGTCATATTCGGTCCGACCGGCATCTTATAGTAGTAGATGCCGTCCTGCTCGAACCACTTGGTGTTGTCGTAATCGACCGTGATATTCACCGGCGTGGCGGAAATGGTTTTGCTATCATCGTCGCTGACCCAGTTCATGACCAGCTTGACGCGGACATAGGACGTGGCCGTGCCCTCGTTCGTGACGAAGACGCCCGTTTTCTCGTTGCCGCTATCCTCAACATCAACGTGTGTGCCGGACTCAGCAGCCTTGAACGTGTTGGTCACCGGAGCGGTGTTCGCCTTGAGCAGGGCAAAGGTGGTGCCGACTGCCAGCGCGAAGATCAGGCACAGGGAGAGGATGAGCGCGGCTTTTCTCCCGCCTGAACCGTTAAAGATACGTTTCATGTGTCATCCCTCCTGTTCAGTTTGTTTTCTTATGGGCATTGCCGCCGGCCCATGTGTTGATGGCCTTGGCAAGGCTCGTGAGCCAGTTGGTGCCGTTATTTTCGTTTTCGAAGGTCACGGTCGCGGCGCCTTTTTCGATGTCGCTGGTCATGAGCGTCTTCTCGGCACCGCCTACCGGCGTGTACTTCCATGACCAGCTCGTGTCCTCGGTGATGGTGTAATCGCCAACCGGGAGGTTCTTGATCACCTGCTTGTTCGCGCCGGTGATCACGACCTGCATATCCACATCATTATTATTGCCTTGGACGCGGAACACGAAGGTCTGGTTCGGGTCGATGTTCGAGTCACTCGCAGCCTTCTTCTCGATCGTCAGGTCGAACACATCGCGCTCAAACTTTGCGTAGTAAGTAGCTGCTCCGTAACCTTTCTGATCACCATAAGGCACGCTCTTCTGCGGCGTGAGCTTGTTGTCGGCGCCAACCCAGCTGCTCTTCACCTGCTGCGTGCAGGCTTCGTCCTCGAACCAGCCGACGAACTTGTAGCCTTCATTTGCAGTGGGCGTCGAGCCCTGCACCGTGCCGCTCAGCACCTTCACATTGCTGTCCTGCACGTTGTCCAGTGTGCCGAAGCCAACGGCCACATACTTGATATCGACTGTCTGCTCCTGATAATAGAACGTCTTGACGTTCTTCTTGGCCACGTCAGCCGGATCCTCAATGGCGATGTTGATCGCCTGGTTGTCCGCGTTCACCAGCGCATAGCCGGGAATGGTCTTCGCCGTCTGCGTCACCTGTGCCTGATAACGGGCTGTTCCTTTAGCCGGTGGTGCGAGCGGATCGTTCGTTCCCTGCTCAAGGAACCGGAACTCATAGGGATACTCAATGCGGTCGTACTTAAGTGTCAGCACAAGACCAGCCGCCGTCAGCTTTCCGCTCGCAGTACTCGCGCTCTTATTGTATCTAAAGCCCGGAATCGTCAAAGGCGTCCCATCATATTTCTCGCCAATCACACCGTTCAGGTTGGTGGAAGACTGATATTCGGTGTAGCCATCCCCCTCGATGTTCTGAATTTCGTGAACAATCTGAACCGGCGCATGTGTATTGTCCTTGACGTACCAGAAGATAATCTCGTTGTTCTCGGCTGCCAGCACCAGACGCTTCTGGTATGCGTCGGGTGCGTAGCCAGAAATCTGCTTGAATGTCTCCGTCACGACGGCATCATGCGTCGTCACGGTTTTCGGTTCTGCAAGCTGTGTTCCTGTGCCCTTCTCCAGATACTTGACGGTGTACTCCACTTCGGCTTTCGGCACATAGACAAAGGTGTATTCGTTCTTCGCGGGATTGTCAATGTCCATGATGATGGAGTGGCTGGACGTCGTCGGGAAGTAGCCGGACTGATAGCCGTCCTTGAGCTGTGTGCCGGTCTTGGCCTCAAAGGTCTTGGTGGTCAAGGCCAACGCGCTGCCCTTGGTGTCATCCGCGATATAAGTATACGTGCCATCCTCATTCCGCACGGCATACTTGATCGTGTACTCCACCAGCGTGTTCGAGCTCCACTTGGCGTAGAGGTCGAGATCCTTTGTCACCGGCATGGAGAAGTCAAACGCGTGCTCCGTGCCGTCAGCGTCCTTGTAGAACCAGCCGACGAAGGTATACTCGCCATTTTTTGGAGTCCCCGGATTCTTGGCCAGTTCGCGGTGATTCACCGTCTGCTCGTTGCTGCCGGTTTCGCCCACATTGACAGCCGTCGTCTTATCGTCCGTCAGCCATGTCTTGACCGTGTGGGTAACAGGCGCCCACTTGGCATAGAGAACAACTTTTGCCGCAGGCATTTTCGCAGTCCAATCCACAGGATGCGTGCAGCCGGGGTCAGTATACCAACCACCGAAGGTATAGGCCCCCAACTCCAGCGTGCTGGGATAGGCTGGCTCGTAGTTGTTCTCGTGGTTCACAGATTTAGAGAGTGTCTGTTCATAGGGGAGGCTCTCCGTTACCTCTTTGCCATATTGATCATTATAGACGAGTTTATAGCTGTTGCGGGTATAATAGAACTTCGCGCCGTTGTAGTCGCTTCCATTTGTTGTGCTGATATCCGCATTGCATGTGAAGCCTTCCAGATCGTAGCGCTCCTCATCCGTAACCGTCAACCCGCCTCCACCGAACCAGTCGCTCTCATATGCCGCGGTATCTGTATGGTGCTTCTTGTAGGTTCTTCCACTTACCGTAGTTCCGGATTCGCCCGGCAACGACTCAACATAATATGTTGCTGTAGCCGTAGAGCTACCAGTCTGCCGCCCGTAGAAAGTCTTTCCGCCCAGCGGCATAACTGCGAGATACGACTGAGCTGTCGTTCCTCCGTTACTGACATACCATCCACCGCCAGGCCACTTGTCGCCGATAAATGCTCCGTATTTAGCCTCGATAACCAAATCGGAGTAGCATCTGCTATCATGGGTGTGCTCGTAACCAACAGGGCACTTACCTGTATTGCAGCCGCCCAAAATACCATACCCGTGAATATGCAAGCTTGTCTTTGTGCAGCACTGATCGTGACTATGTTCATGCTCCACTTTTCCGCAAGTAAGCTCGCCTTTCGGGAACGTCACCGTGTACACATTTCGGTCATAGTACACATTGACGACGGTACTGCCATCGCCCTTGATGGTGACATTCTTGTCTGTTTTCTCGTTGTTATAGGTAAAGCCCTGATAACTCTTATCATTTGAGCCATTGACTGTGGTGCCAACAGTTCCGGTCTTATCAACCTTTTCCACGTAGCTGTAACCATCGTCATTGGCGTTTTCCTGCCAGTACTGGACAACGTACTTTGCATTGCCGACAGTCCACTTTGCAGTGTAGGTTCCACCATCGACCGGCATGGTCGCCGGAAGTTTCGGTGTCCACTCTTTGAACGTGTAGCCCGGCTTGGTGGGCGTGCCGACATTGATCGGTGCGCCGTAGCGGGCATAGATGGGCTCGACACCGTAGCCGCCGTCGAGGTCGAAGTTCATGAGGTAGTAGTTGCGGTCATAGTAGAGCTCCACGACCGTGCTGCCATCGGCTGCGATCGTCGCCGTGTCATCGTAGAGCAGACGCGTGAAGCCATCATAGTTCACATCAAAGCCGTCTGTGCCAGTTGCGTACTTACTGACCGGGTCTTTCGTATAACCCTGCTTCGTCTCCGTCCCAGAGAGCATGTACTTGTCATCACCGACGTTCTGCTGGTAATACTTGACGGTGAAATCAACCAGTGCAGGGTGATAGGTGACAGTGCGGGTTATATTATCCTGAATGTTTGTTTCGTTGATTGTGACCTTTTCCTGTTCCTGATTCGGCGCATAGCCAACGACCGTGGGGCTGGTAATCGTCGCACTGTAATCCGAGCCCTTTGCGACCTTCGCCGTCCAGGACGGAGCCGCCTGCGTGCCATCTGCAAACTGATACTTGATGATGATCGTGTATGTGCCATACTCCGGCGCATCGTTCGCGGCCGCGGCGGCTTTGGCCGGGCTGCGGAGCACTGGGGCGGCTGCAGCGTCAGCGGAGGCGGGCGTGTCCACAGCGGTGGCGGCTGTGACCTCGACCGTGACAGCATCGCTGAACGTGGCCTCGCCGGTCTCGGCGCTGGTCAGTCTGCAGCGGATCTGAACCGTGTTTTTCTCGCTCAGGGCGCTGGCCACCATGGGGTAGCTCAGCTCGAGCGTCTGCGTGTCCGAGCCGAGGATGTTGGCCCAGACGTTCTTCGCAGCCTGGATCTGCCACTGGTAGGCATCGTTCTCGGCGGCAGACTGTGCCTGTGCCGTCAGGCTGATCTTCTGGTTCACCGGGAGGTCAACACGCTTGACGGCCTCGCCGCTGCTGTCGCAAACAGTCAGGCTGTTCGTCACGCCCGCGCCGAGGAACAGGCACATGCTCAGCAGCATGGCCGCGCAGAGGACGAGCGAGAGAATGCGTTTTTTCATGTTTTCGTCCTCCTTTCTCAGGCTGTCGGGATCGGATCGATCTGCGTGCTCGAAGTGCTCGCCTCGACCGTTCCGACGTGCTTCCACACGTCAGTGGGGCCGTACTTGTCCAGGTTCGCCGTCTGGACGGCCTCGGCCGTGACGTAGATATGCACCGTGGTGTTCTGATATTCATTGCCCATGTCCGTGCTGAACGTGACGTGGTTGAAGAGCTTCGACGTGGCGGCCTTCGGATCGACCGTACCATTATAATAATAGTATCCGTCCGCGCCGGGGATCCAGTCGGTGTCGTTCAGGTCCAGCGTGAGCAGGCTCCTGTCCGTGAGCGGGACAAGCTCGCCATTCGCGGCGACCACCTCAGGCGTGATCTTCACGCGGGTGTAAAACGCGCCGGAGCCGACGTTCTCCACATAAACCACTTTGTCCACGACGCTGCCGGGCACGGCGCTCACCGTCGTAAACGGTTGGCCGCTGCCGTCCTCGTCGTGCAGTGCAAGCTTGACGGAGCCCATCGTGATGACGTTATCCGCCCGGCCGGCGGCCGAGAAATACGCCCACGTGCCGACCGCAAGCAGCGCCACCACCAGGACGAGCACCGCCGTGATGGTCCACTTCTTCTTCATGCACAAACCACCTTTCTCCTCAAAGGAATGTCCAAAAAAAGTGCTGAAACTCTCCGCGCCCGGGAGGGCGCGCGCAGGAAATTTTGTGGGATCTCCATTTCTGTCTGCGCGCGGACGGCGGCAGCTCCGCCGCCCGCGCCCGGACGGAACCGGGGATAAAGGGCTGAAAGGGGCCGGGGAAGCTTTGGCCCGGCCGGCATCTGCGCCGGACGGAAGCCAGCCCCTTTCGGGCCCGTAGGCTCCGAGTGGGGCGGCGCGGCGCGCCGCCCCATCGGGGTTGCCGGGAAATTACTTGTCAAACGCGGCAAAGGCAGCGTCCCAAGTGGTGAAGCCGTCCGCCTGAATGGCCTGAGCCTGAACGGTCATGGTCTTGAAGGAAGACGCATTTTCGTTTCCGAGCCCGGCGGGAACGGTGACCTGCTGGAACATCGGAGCGGTGTCCGCACCGGCGGCCAGCTGGCGGTCATACTTCAGGGTGAACGTCACAGCGCCGGAGTTATCCGCCGCAGCGCCAACAACACTCCAGCCCTCGCCGAACGAGCCGACCAGTTCCTTGAGCGTGTCCGCAAGCGCCACACTCGGGTAGAGCTCCTTGCTGAGCGTCGCCCAGTTGCTGACCGTAACGGTCGCGCGGATGTAGGCAGCGTTGCTGCCCGTGTTGTGAACGGTCGGGTCCTTGGTCACGGTCTGGCCGGGGTAGACGTTGTAGGTGTTCTCCGTCACACGGCCGCTGCCGGTCGGAGCGTTCGGATTCGCGTTCGTCTCATCGAGCGTGATCGCGACGTTGCCCATGGTGAAGGTGTTGTCCGCGGTCTTCGTATCGGTGAAGTACGCGAGGGTGCCGCCGACGACGAGCGCCGCGACGAGCATGACTGCAATGGCAGCCACAAGAATCGTTTTCTTCTTCATATGTAGGTGTCTCCTTTTCCTATTTTCGCGTGATGGTCACACGGGAAAAAGCGAAGGGTGATTAGGCGTTAACGTTGACAACGCTGGCGTACGGGGAAGCAGCCCAAGCTTCGGATGCAGTATTAAAGGTTGCGGACTGCACCATGTAAGCGGTGAAGTCGATGGTGTTTGCAGCCGCGGTCTCATCCGCCGGGAAGTTTGTGCCAACAACAACCTGGTTGTTGGTCAGAATCGGAGCAACGACAGATGCAGTGCCAGCAGCAACAGGTGTGTTTTTGTAAACATACAGAGACTTGGTGCCTTCGCTCTTCACGAGCGTCCAATCAGAAGCAATGTTAGCTTTCAGGGCAGAATCCAGCTTGTTGTCAACAACAACATACAGATACACAGCGGTCTTCACGCCCGTAACTTTAACGGTCGGGTCCTTTTCCACATTCACACCCGGCACAATGGCCCTATAGGTGACACCAGCGTCGGCATAACCAGTCTCACCGGTCTTAACCTTATACGCACCATCCGTTGCATCCGGGTTTGCAAGTTCGTGCTCTTTGAGCGTGAATTCGCCATCGTTGTCCAGAATGCTGCCAACAGCAAAGGTATTCTGAACAGTCTTAGTCGTCTGCGCCAGGTACGCCCAAGTCGCGCCGACAGCCAGTGCCACGACGAGCACGAGCGCGATGGCGATCGTCAGAGTTTTCTTCTTCATGTAATGTTTTCCTCCCTTAAATTTTGTTCAAAGCTTCCCATGTCCAGCAGCACCGTGCCGGGCGCTGCCAGCAATCACTAAATTAATGCACGAACAGGCAAAAATATTGCACGGAACCTTTATTTTTCCATATTTTCGCCGGAATTTTTGGCATCCGGGGCATCGCCGGGCTTGTCCGCCTGTGCACGGCGGGCAGCGTCGCGCGCGTCCGCCTCCGACGCTTTGCGCAGCACATCCGGCAGGAACGTCAGGATGATGAGCACGAGCGCGAGCGCGATGGCCAGATACATGCCGGGCGGGTTCGAGACCCAGTGCGAGACATAACCCAGGTACGGGATGGTGAACACCGGGCGGCCGATGAGGTTCTTGAAATAGACGGGTGCGCCGTCGGGCGCATCGTTTGCGTCTCCCTTCGTATAAAAGTGCTGATTTTCCGCATCAATGGAGACGACGCGGTGCGTGACGACATCGAGATCCTCATTGACCACGAACGTGATCGGATCGCCGACCTGCACGTCCTCGGGCGCGCAGGGCTTGACATAGATGAGCGAGCCGGTGTGATAAGTCGGTTCCATGCTGCCGGACAGGACGCACATCGGCCGGAGGCCGACCAGCCGGACCCCCACCAGAAGCAGCGCCAGAACGACAACCAGGATCACCAGCACGGTGGTGACAGCGTTCCACACCTTCTGAACTCTCTTTGACATCTGTGACCTTCCTTTCCGCCCCGCTGCATTTTCCCCCCCTTCGCGGAGACGCCGGTCCGTGCCCGGAAACCGGAACGATCATAGCACACGACAGACGCAAAACGCGTCGAAACCGCGCGCGAAAGATTCACGCAGTTTCCCAAAGTATACCACATTCTCCACAAATGTGGAAGGAGAATTGTTCACAATTTCCCGTGCGTGATTTTGGCAATAACAGACAAGAGGCTGCAAAATATGCCGAAAAACGTGCAAATTCTGCTGCGCCGCGGAGCGCTTGTTTTTGGTAATTTCTATTGTACTTTGCGGGCGCGGATGCGTCAAGGGGAAAAGGCCGGATGCATCCGGTCTTTTACATTCATTCAATTCGAGACGGGCGGGCCCCCTCGAGCGCCCCTGCCGAGACGCCACATTCTTACCTTTTCTTAAATATGACACATGGCGACTTGTTTTTGCGTGAAAAACATGATAGGATAAGGCGATTATGGACATTTATCGGAAAGGAGCTGGCAAGCATGGAAACCAACGTGCTCGACTGGCTGGAAACCACCGCCGCAGCCTGTCCGGACAAGCCCGCTTTTCTCGATGAGGACAGCGCGGTGACGTTTGCCGACGTGCGGCGCGAGGCGCGCATCATCGGCACGGCGGCGGCAAAGTTCCGCGCCGGGCAGAAAAAACCCATCGCCGTCATGAGCGGGCGCAACGCGCACACGCCGGCGGTGTTTCTCGGCGCGGTGTACGCCGGGTGCTGCTACGCCCCGATGGACGGGACGATGCCCGTACACCGGCTCAACTCTATTTTAAATACGCTCGACACCGACCTGATGATCGTGCAGCGCGCGTTTTACGACAAGGCGAAGACGCTGGACTTTTCCGGCACGATCCTCATCGCGGAGGATCTGCTCGATGGCAGCGAGGACGCGGCGCTGCTCGCAGACTGCCGCGCGCGGGCCAGAGAGCTCGACCCGCTGTACATCATCTTCACCTCCGGCTCGACCGGCACGCCCAAGGGCGTGATCACGGCGCAGCACTCGCTCATGTGCTACATCGAGGACTACGCCGGCGTGATGGGCATCGCGCGCGAGGACGTGCTCGGCAACCAGTCGCCGCTGGAC
>QWCN01006146.1_pt1 | contig 13593 bp, 10 predicted proteins | sample 1972711 | NCBI WGS metagenome assembly QWCN01 (sample SAMN09866707, study PRJNA288562) | Human gut metagenome isolate term1_stool, whole genome shotgun sequencing... | isolation source: gut | host: Homo sapiens | place: USA: California | reverse complement strand
CTCCACTCGCTGGTCCGCCGGCTTTGTCGGCTACTGCGCGCAGGCCGGCGTCGTCAACGGTGTCGGCAACAGCAAGTTCGACCCCGCCGGTCAGCTGACTGCTCTGCAGTTCGGCAAGATGCTGCTCGTTGAGCTCGGCTACGATGCCAAGGCCGCCGGCATGGTCGGCGCTGACTGGGCCATCAACACCAGCAAGCTCATGGCCAAGGCCAAGCTGATGGACAAGATCGACGGCTCCGTCAATCAGGTCCTCACCCGTGAGAAGGCCGCTCAGATGACTCTGAACGCCCTCAAGGCCCCCACTGTTGAGTACTCCACCAAGGGTTCCTCCATCATCGTCAACGGTGCTGAGATCAACCTCGGTGCTTCCGAGCCCACCTATGTGACCAACACCATTGCCAAGCAGCAGACCATCTCCGATGCGACCCTGACCAACAACGGCGGTTACACCATTGAGCTGGGCGAGAAGCTCTACACCAAGCTGAAGCTCTCCTCCGGTGCGATGGATGATTTTGGTCGTCCCATTCACATTTGGACCAACGACACCAAGAAGATCGGTGAGTATGCCGAGGATGAAGATGCCAAGTATACTGACTCCGTCAAGCTCGGCACCATCTATGCCGACCTCGGTCTGTCCAACAGCGGCATTCCTGCGGGCAACGTTACCTACTATGTCGATGGCGAAAAGACCACTTTCACCAAGGACATTGTTAAGGGCAGCCTCGATGACGTCGGCGGCAACGGCGCTCTGACTCAGGTTTGGTATGATTCCGCTAAGAACACCGCCACCATCACTATGATCAACACCTATTTCGCTCAGATCGCGGCGGCCTACAAGGCCTCTACCACGAAGGACGCTTATGTCCTGCTCGCCAGCACCGGCAATACCGGCCTTGGCAGCACCTATGAGACCGACGACGCTTATGCCGTTGACGATTATGTGCTCTACACCTACTCCAAGATGACCGGCGCCACCGGCGTGAAGAGCATGAAGCTCGCCGAGAAGGTCACCGGCACCCTTACCGGCTATGTTGAGGGCAAGTCTGTTGTGGCCGGCGGCCTCTTTGACCAATGCGATGAACACCACCGTCGATGTTTATCTCGGCTTCTACGGCGATGCCGTTTATGTTGACGCGGCGGCTGCCTCTGATGCTTATGCCGCTGTGATCGGCAGCAACTCCGCTTCCGGCACCGGCTCCCTTCTCGGCGCCACCAAGGCCGAGCTGCTCTTCCTTGACGGCACCCGCAAGGTCGTTGACGTCAAGTCCTGGGGTTCTGCTCAGCTGAACGACATTGTTTCCTACCGCATCAATTCCGACAAGGAATACATTCTGACTCAGGTTGCGTCTGTCAATGCCACCGAAACCGCCGGTGTTCTGGTCACCAAGGGCAACACTACGATGGGCAACGATAAGTACAACGTCGGTGAGACCGGTCCTTCCTATGCCAACGGCAAGACCACGTTCCTGATCTACAATGAGGCTACGAACACCGTCGAGTCTTACGTCGGTATTGCGAACGTTCCCACCATCAATCTGACCGATGCTGATGACAATTGCGCCGTTTATGTGCCGAACGGCTCGGCGTCCGCCAAGGTCGTCTTTGTCGCCCACGACGGTGACGCTGTGATCAGCGGCAACTCCAAGAGCGTGTTCTTCATCAAGGGCGATAAGAACGGCAATCCCGCGGTCAACCACACCGAGGAGTTTGGTGATTACTATGAGTATGACGCCATCATTGGCGGTGAGATCACCAAGATCAAGATGGCCGCTACCGCTGCGAACAAGATCACCGCTACCATCGCCAGCCAGCTGACCAAGGACAGCAAGGGCGTCTACAGCCTGGTTGCCGGCTATTATGCCAACGCCGCCACCCCGACCGGCGCTACTGACAACTCGGTGAAGTATGTGGCCGCCGAGCCCACTAAGCAGAATGACGCTGTTGTCAACGGCACCATCACCCTTGCCGGCACCCCGATCAGTGTTGCCGATAAGTGCGAGGTCTTCGTGATCAGCGCCGACGGTAAGACCATCTCTGCCACCAATGTCAACGCGATCCAGAAGGACGACAACGACAAGGTTTGGTACAAGACCAATTCGGATGGCGAAGTCACCACCATCGTGATCCAGACCGTGGATGCTCCGGGCAGCGCCGGCAGCAGCAGCGAGGAGACCTACGAGTGGGAGGTCAACGCCAACACTCTGCGTGTCAACCTCACCTACAGCTCCAACACGACGAGCGTTAGCGACGAAGATGTGATGAACGATGCCGGTTACGCTCTGCAGCAGGCCGGTTATGTGGTCAATGAATGGGGCGCATCACCTTCACTATCTTCATGGCGAAGGCTACTGCCTGATCAAACTGAATTCTTGAATCCGTTTTGATTCTTGAAGCGTAAAAAAGCCCCGCGCCAAAAGGGCTCCATCTTATAGGGAAACGAAATGACCCCCCAGGGGCACTACCGGTACGGAACAAGTGAAATAGCCGCAAGCCATCATTCGATGGCTTGCGGTTATTTTCGTTTATGTCCAATATCATGTACATGGATAAATTGCGTGATTGTAAACGCGATAGCAGTAGCCTTTTTACTATTGTAGCGCAATCGGCAGCATGATGCAAAAACATATTCTTTTTGCTCTTGATTTCTTTCTAATAATCGTTATAATAATTATTAGAAAGTTTGTTAGAGCGGGGGTCGTTTTATGATTGAGAATAAGACCATGGAATTTAAGCGTGAGTACATGGATGATATCAAATATGCTGTAGTTGCCTTCGCAAATACGGATGGCGGCAAAATATATATTGGAATTAATGATAATGGAAGTGTCCAATGCATCGAAAATACCGACGAAATTATACTTCGCGTCACCAATATGATCCGAGATTCAATTCGTCCGGATGTTACCATGTTTACCGAGTGCGCTGTTGAAACCATGGAAGGAAAAGCTGTTGTGGTTCTTACTGTCCAGAGAGGCACCGCCCGACCCTATTACCTCTCTGGAAAGGGTATTCGTCCGGAGGGCGTGTATGTTCGCCAGAGCGCATCCTCTGTTCCCGCTTCTGAGACAGCCATACTGAATATGATCAAGGAGACGAGCGGTGACCGTTATGAGGATGCTCGTTCCATCAATCAGCAGTTGACCTTTGAAAAAGCGGAGAGTTATTTTGTAAAGCGCAGTCTTGCTTTTGGAGATCAGCAAAAGCGCACACTGAACATCATCGGTTCCGACGGTACCTACACCAACCTTGGTATGCTGCTATCTGATCAATGCGTTCATACCATCAAGCTGGCTGTATTTGATGGCAGCAAGAAAAGCGTGTTCCGTGACCGTAAGGAGTTGAGCGGCTCTTTGCTCACGCAGTTGGAGGATGCCTATTCCTACATTGATCAGTTCAACCGTACCCGCGCGGAATTTGAAGGGCTGGAACGCATTGACAGGAGGGATTATCCCAGCGAAGCGTTGCGCGAAGCATTGCTCAACGCCATCACCCATCGTGATTACAGCTTCAGCGGCTCCACACTGATCAGCATCTTCGATGACCGCATTGAGTTCGTGACTATTGGCGGTCTGGTTCGCGGCCTTACTTTTGACGATATTATGCTCGGTGTATCTGCGCTCCGTAATCCAAATTTGGCCAATGTATTTTATCGGCTGAAACTAATTGAAGCTTACGGCACTGGTATTCTAAAAATTAATGAGAGTTACGCCGACTGCGCTGTAAAGCCGCAGTTTGAGGCTACAGATAACGCCTTCAAAATTACACTACCTAACATCAACTATGCAGGTACTCGAAAAGATGTAACCGCTACAGCCCCATTGAAGGTCGCCGATAAAGCAGAACGGCAGGAAATGCTGCTCCGTTTGACCGAAAAGCAGGGATACATCATTCGCAAAGATGTGGAAGCTGAGTTGAACGTTTCTCAGGCTACCGCCATTCTGATCCTGCGGGATATGGTCGAAAAAGGTCTCTTGATCAAGGAAGGCTCCGGTAAGCAGCAGAAGTACCGCATTGCGGAATAACACCCATGCCGAAGTGGAGGTTAAGAGGTTAATATGTATATTGAATTAAAATGCCGGTCCTGCGGCAAAGATTTCCGTGTGGATTTCACCAGCAATGAGTATGATGTAGATAAGTGTCCTAAGTGCGGAAGCTATCTTAGCTTTAGTGATGTGACTCGAATTAGGGCAATTACGGATCCGTTCTATACAAATGTTAGCAGGATCGATAGCGTGAGTGTGTGCGGAATTCATACAGAAGAAAACTGTGCCGCCGGAACTGCAATTATCGCTGCTGACTTGTTCTCCTCTGATATAGAGCAGCTGAACGAAGTGTATCAATCTTCATCGCCGGAGGTGAAGGGCAAACTTGCAGCTTTAATCGATAAGTTCTATCTTTTGGTCAACAGTGATGCCCAAGATGGAAATATCGATAAACTGGATCTGACATTAGACAGCTTGCGTGCGTTGTTTCTGGAGAAAGCAAATGAAAACCACAAGGAAATGGCGCATATACTTGGCCTTGCGCAGGAGGGATAAGAATGCCTAACCTTTCGCAATTAAAACGAGAACGTATGTTAGCGTTCTTGCAAAAGATAAAGGACGAGCACCGGGACGATGACGATATGCTCATCGCCCTGGGCGAGATTGAGAGTGAGCTGACCTCCAAGAAGTATGGCCTTGTCTGGGAGCAGCATGAGGAAGCCGTGGATGTGATGATGCGGGATAATGTTCCTGTGTTCACGGAAGTTCCGGAGCGGGAAATCACTGCGGCACCCGGTCAGGGCTATAACTTCATCCTGGAGGGCGATAATCTCCACTCCCTGCGGCTGTTGGAGAAAACCCATAAGGGAAAGATCGATATTATTTACATTGACCCTCCCTACAACAGAGGCGGTAATGACTTTAGATATGAGGACACCTTTGTTGAAAAACAAGATGGTTTCAGGCACAGCAAATGGCTCTCTTTTATGGAATCTCGGCTTCGTATTGCATGGCAACTTCTAAAGTCAGACGGCGTTATCTTTATTTCTATTGATGATTTTGAGATGGGTGCTCTGCGGATGCTTTGCGACGATGTGTTTCGCGAAGCTTTTTTCCTGTGCAATATCGTATGGCAGAAACGCTATTCCAGAGAAAATCGTGAAGCGATTGGCGATGCACACGAGTATATTCTTGTGTATGCCAAGGATAAGCTGAAGTTTAAGGAGAATAGACACCTTGTCCCCATGAGCGAAGAACAGGCAAAGGTGTATAAGAACCCCAATAATGATCCCAAGGGCAGATGGAGAGCAGTTCCTATGACCGCCCAGGGATATCGGCCAAATCAGATGTATCCAATTGTCGATCCAAAGGGTGGAGTTCATTATCCACCCGAAGGTCGTTGCTGGAGCACTATTGAGCCTGAATTCAAAAAGCTTTTGGCGCAGGGGCGGATTTACTTCGGCAAAAATAACGACTCTCAGCCCAATACTATCCGCTACTTATCTGAAGTTGAGGGGGTTGTTCCCTGGACATGGTGGAACAACGAGGATGTTGGTCACACCGACGAAGCGAAGAAGGAATTGTACGCAATCCTCGGAAAGACCAATAACTTTGAAACCCCGAAGCCAGTTCGTCTCATAAAGCGGATATTGGAAATTGCTTCTAACCCCGATTCTCTTGTTCTGGACTTCTTTGCTGGTTCTGGTACCACAGGCCAGGCGGTGTTGGAAATGAACAAGAGAGATAACGGCAATCGTAGATTCATTCTGTGTACCAATAACGAAGCAAATATCTGTGAGGAAGTTACATACGAGCGCATTCGCCGTGTTATCAACGGGTATGGTAAGCAGGCTGGCTTACCTGCGAATCTACAATATTACCGTACTGACTTTGTTCCGATGGACGACGAATCCCTGTCCGACACCCTTCTGGAACACATCCGGGAAATGATCCAGTTGGAGCATGGTGTTAAGATTGACGGTAGCCAGTATTTGATGGTTATGAGTGACGAGGAAGCCGATGAACTACAGACACATTGGGGCGAGTACAAGGGTGTAAAGGCCATCTATGCATCCAAGGAAGTTCTGTTCACTACGGAGCAGAACGCGCTCTTTGCCGGTGTGGAGATCCACACCATTCCCGACTATTACTTTAACTTTGAACTGAAGGAGGTGGGCGAAACATGGTAAACGGTATCAACATCAATCTGTTTGATTTTCAGGAAAAGGCGGTCATCAAGCTGATGGATATTGTGACCGACAGCCGATCCAAGCAGACCGTTATTGTGAAATCTCCCACCGGCTCCGGTAAGACCATCATTCTGATCGATTTTATCGAAGAATACCTGACCAAGATCAATAGCCGCACCGCCTTTATCTGGCTGTGCCCCGGCAAGGGTGATCTGGAAGAACAGAGCCGCCAGAAGATGTGTAAATTTGCGCCCCACCGCTATACTCAGAATCTGTTCGATGCCCTCCAGAATGGTTTCGATGCCGAAAGCACCACATTCATCAATTGGGAATTGGTGACTAAGAAAGGCAACACTGCCATCCGGGACAGCGAGAGGAAGAACCTCTTTGACCGGATTGCGGAAGCACACCGGGCAGGAACGGAATTTATCGTCATCATCGACGAGGAACACTCCAATAACACCGCAAAGGCAAAGGCCATCATTGATGCATTCTCTGCCAAGAATATCATTCGTGTAAGTGCCACTGCCGTGGAAAACAAGCGGTATGAGTATTTTGAGATTGATGAAGTGGATGTCATCAATGCCGGCCTGATCACCAAGGCTCTCTATGTGAATGAGGGATTGGTGGACGGCATGGAGATCACCAATGACTATGAGTGCCTGTTGGATCTGGCAGATGCCAAACGCAAGGCGATCGCTGCCCGGTACAAAGAACTGGGCAAGGCCATTCGCCCTCTTGTGTTGATCCAGTTTCCCAATGGTCAGCCGGAAACCATCCGTGCGGTGGAAGTCAAGCTGGAAGGCATGGGCTATACCTATGACAATGGAATGGTCAGCATTTGGATGAGCGAGGACAAGCGGGATCTTCCCGACAATCTCACCGAGAATGATGCTACCCCGGTATTCCTTCTGATGAAGCAGGCAATCAGCACTGGCTGGGACTGCCCTCGTGCCAAGATCCTGGTGAAACTGCGCGAGGGTATGAATGAGGGTTTTGAAATTCAGACCATTGGCCGCATCCGCCGTATGCCTGAAGCGAAGCACTACGAAGATGATCTGCTTGACTTCTGCTATGTGTATACCTTTGACGAGAAATACAAGGCCGGTCTGCTGTCCAGCATTGATCGGGCTTATGAAACCCGCCGCCTGTTCCTGAAGGATAAGTGTAAGACCTTCACTCTGCAAAAGGAAATCCGAGATATGGACTTCGATGGTCTGGGTGAGCGCGAGGTGCTGATTAAGATCCACGAAGCATTGGTTGCCAAGTACCATCTGGGCAGCGATAAGAAGCAGAACCAGATGCTACTGGCGGATGCCGGATATATCTTCGGTGCGGAAATCCATGGACAAGCTTTGCAGGGTGAATTTGTGCGCACGTCTGCCTTGACGGAAAGCCATAACTATATCACGACCCATAAGCGCGTCGATACCCATAAGCACGGCATGCAGCTCATGCACAGTATCGATGCCATTAAAAGTTCCATTGGCATGGCACAGAACAAGGTCAAAACTATTCTGGAGCGGCTGTTCCGCAAGGGCGGCAATCCCGGCCGGAAGCTGATTGCACTGGAAACAGCCGAATTCTATGCTTTCGTCATCAATAACCAACACAAACTGAAAGAAGAATTCCGGGAAGTTACATCACAGATGGCTATTCAAATGAGTATGCAACTGCATCCGAAGAAAAGCGCATTCCATATTCCGGAACAAGATTTCTTCCGTTATGACCCCAATGTGAAGAACGAAGTAGAGTACCTCTCCAATGCCTACCATGAGTATACTTCTGGTTTTGCTACCAGTCTTGTCCGCAGTACCTGTGAAATGTTGTTTGAACAGTATTGCGAAAGACCAGATAATGATATTGAATGGGTGTACAAAAACGGCGATACCGGACAGCAGTATTTCTCCATCGTATATGTGGATGGCATTCAGAAGCAGTGGCTATTCTACGCTGACTACATTGTGATGAAAAAGGATGGCACCGTCTGGGTTATCGAAACTAAGGGCGGTGAGTTCAAGGGCCAGGACAAAAACATCGACCGTCAGATCGAGAACAAGTTCAATGCATTCAAGGCTTATGCTGCCAAGCATAACCTTCATTGGGGTTTCGTGCGGGACAAGGATAATCAGCTTTATATCAACAACACAGAATTTGCCGCTGATATGGCTGATAAGCCTTGGGTGCCGCTAACGCAGGAGTTTTAAGCGCATAGGGGGTGAATTCCTTGGAACAACCTGAAAAAAAGAAATCACATGATTTTAATATCTACTATCTGAATTTTAGTAAGGTATATGAAATTGCAATGATGATTAACAATGTTATCCTTACGAAAATTGAAACCGATAAATCAAGTAGTTTCGAAGAGCAGTATGGATATACATCATCCATCTCAGCGCAAGGTACAAAACAGTTTCTGGACGGAATTAAGGCCTCTATCTCTGCAGATGCGAGGGAAACTTCTACATCCTCGTCCAAAGTAGTGGAAAGCTTGGATGTAAAGACAACCAAATCCATTCTTTTGCGTAGGGTCATTGAGCAGTGTGCATCTGTGACTGTGTTGGATAGCTCGGCAGAGGGCGATCTTGTAAAAGTAGATCGTGTTAAATTAGAGTTGCTAAACGAAGAAAGTCTGCGGCAATTCCTTATTCTACGTCGTGATGCATTAAAGGGTATGCGGGTGGAAGGTATGGAAGTAAATAATCTGATCAGTTCGATGTTGCAAGACTATGCCTACATTTTGAAGGGCCTTGTATATGATGAAAGTATGGAAAAACCTGTATCTGAAATCATCATTAAAATTCCTATGGAGATTCAATCGGAGTTTGAGAATAAGTACAATATCAACGATTTGCTTATTGGTCATGTATCCATTGTTGGCATCTACAAAGGCATCGTAGGCGAAGAATTTATTACTTCAAATACATTCACTTATTTCCAAGAAGCAGGCGCTCGTAAGGAAAAGCAGGAGGCAACCGCCAGCAAAATAATCAAAAGTAATACACAACCTGTATCACACGACACAGAAACAAAAAAGAGTGATGATGACTATCATTTCGTTGACACGCTGGCAATAATTCAAGATGTTGCATTCAAACTGGAAGAAGTCCCTACTCCAAAACTTCACTGGTGGAACCGTTTTGGTATTTGGCTGAGTAAACTGTGGAGGAAATAACTATGGGCCATACCTTGTTTACTTACCGCGATCTTAAGGAATTGAGAAAAATCCAAGAAGAAAGAGAAGTATTTGCCTTTATATTTGGAGAAACAAAGGATATGCTCGATTCCTGTTCTGATGTTTGTGTTGATATATCTGCTTTGGTTCATTTTCTGTTGAGCAATAAGAACAATATAGAAACGACATATATAAATTTCACCAGTATAGCGGAGGATACAGTTGTAATTACAGAAGCAGCGATTGCAGAAAGCGCCATGGAGCTACTGCCTCTTTTGTTCTCTGATTACGAATGCTATTTCGGGGCAAATGATGAGGAGGATTCTACCCCTGAAGAAACACACGAATTTAAACCGTATCCCAGACAAAAGATATACAAATACAACAACGCACAGGATTTGGACAGAATCATTCGATATGCAGAAACGAATGACATTCCGATTGCAACTTTTTCTCGTGCAAATGGTGAGCTGCGAAAAGAATTCGAAAAATTCAATAACTCTTCTAAATTAGCCCTGTTGGATTTGACTTCCGTTTCATATGCGATTGAGGACAATAAAGCCCTGATTTATGCACTTGAACAGTTTCTTAGTATTATGCCAAATATCAGAGTTATTGCACAAACTGCTCAGATTGATGTGTTGTTGAAATATTTTCCGTTGTTTTTAGATGGACAAGAGCCTGTCTGCAAGTTGCTTCCTGATTTATCCGGTTTGGGAGAGAAAGAGCCTGAAGAAAGCGAACTTGCAAAAGTTACAGACTTGAGCGGAGAGAGTTTCGAGACCTTCATCGATGCATTTGATCATAATTTGATAGGCCATAGATATTTCAAAGACAGGCTACGGTATTCCTTAAAGAATTTTATTTCCTTAAACAAAGCAAAGGAGCAGAAAGTTCTTTCAATTTTTCTGTTTGGTGCATCTGGTATTGGAAAAACTGAGGTTGCAAGGCTGATTGCAAATGGACTTCAAAATGATTGTTATTTGGCCAAAATCAATTTCCAGAATTACAGCAGTCAAGATGCGTTGAATAGTTTAATTGGCAGCCCGGCAGGTTATGTTGGCTGTAATCACGGAGAATTAAGTGAAAAAATTCAAAAGAGTAAAGTCGGCGTACTGCTTTGCGATGAGTTTGAAAAGACCACTCGCCCAGTTTTCTCATTCTTTCTGGAGTTGCTGGAAGAAGGACGTTTTACAGACTCCATGGCAAGAGAATATGACATGGATGGATATGTTATTATCTTCACTTCCAATCTTCTCAGCGAAGCAGAATATAAAAAGGTTATTCCTCCCGAACTTCAGACACGTTTTGATTTAGTGTGCGAATTTGAGGAACCCACAACGGCAGAAAAGACAGCGTTTCTGGATTTGCTATTGGAGATGGCCAAAACCAAATATTCTGAGCAATTTGCAAAGATTGAAATTACTGAAGATGATAAGAAACGGTTATATGCCTTTGATTACTCCTCGCTTTCGGCACTGAGGGATATTAAGCGAGTCTTCAACAATCGTCTAATGGATTATTTCGTAGAGAAAGGCGTTTTATAACTCAAAAAGATATAGCTATTCTCGTCGTTCTGTGGTAATGTATGTTGCTACCAGGAGGTGCAACACATGAACAAACTACTCAAAGACCTGTACGACTGCTTTTACTTCCCACCGGAACTCCCGGCGCAGAAGCAGGAAATCGAGGAATGCCATCAGGCACTCATTGAAGTGTTGGAAAAGCCGGAACGGCGGCTGGTGTTGCAGATCATCGACGCCAAAGACCGCATTGTGGAAGAAACATCCATCGACAGCTTTATCTCTGGATTTGCGCTGGCGTGGCGGATCTCCGCAGAACTGAATCAATACGAAAAAGAGCGTTCGTTCTCTCGCTATACAGCGAAGAGGTCGGGCGCTCTTTCCATGTCCGGAAAGGAAGAAACAAAATGAAGAAGCGAATCATTGCTTCCACGGCATTCGCCGCCTGTCTGGCCCTGTGTGCCGCTATGTGGCCGCAGAACGATCCAGCCGTGGAAACATCCGTACTACCCACACCGCCCGCCGTAATCGCCGCACAGCCTGAAGTTTCGGAGATGCCAGAAATCGAAGAAATCATAATGCCAGAGGAAGAAAAGACGGATGTAACGCAACCGGAGCCAATCGAAGAAGCTGACGCCGCTCTGGAACCAATACCCGTCCAAACACCTCTGGTAAGTGAAGTACAGACCGCCCCCAAACAGAGCGCCACACCACTGCAAGAACGGGGGCCTGCCCCGACATCACTTGACAGAACTCCGGACAACATGGTCTATGTGCCGGGCTTCGGCTGGCTGGAAAGTCAAGGCCCCAACCATGTCGAATACGCCGAGGACATGTACGAGAACGGTAATAAAATCGGCATTATGGGATAAACAAAAGCAGTACGGTATCAGGCCAAGCCTGGTGCCGTACTGCTTATTCTGTTTCGTTCTCCAATGCGTCGCTGAATATCTCGTGGACACGGATCAGCGAAACGACCTCGCAGATAAACCGCTCCGCTAACACCTTTTCATCCAGCCATGTTCTCTGCGGCGTTGTGCGCTGCCCCGTCTCCTGCTCCGCTTCCGCTTTGGCGGCGCGGATGGCCTTCTGAGCGGAGAGCCACCGGCCATAGGCCCCACCGTACAAGTCCTTTTTCAACTTCCGCAGCGCGGCCTTGTATGCCTTCTCCGCTCCGCTGGGGCCGTTGTAGTTGAGATAGATCGCCAGCTCCTGAAAGGTCATGCCAACCTCGTCCGGCTGACCGATGCCCAGATAACTCCGCACCAGATTCAACTCCCTGGGCGTCAACACTTGCTCCATCCGCTGCATCAGCAGCGTCCGGCGCATGAGGCGGTCATAGGCAACGGCAGGATCGCCGCCGCAGCTGACGGAGAACACATCGTCACCTAACTGCCGGACGCAAAACAGCGTCCGGTATTCTTTTATCAACGCCCCAGCCACCTTGGCAGATACATTCAGTTCTCCGCACACCACCTTGACCAGTTCAGCATCAGATGAGTCCCATCCCTCGGCGCAGAGGTATGCCACCCTGCGCAGTTGATTGTACCGGCTGATGGGAATGGACAGAGAGGAAGAATGCTGTGCGGCATAGTCGGACAGTGCCGCTTCTATCGCGGGCGTCGCATAGGTCAGCAGTTTCGTTCCGTAAGCGGGATCAAAGCGTCTCGCCGCGTCCAGCAGCGCCAGCGCCGCCTCCTGCTTCAAATCCTCCATCTCACACCACGGCGTGTACGCCCGCGCCAGGTCGGTGAGGTAACCCTCGTTCTGTGAGACGAGCCGCCCCGCGGCGTTTTTGTCTCCGGCTTGCATTCGCAACGCCAGCGCTTCATTGCAGGGGCCGTCCCCGGAAACGGTGTACATATTTTTCGTCACAGGAACGCCCCCTTCCTCATTTCAGCCGCTTTTCTGCCTCCGCGTAAATGTGTTCCAATTTCATGTCCCGCGCATATCCGTCAGCGGCGTAGTCATTGTCCATCAGTGCCTTGTCCCGGTAGCTCCCCGCCAGATACAGTGCCTCCCGCCGTAAGTCATCGGAGATTTTTCCTCTCTGGTGATGCTTGCGGATCGTCCCGGTTCGGGTATTGAACAGGCGGTAGACCGGGTGCTGCTTGTTCTGCTCCTTCTGGTGCATCATCGCGCCGTACTGCCGGCAGGTATAGCGATTGTCCTGCGGGGCGACGCCGTCGCAGTATTTAGGGATGTGGCCGTTGGTGGTCAGAAAATATCTCCCGCAGCCTTGGCACTGGCTGGGTGCGTGGCCATGGTGCAATCCGTTCATCAGGTCATAGGTGTAGAAATCGGTCAGGCGCGGAAAAATCACCCGTTCTACAAACACCATTTCTTTTTCGTTTTTAGGACTGCGGGCAAACACATAGGTGGAGGACAGCTCCGGATAAACCGTGAATGGCTCCATATCCAAGCTCTGTAAACTCCGCATCTCATCCCAAAACTGCTCACTGTTGAAGCAGTCATGCGCGGCCACGGCAAAATGCGTTTCGTTCCGTTTTTTCAGCCGCCGCAGATAATCCAGCTCAAAGAACCGCCCCGCTGCATAGAAGTGATACATGGCGATAGGGATGCGTATGATCCCGACGCAGAATCTCAGAAACTCCGTCTGGAACTCCGAATCGGGCGTCCGTATTTGCAGGAGGTTTCTCTCGTCAAACAGGATATTGATCCGGCGCATTTCCTTCTCGTAGTCATTATAACAAAAGGGCGGA
>QWCN01005470.1_pt1 | contig 13599 bp, 11 predicted proteins | sample 1972711 | NCBI WGS metagenome assembly QWCN01 (sample SAMN09866707, study PRJNA288562) | Human gut metagenome isolate term1_stool, whole genome shotgun sequencing... | isolation source: gut | host: Homo sapiens | place: USA: California | reverse complement strand
ACCGGTCTTATTTGCAATGTCCATAAGAATCTGGGTTCTTTCCCTTGCCTGACTGTTTTCATAAGTCACATCCCTCTTATCCGGATTATGACCGATATCCGCAAAATGAATCGTCACCGCCTCCCGGATGCTGATTTCCTCCAAAGTCACTCCGAGAGCCCGCGCCATGTGGCAGGCATTGTCATAGGTTCTGTCCGTGGTTCCAAAGCCCGGCATCGTCACAGCAATAATCCCTTTTCTGTCCAGCCCAAGCATATCAAAGCATCTGACCGTCACAAGCAGTGCCAGTGTGGAATCCAGCCCCCCGGAAAGCCCTAAAACCGCATGGGTAAGCCCTGTATGTTCATATCTCTTCTTTAAACCGCAGGACTGAATTGATAATATTTCCTCACATCTTTTTCTTTTCGTTTCCTCATCCGAAGGCACAAAAGGCATTGTGGCAAAGGTTCTTTCCAGTAACGTTTCCTCCACTGTCAGATGAAAAGGCACCTTCTGATAAACTGCCCCGGAAGGCATTCCAAAGGTATTCATGCGCCTTCTTTCCGTAGACAGCCTCTGTACATCTATTTCACTGAAAACAGCCGTGTTTTCAAATTTCCTGCTCTGCTTCAGGATAGTTCCGTTTTCCCCAATGAGATTATGTCCGCCAAACACCAAATCCTGAGTGGATTCCCCTTCTCCCGCAGAGGCATATACATAACCGCAAAGCAGCCTTGCACTGGCTGCCTTTACCAGAAGTTCCCTGTACTGGGCCTTTCCCACTGTTTCATTGGAGGCAGATAAATTCACTAAAATGGTGGCTCCCTCCAACGCATGCGCCGTTGCCGGCGTATCTGCCACCCACAAATCCTCACAGATTTCGCATCCCACAATCAGTTCAGGAAGCTCCACACAGGAAAATAAAAGATTGGCACCAAACAGAACCGGTTTCCCTCCCACGAAAAACTGCTCCGGTTCCCTGTTACCCGCTGTAAAATGGCGCCCCTCATAAAACTCCCCATAGGCAGGAATATTTACTTTTGGAACCATTCCCAGCAGCTCCCCGTTTTCAAAAACCGCAGCCACATTATAAAGCTTTCCTTCTCTGGAAAAGGGCAGTCCCAGAAAGACCAGTCCTTCTTTTCCCCTGGTAAACTCCACAATATGAAGCAATTCGTTTTCAGCCCTTTCCAGCAAAAGCGGCTGGAGAAATAAATCGTCACAGGTATACCCGGTAAGACATAATTCTGGTAATACAATGACCTTTGCCCGCTGCTCATATGCTTTTTGAAGCTCCTCACAAATTACCTTTCCATTATAACCGGGGTCTGCCACCCTGATTTTGGGCGTGACCGCTGCCACCTTCACAAATCCATGCTTCATAACTGCCCTCGTTTATTTTAAAAGCCCTTTCAATTCCTCCAGAGAAAAAGTGTAGCTCTTTCCGCAGAAATGACAGTTCACCTCTATGGGCTGTCCATCTGCCACCATATCTTCCAGTTCTTCCCTTCCAAGGCTCACCAGTACCTTTTCAATTCTTTCCTTGCTGCAATTACAGGTAAAGGCAACCGGCATCCTGTCTGTTATAACAGGAGAAAGCCCCTCCAAAAGAAGCTCCAATATCTGCTCCGGCGTCATGCCTTCCTCCAGAAGTGCCGTAACAGAAGTTATCTTTTTCAGATTTTCTTCCAGTTTTCCGATTATTTCTTCCTCCGCAAAGGGCATCAGCTGTATGATAAAGCCCCCTGCCTGCCGCACCGTGTTCTCTCTGTTCATCAGTACGCCCAATCCGACCGAAGAAGGCACCTGTTCAGAGGTTGCGAAATAATAGGTCAAATCCTCTGCGATTTCACTGGTTTGTAATAAAGTCTGCCCAATATAAGGCTCCTTTAATCCCATATCCTTGATGACACTGAGCGTACCAGCCCCCAGCGCGCCGGATACATCCAGCTTTCCATTGGGCTTTGCAGGTATAATCACATCCGGCACAACCGCATATCCCTTTACATTTCCCATCGCATCTGCCGTCACAGTAATTCCCTGCATGGGACCATCACCCTTTAATTTAATGGTCAGATAATCCTTCTCTCCCTTTAACATGCTGCCCATCATCGCCGCTGCACTTAAAGTTCTTCCCAGCGCCGCCGTCACCACAGGGCTTGTGTTATGCGCCTGTCTGGCAGCCTCCACCGTATTTACCGTTGTACAGGCAAATGCCCTGATTTGCGCATCCGCCGCTGTTGCTCTTACCAAATAATCCTGCATTTTAATCTCCATATTTCCACAGACTCCCTGCCAGCTCTTATAAAAACGCTTTTGTCTGCTGTATTTCTACTGCTTTCCGAATTCCCTGGCTACCATGTAAACCCGTTCACTTTGTTCCGTAACTGCTTCACCGGTATCCGCATCCTTCACCTCAACCACCTTCATTCCGGCTTCTTCCACCAGCCGAAGCATCTGCTCCACTGTATAGCCCCGCTGAAAATGTGTTTCCGTAAACCTGCGGAAAAGATTCTCCTCTTCCTGCACAAATATCGTCAGGTCATACTCGTTGATTTCTTCCTCCGGGTCGTAATAATTTTCCCAGATAAAGCTGCAATCCTCTCTGTTCTCCGTAATAGTAGTATTTCCAATTACCTCTCTGTACTTATAATCCGTGTTAAAATCAAAAATAAAAATACCACCTGGGAAAAGATAATTATTTACAAGGGAAAATACGGTTTTCAATTCTTCCTCTTCCAGAATATAATTCAGGGAATCACAGACACTGTAAACTGTTCCTACCGTACTGTACAGCTCCAGTTCCCGCATATCCTGCTGTAAATACAGAATTTCCGAACCGCTCTCTGCTTTTTTATCCATGGCAATATTCAGCATGGATTCCGAAGCATCCACCCCAATCATATCATAGCCTTTTTCGTATAAAAGCTCTGCCAGCGTACCGGTTCCACATCCCAAATCCACCACCAGATTCTTTTCTGAATCCAGCAGATTTTCCGCATCCCGCTCCGGCGCAGATACCCCATACTTCCGAATCAGTTCATCCAGCCGGTTCCCCCATTCCTCATAGGGGGTATTATCCATCAATTCATCATATACTCTGGCAAAGTCCGTATAGATTTCTTCCGTATTTTTCATATCCATCCCCGTTTCCGTGCATGTTCCCTGCGCACTATTCCACATGCCTTTCCCTATCCTGCATTCTGCACTTTAAAATGCTGCTCCCAGAGCCCCGAATACACCCATACTGACAAGTCCCATGATAATGCCTGCCAGAACAACGCCACACATTACGGCAATCACGCTGGACTTAAAATCCATATCCAGAAGGCTGGCTGCAAGGGTTCCTGTCCACGCTCCGGTTCCGGGCAGCGGAATACCCACGAAGAGTAATAATGCCACAAAAAGCCCTCTGCCTGCCTTTTCCTGCAGCTTCCTGCCACCTTTATGTCCCTTTTCCAGACAGAAGGTAAAAAACTTTCCGATAACCGGCTTGTCTGCTCCCCACTCCAGCACCTTTCTTGCGAAGAAGAAAATAAAGGGCACAGGAAGCATATTGCCAAGAATACAGATAATATAGCTGGGAAGCAGCGGCAGATTCATGCCCACCGCAATGGGAACCGCTCCACGAAGCTCAATTAAAGGCACCATAGATACCAGAAAAATAATCACATACTTTTTTAACATTTTTTCTCCATTTCCGCACATCCTCTGCGCACACATTTTTTCCGTATTTTCTTTTCACGGGTCGTTTACCTGTCTGTCATACGCGCTTCTGTAAATACTCCCGTAAAAACGTAACCAGACGTTTCATTTCCGCATCCGTCCCCACTGTAATTCTTAAGGAATTGCCGATACGGGGCTTATTCCAGTGTCTGACATAAATATTTTCACTGCGAAGCACCTCAAAAAGTTCTTCCGCAGGTACTTCCTTATGGGAAGCAAAAATAAAGTTTGCCTTTGAATCCGGGAAAGAAAATCCAAGTTCTCGCAGTTCTTCCTTTACCCGCTCTCTGGTTGCCACAATTTTCCCTGTCGTTTCCTTAAAGTACGCCTCATCCTTTACCGCCTCAACGCCTAATACCTGCGCCGGATAGTTCATGGTATAGGAATTAAAGGAAAACTTTACATCATTCAAATACTGAATCAGCTTTTCATTTCCGATACAGAAGCCAATGCGAAGCCCTGCCATAGCCCGGGATTTGGAAAAGGTCTGCACCACCAGCAGATTGTCATACTTCTCCACAAGGGGCAGCGCACTCACTCCGCCGAAATCAATATATGCCTCATCCACAATCACAACCACATCCCGGTTTGCCTGAATGATTTCCTCTACCACCTCAAGACTTTCCAGTACCCCCGTAGGCGCATTGGGATTCGGGAAAATAATCCCCCCATTCGGCTGCCTGTAATCCGCAGGATTGATGTGCCAGTCCTCTGTCAGGGCACAGGTTTTAAAGGGCACCCTGTGCAGATTTGCCCAGACATCATAAAAGGAATATGTCACGTCCGGGAACAGAATCGGCTTGTCCCCGTTAAAAAAGGTCATATACGCCATGGAAATTACATCATCAGAGCCTACTCCCACAAAAACCTGTCCGGGCTTTACATGATATTACTCCGCCAACGCCTCAACCAGCATGGTTGTATTGGAATCCGGATACAGCCTTAACGCATTGCTGTCCAGCTTTCCTGTCAGCTCCTGCACACCGGGTGCCGGCGGATAAGGACATTCATTTGTATTCAGCTTAATCTTATTCGCACTTTTGGGCTGTTCCCCTGCCACGTAGGGAACTACCTTTCTTACGTTCTCTTCCCAGCTCATTTCTGTTCTAACTCCCTTCGATAACTCTCTGCCTGCTCTTCCTGTCCCAGCTTCTCATAACAACGGATAAGCCCTTCCAGCGGTTCCTCTTTTCCCGCTCTCAGCTTCAATATGGGCTGCACCTCATAGGCAGCATTATAATACCAGATAACTGCCTCCTCATAATCCCCGGCAGCCTCATGAAAATATCCCAGTTCACAGCAAATCTCCGAATTTGCTCCTTCTGCCAGCACCTTTGAAGTATATTTCAAAATACCGGCTACATCCTCTGTCAGCCTTGCCGCCCTTGCCATGACACAGCAGGCTTCCAAAACCTCTTCCCTGCTTCTTTCCGTGTCCGCTGCTGACGCTTCAAAAAAAGGCTCTGCCTGAATAAAATCCTCCCTTTCCCCCGCAATCATCAGCTCTCTGGCGTAAAAATTATGCAGTCTTTTCGATATTCTTTCTCCTCTGCTGAAGCATTTTGCAAAAACGGAAAAATCCCGTTTTGCATGACTGTTTTCCGGCAGATGGGAAACTACAATATCGCTGTCATATACCACCGGCTCAAGACGCACTGTTTCATGAATCGGTTCTTCCCAGACAAAATCCCGCTTTCTTTTAAAAAGCTTGGGACGATATTCCTCATCAAAATTATAAACACTGCCATGCTCCAGCTGATTTCCGTACTTCATTTGGACAATTTCAATCTCCGGCAGAAGACTTTCCTTTAATATCCTGAATTTTTTCTGGTTTTCCTCTGTTAAAACCTCGTCTGCATCCGCAGAATAAATGTACTCGCAACAGGCTTTGGAAAATGCAAAATTCCGGGCTGCACTGAAATCATCCACCCAATCAAATTCATAGACCCTCGCGCCGTATCCTGCCGCAATTTCCCTCGTCCTGTCTGTGGAACCGGTATCCACAATCACCATTTCATCCACCAGCGAAACCAGACTGTCCAGACACCTTGCCAGTACCTTTTCTTCATTTTTTACAATCATACACAGGGAAACAGTAATCATAGCTTCCTCACCTAAATGTTTTTCAAACAGATACAGCATACCAAAAATAAACACATAGCACAACAAAAACCTGAAAAATTCAGCTAATATACGGCTAAAATACATTCAGGGCAACTATATAGGAAGCCGTAATATACGGCAGAAAGGGCACCGGATGTTTCAAATTCCCTGCTGTATTTACATTTCTCCTGACAAGCTGTACCACCGCCAGCATGGAAAAAGCCAGAAACATATGCACCAAAGCCTCATAAAACCCCCAGCCCTTTCCACTCCCATACAGGGCACAGACGCAAAAAGCGTAACAATCCGCTTTCCCATACATGCGGGAAAACAGCAAAAGCTGAATCCCGCAAAAAACTCCCCAGGGCAATAAAAGCTCCAGATTTCCCATCCCCCTCTCCCAAATCAGGATAAGGGATGCTGCCCCTGCTATCCACCACAAAAAATTGTATACTTCACTGGTGCGCCAGTCCATCCATGTTGCATAGAAAATGCAACTCCAGAAAATACTCCCCAGCACATATTCCATCAGCATTTTTCTCCTCAAGCCCTTCTTTCATTTCCACCCTTGTCTTCCCCTTGGATTCTTATTACTTTAATTTTTATTTTTCTGCGCTTCCCCGCTTAACGCAGTCTTGTCCTGACATCCTCCAGAACACTGCCGCTTATCCCCAGCACTGCCAGTTCCGGCTCCTTTTTCAAGCATTTTCCGTTTTTGTAAGCATTGACGATAATGGCACATTGTCCATCCTCCACTCCATATAATGGAACCATAAATTCCAGATTTTCCTCCTGCTCATATTCCTTCTCCTCATAAGAATAGCTATACGTCAGTGCATCCTCCTGTCCGGACATTCCCGCTGGGAAAATCACCTCTACCTTATCCGCATATCCCCATACCTTCACCGTAAGGATTCCGCTTTCTCCTCTTTTGAAAATCGGGTCGTGAGGTTCCAAAATCCTGCTGACACTGGCTTCCAGGGCAAATTCTGTTACATCTATGCTTTCCTGATATTCATTCCCTACATTGTCCTTTGCGTATGCTGTTACCGTGAAATCTCCCGCAAACAGATAATCTTCTTCCGTAATGTCTACCTGAATGGCATTCCCTGTTGCTTCATAGGTTCTTTCGCAGTAGTTATCTGTGTTCTTTATATACAGCTTAAATTCCCCTACTCCGGACACATCATCACTTGCCGTCAGCGTCAGGGTAACAGACTGGCTTCCCCTGTTAATCAGGCTCTTATCCGTCAGCAGGTCTAAGCCCGTGACTTTTGGTGCCTTGCCGTCCGCAATCAGCCGGATACCATTTACCTTATCCTCCGTAATGTCAGACCAGTAAGTTTCCTCACCCATATCCGCTCCTGCCGATGGATAAACCTCTATGGTCTTTCCATGTAAGGCTGCATCCATGGTATAACTCTGATCTGTCAAAAGTCTGGTTGCCCTCGCTTCCCGGAATGCAGAGGTGTACATATCCTCTTTCAGGAAAACCACTTCTCCTCCGGCTGTCCGGATGATTTCTGTACTGTCCAGCTTCCGGTCTGAGGATAACGGAACAGTCAGCGGAATGATAAGCTCACTTTTCTGCTGTGCTGACAAATCCGTTGTATCCCCTGCATAAAATACCGCATGGTTTACCTGATAGTCCTCCCTTGCCGCTCCATCCATCTTCCCTGTAAAGGAAAGCAAAAACGGCGTCTTTCCGTCTGCCCGAACATACCACTGCTTCTCTCCTGCAGGATAAATATTTTCCCTGTCCGTTCCTTCTATCTTGCTGCTTATGGTAAGCGGCTCCGTATACAGATTCCATGCCACCTTCGCCTCATCCAGCCGGATATGTATTGTCGGAGAAATATTTTCCGCCACATCCACTGCCGCCAGATGCAGATACTGTACACTTCCAGTCAGTTCCACCGTAAGCGCTGCACTCCTGCCTGTTTCTGCCAGGAAATCCCCGGTGGCATCATTTAAAACCGTTCCTGTCTGTGCATCCACCAGATACCGGTATCCTGCTATGCCGGAAACTAACGTATTCTTTGTGATATTTGAAGTACTCAAAAGTGCTTCCTTTCCTGTTTCATAGGACTCCGCCTTATGGTAATAAGCAGTACCGTTATCTGCAGGTCTTTCCCATGCGACAAGTACAGACAGCTTTTCCGTACTCTGGAAATCTGATTCTCCTTTTGCTTCTCCGATTTTATTTTCTTTTACGGCATCCGTTATCTTAACGCTTCCCTCCACTACCGCATCCGGTGCTGCCTTATCCGGTGCCGGAACTGCATCCAGGGAAAGGGCTTCCTGATATCCGGCAGAAACCGTTGCAATTACTGCCTGTCCGTTTCCTTCTTCTATTCCTACATCAGAACCGCTTGTAATGGCATAGGTTGTGTTAATATAACTGCTTCCGCCATAGGCGGGTTTGGAAGAAACCACTTCTCCTTCTGTATAACCGCAGGAAAGATATCTGGAGGAAACTGCCACGTTGGAAAGACTAAGGGAGGTAGGTCCTCCAAAGTCCCATAAATCCTGATTTATCCACATGCTGATGCTGGTTGTTCCTTCCGGAAGTGGAACCGTAAAGTCAAGCGATACATACGCTTTGGCATCATCACCTGTCCAGTTCCCATCTGCATCCTCGCAGGAATGTTTGTTCCATGTTCTCGCATATCCGGAATAATTTTGGGCACTGAACTCTCTCCAGTACCAGCCATCGTGCCATCCGTCGCAATAATCATGATACCAGTCACCATCTTTGCGTGTGTAACTGGCATTTGGGTTATCCGGATTCTTTACAAAACCGGGGTCGGCATTTTCTCCATAAACTTCTCCTGTAAATACTTTTGTATAAATATACTCTCCCGCCTGATTTTTCACAGCAACCGTCGTCGTTCCCAAATCTGTAGTGCGTGTGCTGTCAGTAACAATGTGAAAGGTTAAAGTTCCTGCATGGGGTGTTGCGAACTGGGCACTGCTTATACTCTGGATACAATGGGAATCCTCCCATCCCCAATGCTCTATACAAACATGGTCTGCCTCCAGATGGGTCTGCTCTCCCCAGCCCTCATAACTGAACCAGCTTGTAGCCGCTTTGTACCAGCTTTCCCCTGCTGTCAGGTTTTCGTCTGTATAACAGCTTTCCGTGTGATGATGCAGGATGTATTCCCCTGCTTTTCCACCGATAAAGCCGCCTCCCCCTCCTGCAGCTCCGTTTTCTCCCCCATTACCGGAAAGAGAAGGAAGCTGGGATAACAGTCCTTTGTTGGTTTCTCCGCCGGAATTGCCGTTACCGTTCTCCGTGGCTCCACCGCCACCTCCGGCAATCAGAAGTGTGCCTTTGCGGTTGGATGAGATAATAGTACTTCCACCGCCGCAGCCATACATGGAAGCTGTACCGCCCCCGTTATAACCGTCCTGTCCTCCGACAGTAACCGTCAGTGTTTCTCCCTTTTGCAGATAAAATCTGCTGCTTACAGAACCGCCCTTTCCACCTTTCTTTTCTCCATAATTGCCGCCCTGCGCTCCCAGAGCCGTCAAATCATAAAAGCCCGTGTAAGGCACCGTAAATGTCTGGGACTGTCCCGTGTAAGAAACGGTTGTGTTCAACAGGTTCGGTGTCAGGGCATCCTCCGCGCTGTAAAGCTGGCTGAAATTCACACCGTCCATGCTTTGATACAGCTTATAAATCTTGCTTTTCCCGTCATCCTGCCGCCAGGACAGATTGACTGCCCCTTTTCCCCCGTTTGCAGCGTAATTATCCATGGAATATAACACCAGCTCCACCCACTTTGCATAAAGGGTTGTGTCTGCATTCGGCGTAAATTCATCCCCCGCCTTTCCCACCGGGTCTGTACACTCTGCATCCCTGTACCAGCCACCAAAGGAAGCGTTATCCTTTGCAGGTGCCGGAAGGGTAATTGAATTGCGGGTATAAATGGCTTCGATTGTATCTGTATCGTTCATTTTGCCACGGAAAAGATACTGCACACCTCTAAGGAGTACTCCATTGGCGGGTTCGATTAAATTCCAACGCTCAAAAGAAAACGTACTTTGAATAGGGGAAAGTTCCGCTCCACCATTAGTATCAAAGAATACCGTATATCCTTCTGGTGCAACAATCTGCGTTGCGTCCGGATAGTATTCTTCCCCATACTGTTTTCTAATGAGTGTGTTTTCCGTTTTTCCCATGTAGCTTCCACCATTCGGGTCAATCTCCAGATTGGTTTCTACCTTTTTCCACTGGGCGTAAAGAGTTACAATACCTTCAAGAGTATAATCGTCGTATTCTTCTGTAGACAGGTTATAAACTTCCGCTCCATCCATGTAGAAGGTTCCGCTTCCATCCGGTTTGGTGTTCCAGCCAAGGAAGTGATAGCCCTCAATCTTATAACCGTTCTTACGGAGATATTTATTTGGAGTCACTGTTTCTCCCTCATACTCCGTAGCATTGTTGTACATATGAAAACTGTCCGGTGTGGAGCCCTTGACTCCCCAGGTTTCAGCGCCTATGCTTTTCTCATTTGCCTTGTAATTTACGCAATACCTGTTATAGGAAATGGCTTTACAAGTATGTTCCCCAATAACAACGCCTTGTTCCAAATGATTACAGGTAGGGCATAAGTAATAAACGTCCAATCCTACATCAATAGAATTTACCGTGGAAACAGCTTCCTTACTGGCATAAATCAAAGGCGTAATCGGCTCCCCACAATCGGCGCAGTAAGCAATCCATCCGGAATAATAAGCACTGCCGCAGGTCTTTGTTCCAAAATCTGTATATCCATGATATATATTCGTATAAGAGGTCAGCTTGTGAATACATCTGGCAAAGGGATGCGCTACCTCCCACTTACCGACGGGGATTTCTCCTGTTCTATCCCCTCCATAATAATGTTCTCCTGTCTGTAGACTTCTAACCGTGGACTGGATACCTGTTGTAACCGTTTCCCCGTCCTCGTACCAGAAATCATCCCGGCTGTCCGGCAAATCCTGTTTGAACATCCACGCCTGTCCATCCGGCGCAAACTGCACATAAGGACTGTTATAAACCGTACCTGCAGCCTGTGCCGTGATGCTTTGTGCCGACAGCCCGATTCCCATGCAGGCTGCCAGTAATGCTATTTTCTGAAAAATACTCTTTTTCATTCTCCCTCCATTTCTGCGCACGCGTTCTGTGCATGACAAGTTTGTGTAGGTGCGCGCAGACACAAATCTCGTGATTGAAAAATCTATCGGATTTCTCCGATTCAGGCACTGAAAAAGGAATCCGGTCTACCGAATTCCTTTCAGATTACTTCGTTATGCAATTTTGCTTCCCTTTTTCTTTTATTTTTGTTTTTTCGGGTTTTGCTTTAATATTCCTTGCCACAGTCGGTACATGCAGTTACTGTCTTGGTTTCCATTTCTCCCGTTTCAAAGTTTCGTTCCGATACTTCCCATGTTTCAATACTTAAACAAGGGCCGTACTGTCCATTCTCCCAAGAATCGCCTGTAAATCCACATCGTCTGCAGTGCTGCTCCGTATGTCCAGAAGTAATACAGTTGCCACCAGTAGTAGAGGTTTCTTCCCAGTCATGTCCCAGTGGATTTCCCTCATGACCATTTGCGTAGTCACAGCGTCTGCATCTGTCTGTTACCCAACCGCCCTGTGTACATGTAGAGCCGTACATCCAATCCTCATATATATCGTGTCCCAATGCCGGACCATCGGTTCTGGTTCCGCCGGATGCTCCACAAACAGAGCAGACTGATTCAACTACTCTGCCGCTTTCACAGGTTGCTTCGCTGACTACCGTATCTACATAAGTATGTGTATGCGGTGCTTCGGTAGGCTTTGCCGTAGGTTCGGGTGTCGGTGTCGAAACATTGACTGCCTTATTTTCCGTTGCTGCCGGAGCCTCGGTTGTTTTCGGTACTTCTGTTGCCTTGGGTTCTTCCGTGGCTTTGGGGGTGGCTGTTGCCTTGGGGCTTTCTGTTGCTTTCGGTGCTTCCGTGGTCTTTGGTTCTTTCGTTGCTGCAGGAGCCGCTGTCACCGCCGGGGCTTCCGTGGTCTTCGGTGTTTCTGTTGCCGCAGGGCTTTCTGTCACTGCAGGGCTTTCCGTTGCCTTGGATACTTCCGTCACCTCCGGCGTAGCTGTCGCTGACCCAGCCGGCTTTGACGTTTCAAGCTCAGAAGTGTCCGCAGATTTTCCGGATGTCGCTGCCACTCCCGCTTTATCGGAACCTGTACTTTCTGAAATATCTGCATTTTTATTTCCACAGGCACACAAACTGCATATAAGCAGCACCGCAAAATATACCATGATTCCTTTTTTCATATCTGTTTTCCCCCGTCTTTATCCTCAATACATTCCTGTCTGATTTCTTTTTCTGTCTGCATATACCTGTCCGTACTATGCACATTGCAATGCATAATCATCTTATCAAATATTTTATTTTTATACAACAATATTTTCTGTTTTTTGGATTCCGAATGTTTTAGAATTACAGGAGCTGCTTTGGCAGCGAAGTAATTCGTAGATATCAAATGAGGGGCAAAGTACCTTTTGACCCTCATATCATTATATGAAATTATCAAAGTGCATTAAAAAATTACCAGAAATCTCCTATTGTTAAAATGTTACGAAATTGTTACAATTCATTTGTGCTTAGCTAACACACCAAAACATATCAAAATAAGGAGGACGAAACTATGTGTTTTAAATTCAATAGCTGCTCCGAGTTATTTAATGCACTTTGCAAATATTTCAACTTCGGATGCTAATAAAACAGAATATCTGTTTTTTAATCAGCACGCCCCGGTTATCGGGGCGTGTTTTCATTATATAATTTCACCGCCCGCAGGGAACCTGCTGCCAGTTCCGTATAAAACCTTGCCACATCCTCCTGTTCCAGATACAGATTCATTCTTTGTGCTGCCGTTGTCCTGTCCGCATTTTCAATCTGTTTTCCCGATGCATCAAACACCTGTTGTACACAAATTTCCTGCCAGACCGGAACTGTTTCTCCCGCCTGCACAGAATAAATCTGAATCACATCCCCTGCCCGCAGGATACCTCCTGCCACCTGATAAATATCATCCGCCTTTACTCCGGCAATCACCGGTTCCTTAAACTGTTCCAGACGAATATTGAAATTTTCAAACATATTTTCTGTAAGAAGTGTTCCCGATGCAATGTCATACACCGGACGATAACCAATTATCTGTACAGAAGCTGTAACAGCTTTTTCCGGCAGCACACTTTTATCAATCTGCTTTTCCGCAAAATACTGCTGCCAGTTTTCTTCCGTCAGAAGGATTCCTCTGGGCACCTCCTGTATTGCGGTCAGAACGCTTCCCCGTTCATATTGTGTCAGAACCTTCTTTTCCATTTGCAGCATCACCGTAAAAACTGCTACTGCCGCCAGTAACGCAGCCAGTGCTCCGCTTATTTTCCAGTTTGCTTTTTTCTCTGCTGTTTTTCTGTTTTCCATTTTCCTTTTTCTTATTTCTGATTCTCTGCTGTCTGATATTTGTTTTTTCTTTTTCCACATCCCTGTACTCTCTTTCCACGCACATTCCTGCGTATAACATCCTCTATTGTGTCACAATGTCAACCAGTTTCCCTTTTTCCGCCTGTATAACCATCCCCCATATTCCTTCTACCATGTAAGCAATCCTGCTGTAAACGCTTGTGGATTCAATCCCTTTCCCATCCGGTGTGCGAACCGTATCCATACTCTCCCATTCCTGGGTCAGACCTCCGCTTTCATCAAACCGACTGACAAAAACATCATTGCCACTGACGTCAT
>QWCN01004930.1_pt1 | contig 13601 bp, 13 predicted proteins | sample 1972711 | NCBI WGS metagenome assembly QWCN01 (sample SAMN09866707, study PRJNA288562) | Human gut metagenome isolate term1_stool, whole genome shotgun sequencing... | isolation source: gut | host: Homo sapiens | place: USA: California | reverse complement strand
CCGGAATTCTACGAGGAACTGAACCATAAGGCGGATGTATTCTTTGAGGGTATGCAGGAGGCAGTGCGTGAGGCAGGCAAACCCTGGGTGGTGAACCATATCGGCTCTCTGGGAAGTATCTTCTTTACCGACGGCCCGGTGACTAATTATGCGGAGGCAAAGACCTCGGATACGGCAAAATTCGGGGAGTATTTCTCTTATATGATACAGAACGGCATTTATCTGGCGCCGTCCCAGTTTGAGGCTATGTTCCTGTCCGCAGCCATGACAGAGGACGAACTGGAGAAGACACTGGATATTTTCAAGGCGTACCTTGGTCAGCGCTAAGCAGAAGGAGGACATACTATGGATAAGAAAAAATACGTAGCTTATGTGGGAACTTATACCCATGGCAACAGTGTGGGGATTCATCTTTTTGATCTGGACGTGGAAAATGGTACCATGAAGGAGCGCAAGGTTATCCCGATTAACAATCCTTCTTATATCAAAATGTCCCACAACGGAAAATTCCTGTATTCCATCGCCGACGAGGGCGTGAGATCCTTTACGGTGCAGCCGGACGGGGATCTGGTTCCGTTAAATTGCGCCAGCATCGAAGGCATGCGCGGCTGTTATCTGTCCACTGATAAGGATGACAGATACCTGTTCGTGGCAGGCTGGCATGACGGCAAAGTGACAGTCATGCGTCTCAATGAGGACGGTACAGTGGGAGAAATGACTGACGAGGTATTCCATAAGGGTCTGGGCAGCGTGGCCGAGCGGAATTTCCGCCCCCATGTAAACTGCGTGAACCTGACGCCGGACGGAAAGTATCTCTGCGCGGTGGATCTGGGAACTGATCAGATCAAAATCTATAAATTTGACCACCGTACCGGTAAAATCGAGCTTTTGGATCTGCTGTTCTGTGAACTGGAGTCTGCGCCCCGGATCATCAAATTCAGCAGAAGCGGAAAATTTGCCTATGTGATCAGTGAGCTGAAGAATTATATTACGGTCTACAGGTACGACGGAAGCGGAAAGAACCCGGTATTTGAGGAGATTCAGAAGGTTTCCACGCTGAATGATTACCATTCCGCCACCAGCGCGGCCTGCGCCCTGCGTTTTTCCAGAGATGATACGAAGCTCCTGTGCACCAATGCCGGGGACAATACGGCAGGTCTTTTCCATGTGGATACAGAGACCGGACTGCTGGAGAAAATCTGTATTCTGCCGATTAGTGGGGACTACCCGAAGGCCATTGATTTCTTCCCGGATAATAAGCACATCATGTCGCTGAACCATGAGAGCAATACCATCACCACCTTTGAGGTGCATTATGACAAAAACTATTTTACGGCCAAGGGAAAACCGATCTCCATTGAGACGCCCAACTGTGTTCTGGTGGCTGAGATCGAAGGGTAGTGGGGATGGATAAACTACTACAATTTGCAGACCCCACGCGCATACGCGTGGGCTCCTGCTTTGCAGGAGGATACAGGAGAAAAATTTCTGCCCTTACATGCGAGCATGACGTGCAGAAGTTTTTCTCCTGTATCGTCTGCAAACCATAGCCTTGTACCCTTAAAAGTACAAATTATTTCCTGTCAGGGCTTGCAAAATATGGCGAAAGCACCTAAAATGGAGATAGAATTATGGTGTACATTGTGAAATGTACTGTGAGCCGGCGAAGGGCAGCTTTTGTCGGCTCATAGAACTGTAATAAATTATTTACAAGAAAAGGAGAATGTATCATGAAATTTGTTGTTGAAACCTCAGCACGTCACGTACATGTAACACAGGAGGATCTGGAGACTCTGTTCGGTAAGGGTCATGAGCTGACCAAGAAGAAGGATCTGTCCCAGCCGGGTCAGTTTGCCTGCGAAGAGAAGGTAACCATCGTAGGAAGCAAGAAAGAGATGAAGGCTTCCATCCTGGGACCGGTTCGTCCGGAGACACAGGTAGAGCTGTCCCTGACAGACGCGCGTTCCATCGGCGTAGACGCTCCGATCCGCGAGTCCGGCGATGTTGCAGGCAGCGGCGCATGTAAGCTGGTAGGACCGGCAGGCGAGGTTGAGCTGAAGGAAGGCGTAATCGCAGCAAAGCGTCACATCCATGCAACTCCGGAAGATGCTGAAAAACTCGGCGTAAAGGATAAGGATGTCGTATCCGTAAAGATTGATACCGAGGGCAGAAGTCTGGTATTCGGCGATGTAGTTGTTCGTGTAAGCCCGAAGTACGCTCTGGCTATGCACATCGATACCGACGAGTCCAACGCAGCAGCTTGCGGACGCGAGGTATTTGGTGAGATCGTAAAATAGTCGCGAAGGCAATGAGCAGTGCGTCAGATGGCGAAAACTCAGATGTCATGCTTGCATGAGCAGATGAGCTTTAGACAGATGACATAGGGCGAAGCCCGCGCACGAGTGAGCCTGCTCATGAGTGCCACTGCGAAGTAAATATGAATTAAGGAGAATACATAGCTATGAAAATCTTAGTAATCAACTGCGGAAGCTCCTCTCTGAAATATCAGCTGATCGATATGGAGAATGAGTCTGTAATGGCAAAGGGTCTCTGCGAGAGAATCGGAATCGAGGGTTCCAAGCTGACACATAAGGCAAACGGCAAGGAAATGGTAATCGAGCAGGCTATGCCGGCACATACCGAAGCAATCAAGCTGGTTATGCAGGCCCTGGTAGATCCGGAGTACGGTGTAATCAAGGATACCAAGGAGATCTCTGCAGTCGGACACCGCGTTCTGCACGGCGGAAAGGTTTACAGCGATTCTATCGTAGTTGACGAGGACGTAAAGCGCGTAATCCGCGAGTGCTTCGACCTTGGACCGCTGCATAACCCGGCGAACCTGATGGGTATCGAGGCATGCGAGGCAGCTATGCCCGGAACTCCGAACGTAGCAGTATGGGATACCGGATTCGGTATGAAGATGCCGGAGAAGGCATACCTCTATGCAATCCCCTATGAGTACTATGATAAATACAGCATCCGTCGTTACGGCTTCCATGGCACCAGCCATCTGTTCGTATCCGGCGAGGTTCTGAAGTTCGCTGAGCTTGACCCGGAAAAGGGCAAGGTTATCGTATGTCACCTGGGCAACGGAGCAAGTATCTCCGCATCTATCGGCGGCAAGTGTGTAGATACCTCCATGGGTCTTACCCCACTTGAGGGTCTGATCATGGGTACCAGAAGCGGCGATGTGGATCCGGCTGTTATCCAGTTCATCTGCAACAAAGAGGGCAAGGACGTCAACGAGGTTCTGAATATCCTGAACAAGAAGTCCGGTATCCTTGGCATGAGCGACGGCATCTCCAGCGATTTCCGTGATGTAGGAAAGGCAGCAGAGGAAGGCAACCATCATGCACAGGTAGCTCTGGATGCATTCATCTACCGTGTAGCAAAGTACATCGGCGCGTACACAGCAGCCATGAACGGCGTAGACGCTATCGCATTTACAGCAGGCGTAGGCGAGAACGATATCGAGAGCCGTAAGAAGATCTGTGAGTACCTGGGATATCTGGGCGTAGAGATCGACGACGAGGCAAATAACTGCCGTGGTAAGGTGCAGATGATCTCCACTCCGAACTCCAAGGTTAAGGTCATGATTTACCCGACCAACGAGGAACTGGCTATCGCCCGTGAGACACAGCGTCTGGTAAAATAATTTATTAGAAATAATTTTCCGTTGTAAGTGAAAATTACTTGACAAACCACTGCTGGGTAGTTATAATAGCCTAGTGTGCATTAGGAGAGAACTATGCTGATCAATTTGACAGATGTTTTGTCCTGTGAGGAAAAAGTGGTTAAGAGGACAGTGGAGACGGAGCTTCGGTCTTTTGACATAAGCCTGGGAAGCTTTCCCCTGACGGAGGAACGACCGCTTACACTGGTGCTTACGAATCTCGGCAATGATAAATTGCTGCTTGAGGGTGAGTTCGCGGTGAAGGCGCAGATTCCCTGTGACCGCTGTCTGACGGAAGTGGACGTGCCGATTGAAGTTTCTTTTTCAAAGGAAGTGGATATGAAGCAGTCTGCGGAAGGAAGAATCGATGATCTGGACGAAACCGATTTTATCAATGGATACAACCTGGACACAGACAAACTGGTGTATGGAGAGCTTCTGGTCAACTGGCCCATGAAGACCCTCTGCAAGCCGGACTGCAAAGGTATTTGCAGAAAATGCGGGAAAAACCTGAATGAAGGTCCCTGCGGCTGTGATACGGTGGAGTTGGATCCGAGAATGGCGGTTATAGCCGAAATTTTTAAAAACAGTAAGTAAATCAGAGGAGGTGTAACCTATGTCTATTTGTCCTAAGAATAAATCTTCCAAAGGTAGAAGAGATAAGAGAAGAGCAAACTGGAAAATGAGTGCAATGAATCTTGTAAAGTGCAGCAAATGCGGCGCCCTGATGATGCCTCATCGTGTTTGCAAGTCCTGCGGATCTTACAATAAAAAAGAGATCATCGCTCAGGATTAATTCTGACGAAAAGAGATGGAGCAGTAGAGCCGTAAGACTTTACTGCTCTGTTTTTCTGAAAGACAGAAAATCGAACAAATAGTTTTAAAAATGTATTTGTAAAAATACAAGAAAAAGTGAAAAAAGTGCTTGCATTTCTCCGGAAACTATTATATACTAAACAAGTCGCAAGCGCGAAAGAGAAAATGGTCGATTGGTCAAGCGGTTAAGACGTCGCCCTCTCACGGCGAAAACAGGGGTTCGATTCCCCTATCGACTGCTAGAAAACCCTTGAATTTCAAGGGTTTTTTTGTGTCTTAAAACCAAAATATGAGAGTTACATGCTATTGTGTGGCGGTTCGATGTGAATTTCGCATAATACCTGCATAGGAACGGTTCCTTGCAGAGAAACTAAGGGCATGAAACGAAGATATGAAGTCCTTATCATACTATTTATCATTGTGCTGACTATACCGCTGGCCAGAGGCCGTGGACTTACAGAGACGAATTTTTCAGTTCTGGGTAATCGAGGCAGCAGGCGGATATGTTTCCTGCTCTGGGCTGCGCTGGTGGGAAGTTATCTGTATTTATATATAGAAGAAATATCGGAGCTGGCAAAATGCGCAGACAGGACGCAGGAATGGCTGACAGGCCTGGCGCTGGCAGTATTTCTGTGTGGAATTGGTCTGCCCTATCGCACGAGACTGGTTCCCCTTATGGCGCGTATCCACGTATATCTGTCCGTGGGCGGAACCATTCTATATCTGTTCTGCATCAGGCGTCTCCTTATTCTGCTGGAACGACAATACGGGACAGGGTTTCGCATAGAAAAGTGGATTGCGATATCTATGACAGCCGTAGGAGTCTTTCTGTACATTTATGTCGGTATTATTTCCAGTCTGCTGGAAATCTACGTAACCCTGGGAAGCTGCATCTACCTGTACAGACTCAGACGAAAAATAGAAAAATGGGTTTGTAAAAGCAAAACGAGTATGTTATACTATTAAAGTTGAAAACAGAACATTTGTACGGGACGTCCCGTGACTATAAAATCAGGAGTGAACAACATGGCAAATCAAACAACCTACGACGCAGGCAGCATCTCCGTTCTGGAAGGACTGGAGGCGGTACGTAAAAGGCCCGGCATGTATATTGGCAGCGTGTCCCGCAAGGGCCTGAACCATCTGATCTATGAGATTGTGGACAATTCCGTGGACGAACATCTGGCGGGCTTCTGTTCGAAAATCAGTGTATATCTGGAGAAGGACGGATCCTGTACTGTGACGGACAATGGCCGTGGTATTCCCGTGGACATGCACGCCAAGGGCGTATCCGCGGAGCGTCTGGTATTCACGACCCTGCACGCAGGAGGCAAATTCGACGATTCTGTATACAAGACCAGCGGCGGTCTCCACGGGGTGGGTTCCTCTGTTGTCAATGCCCTTTCTACATACCTGGATATCGAAATCAGCAGGGACGGCTGCGTACATCACGATCATTACGAGCGGGGTATCCCCACCATTGAACTGGAGGAAGGCCTGCTTCCGAAGCTTCGCCGCACCCGCGAGACCGGAACGAAGATTAATTTTCTGCCGGATCCGGAGATCTTCGAGAAGACCCGTTTTCAGGCGGAGGAGGTCAAGAGCCGTCTCCACGAGACTGCTTATCTGAACCCGGAGCTGACGATTATCTTCGAAGATCGCAGAGGCGACGAGGTCGAGCATGTGGAGTACCATGAGGAAAATGGCATCATTGGCTTCGTGGAGGACCTGAATAAGAACAAGGAGACCGTTCACGAGGTTGTTTATTTCAAGGGCGAGTCCGAGGGCATTGTAGTTGAGGGTGCGTTCCAGTATGTGAATGAGTTTCATGAGAACGTCCTGGGTTTCTGTAACAATATTTACAATGCTGAGGGCGGCACTCACCTGACCGGCTTCAAGACCATCTTTACCACGGTCATCAATAATTACGCCAGGGAGCTTGGCATCCTGAAGGAGAAGGACGCGAACTTCACCGGCGCGGATGTGCGAAACGGTATGACTGCGGTCATTTCCATCAAGCATCCGGCTCCCCGTTTCGAGGGCCAGACCAAGACCAAGCTGGATAACCAGGACGCTTCCAAGGCCACAGCAAAGGTCACCGGAGACGAGATTGTCCGCTATTTCGACCGCAACCTGGAGACCTTAAAGAGCGTTATCGGCTGTGCGGAAAAGGCGGCGAGGATCCGTAAGACCGAGGAACGTGCCAAGACCAATCTCCTGACCAAGCAGAAATATTCCTTCGATTCCAACGGCAAGCTGGCCAACTGTGAGAGCCGGGACGCTTCCAGATGCGAGATTTTCATCGTGGAGGGAGATTCCGCAGGCGGTTCTGCCAAGACAGCCCGCGACCGGAATTTTCAGGCCATCCTGCCGATACGAGGCAAGATCCTGAACGTGGAAAAGGCCAGTATCGACAAGGTTCTGGCCAACGCCGAGATTAAAACCATGATCAACGCCTTTGGCTGCGGTTTTTCCGAAGGCTACGGCAATGACTTCGATATTACAAAGCTGCGCTACGATAAGATCATTATCATGGCCGATGCGGATGTGGATGGAGCGCACATTTCCACGCTGCTATTGACCCTGTTTTACCGGTTCATGCCCGAACTGATTTACGAGGGCCATGTCTATATCGCCATGCCGCCTCTCTACAAGGCCATGCCGGCCAAGGGTCAGGAAGAGTACCTGTACGATGACAAGGCCCTGGAGCAGTACCGGAAGCGCCATAAGGGCAGTTTTACCCTGCAGCGCTACAAAGGTCTGGGAGAGATGGACGCGGAGCAGCTCTGGGAGACGACCCTGAACCCGGCGACCCGTATCTTAAAGCGCATTGAGATCGAGGACGCCCGTATGGCCTCCAGCGTCACGGAGATGCTGATGGGAACGGAAGTACCGCCCAGACGGGCATTTATCTACGAGCACGCCCGCGACGCGGAGTTGGACATATAAAGGGAGGAAGCTATGGAAGAACAGATTATACGCACAGAATATTCAGACCTCATGCAGAAATCCTACATTGACTATGCCATGAGCGTCATCATTGCAAGGGCTTTACCGGATGTGCGGGACGGCTTAAAGCCGGTACAGCGCAGAACCCTTTATGATATGTACGAGCTTGGCATCCGCTATGACCGCCCGTATCGAAAATGCGCCCGTATCGTCGGCGATACCATGGGTAAATACCACCCCCACGGCGACAGTTCCATCTACGATGCCTTGGTGGTCATGTCCCAGGATTTTAAAAAGGGCATGCCCCTGGTGGACGGACACGGCAATTTTGGCTCCATCGAGGGCGACGGCGCCGCCGCCATGCGATACACCGAGGCACGCCTTCAGAAAGTAACCCAGGAGACCTTCCTGGCGGATCTGGATAAAGATGTGGTGGATTTTGTTCCGAATTTCGATGAGACGGAGAAGGAACCCAGCGTCCTGCCTGTCCGTCTGCCGAACCTTCTGGTGAACGGATCTGACGGTATTGCAGTCGGTATGGCCACCAACATTCCGCCCCACAACCTTGGCGAGGTTATCGACGCAGCCAAGGCCTATCTGAAAAACCCGGAGATCAGCACCGAGAAGCTGCTGGAGCTGATGCCGGGACCGGATTTTCCCACAGGCGGCATCATCGTCAACAAGGACGAGCTTCCGGCTATCTACGAGAGCGGAACCGGAAAGATTAAGATCCGCGGCCGTGTACAAGTGGAGAAGCTGAAGGGCGGTAAGGAGCAGCTGGTTATCACGGAGATTCCCTACCCGATGATCGGCGCGAATATCGCCAAATTTCTGAATGATGTCGCAGGTCTCGTGGAGAGCAAGAAAGCTCCGGAGATCACTGATATCTCCAACCAGTCTTCCAAAGAGGGCATCCGTATCGTCCTGGAGCTGAAAAAGGGTGCGGATACCGAAAACCTGAAAAATATGCTTTACAAGAAGACACGTCTGGAGGACACCTTCGGCGTCAACATGCTTGCAGTCGCCGACGGCAAGCCGGAGACCTTAAGTCTGCGCCAGATCCTGGAGCATTATATCGAATTTCAGTACGAACTGACCACCCGGAAATACCGCACCTTGCTGGCAAAAGAGCAGGAGAAGCGGGAGATTCAGGAAGGCCTTATCAAAGCCTGTGAGGTCATTGATCTGATCATTGAGATCCTGCGGGGCAGCAAGAATATCAAGGACGCCAAAGCCTGTCTGACTGCAGGCATCACCGACGGCATTCGCTTCAAGTCCGAGGCTTCTAAGAAACGTGCCGCAAAGCTTCATTTCACCGAGCGTCAGGCTCAGGCTATCCTGGAGATGCGTCTGTACCGCCTGATTGGTCTGGAGATTCAGGCTTTGATGGAGGAGAATCAGAAGACGTTGAAGAATATCGCGGAGTATGAGGATATTCTGGAAAATCATTCCAGTATGACCCGTGTCATTCTGAAAGATATGGACGCCATCAAAAAAGCCTATGCCCGTCCCAGACGGACAGCCGTGGAGAATGCGGAGGCTATTGTGTTCGAAGAGAAGAAGATCGAGGAAATGCCGGTTATGTTCCTGATGGATCGCTTCGGCTACGCTAAGACCATCGACATGTCCGTCTACGATCGCAATAAGGAAGCGGCAGACAGTGAAAATAAATATGTATTTTCCTGCATGAATACGGGAAAAATATGTATATTCACAGACACCGGAAAGCAGCACACCGTGAAGGTACAGGATCTGCCCTTCGGAAAATTCCGGGACAAGGGCGTGCCCATCGACAACTTCGGCAATTTCTCCAGCACCGAGGAGCAGATTGTCGGCATTGGCAGTATGGAAGTCCTGAAGCATCAGAAGCTGTTGTTTGGCACCCGTCAGGGTATGTTGAAAATTGTGGACGGCAGCGAATTTGAGACAAAAATGAAGACCATGGCGGCTACGAAGCTGAACGAGGGAGACGAGCTTCTTAAGGCCATTGTCACAGACGGAACCGGGCAGGTGGTGCTGCAGAGCCGGGACGGATATTTCCTGCGCTTCGATATCTCCGAGATACCGGAGAAGAAAAAGGGCGCGGTCGGAGTTCGGGGGATGCGTCTCGCAGAAAAGGACGCGCTGGAAGCGATTCATCTGTACCATGCAGGACAGGAAGAAAGCATAGAATATAAGGAAAAACAGCTTGTATTAAATAAATTAAAAGCCGGAAGCCGGGATACGAAGGGAGTAAAGGTCCGGGTGTAGGGCAAAACGCAAGGGTCGGACAGGATAAGCTGTCGATACCTGCACGAGGAGGAATTGTTATGAAGATTCTGGTTACGCTGCCTCTGAACGAGAGACAAAAGGAACGGTTGGAAATGAATTTCCGTCATCTGGAATTTTGTTACTGTCTACAGAAAGACGTGACAGAGGAGGTCATCCGGGACGCGGAGGTCATCCTGGGAAATGTGGATCCCGCGCTTTTGAAGTATGCGGAGGAACTGAAATGGCTGCAGCTCAATAACGCCGGAACCGAAGGCTTCTGCGACGGCGCGTTGCCGAAGGACGCGGTGCTGACCAACGCCACCGGCGCTTACGGCCTGGCTATCTCTGAGCATATGATCGGCGTGCTCTTTGAACTTCAGAAAAAGCTGAATCTCTACGCCCGGAACCAGCGGGAGCATGTCTGGAGGAGCGAAGGCCACGTCCATGTGATTCAGGGAAGCCGCGTGCTGGTCATCGGTATGGGCGATATCGGAACCATGTTTGCCCGGAAGATGAAGGCACTGGGCTGCCGTACCGTGGGAATCAAGCGGCGCGAAGGCCGGAAGCCTGAGGGCGTGGATGATCTCTACACCCTGGAGCGTCTGGAGCGGGAGCTTCCAAAAGCGGATATCGTAGCCATGAGTCTGCCGGGTAACCAGGATACCTATCATATGATGAACGCGGAGCGCCTGGCGCTGATGAAGGAAAACGCAGTTCTCATAAACGTAGGCCGTGGTATCACCGTAGACACCGATGCCCTGGTGAAAGCACTGCAGGAGAAACGCATCGCCGGAGCCTGTCTGGACGTGACCGATCCGGAGCCCCTGCCCGCCGAACATCCCCTCTGGGATATGGAAAATGTCATCCTGACGCCCCATATCTCCGGCGGCTACGCATTGCCCGAGACCCTGGAGCAGATCCTGACCATCTGTATCGAAAACCTGGAATGCTATATGGTACAGAGACCGCTCCGCAACCTGATTGACATGAAAACAGGGTACTGCGAGTAAGTACAGTGGCTTGGACGAGATTCATCGGAAAGTGCATGCTGAGACGGTAGTACTGCTTTCCCGCAAAAAGCCAGACGGACATATCAACGTATAAGTTGAGTTTGGGAACCTCTGATGTAATGGATTGGAACTTGGAATCCATTACGAAACGTGATATTCGCGTATCAGATGAGGTGGTCGAAACTATGAAAAGATGGAATAACGAATATTTGGACGTTCCGGCTAGTGAGGGTAAGATGAGCGAACCTTCTGAGGAAGAATTAGCTCAAATCAAGAAATTTAAAAAGAATGGCTGGATCTAGTGATATGAAGAAGGGAGGCGTTCTATTTGGCAAAGAAAAAAGATGAAATCACCATCCGTTCCAGCGCAGCGGAATACCTGACTTATGTTGCCTCTGTAGGTGATCAACAGGGCAGCATAGAGATGCGCTATGAGGATGAGAATATATGGCTGACACAGAAGATGATGGCCACATTGTATGATGTGGATGTTCGTACAATCAATGAGCATATCAAGAAGATTTATTCTGATTCAGAGTTTGAGGAAAATTCAACTATCCGGAATTTTCGGATAGTTCAAACCGAAGGTTCTCGTCAGGTCACACGCGATACCAAGCACTATAACCTTCAAATGATCATTGCCGTAGGCTTTAAGGTCAATTCCGAGCGTGCGGTGCAGTTCCGTAAATGGGTAAACCAGATCGCCAAGGACTACACCATCAAAGGCTGGGTGATGGATGATGAGCGGCTAAAACGCGGAACGTATCTGACAGAGAAGTATTTTGACGAGCAGTTAGAGCGCATCCGTGAGATTCGTACCAGCGAAAGAAAGTTTTATCAGAAGATTACCGACCTGTATGCCACAGCTATTGATTACGATAAAAATTCTGCAACGACGAGAAGATTCTACGCGACCGTTCAGAATAAGATGCACTACGCAGTTCATGGACATACGGTGGCGGAACTGATCGTGGAAAGAGCCGATCATACAAAGGCGCATATGGGACTGACCACCTGGGCAGATGCGCCTGACGGAAAGATTAAGAAAAGCGATGTTACGGTTGCTAAAAATTATCTGAGTCAGGATGAAATGAAGTAGCTGAATCGTATGGTTACAGCATACCTGGATTTTGCGGAAAACATGACCTTACGCCATATTCCGCTTACGATGCAGGACTGGGAAAAGAGGCTCAACAGCTTCATTGAAATGTTTGATTATGGTATTTTACAGGACGCAGGCAAAGTGTCTGCAGAAATTGCGAAGCTTCATGCTGAGACAGAATTTGAGAAATACCGTGTCATTCAGGACAGGTTGTTTATGTCTGACTTTGATAAGTACATGTTAGAATTGGAAGAAAATGCAAAGAAATAAGAAACAGATACCAGGTCGAGACAGTGGCAGGGAACAGCAGTGTAAAATTGCCTTGCATTATATAGGTAGCAAAGGCTTTATACAGACTTGTTCCCATAGAGAGAGAATTCAAAGAAGGATTTGAGCGCTTTTCTTCAGATTTACATTTCAAATATGAATTTTACTATAAGCAGTATTCAGAACTGTACTGCAAACTGTATCCCATCATCATTCAGTCAGAATATGTAAGGCATTTTATTTTTCTGACGGATAAGAAGGAAGTGACATTTGTAGATGCTCCGTTCCTTGAAATCTCACCAACACATAGAGTAAATACAAAAATTAGCTTTAAAGAAGGTGAACCTATAACTGTAACAAACAATCAAGAAAACATAGATACACCGATATCGCGATTTAATAAAATTCAGTTGTGCGAGTATATTATTGATAATGGACAATATGCTACTCAGGAATTATTAAAGGCTGCTGTAGCTTATAGATTTGCACACAGCAATTATTCAGGTAATCCTGATGTTAATAGCTCGTCATGTGAAGATATCGCCAATGAAGAAGAATTTAGGCTTATCGGAGATATGGTAAAGTCTATTGTTAAAGATTACAATTGGCTGAAAAAAGAATTGAAGATGGATTATAATGAGAACGAATTGAGTTCTGGAATTCCAATCTTATAAAAACAAATCTCCTCAACACTGGATTCGTTCCAGTGTTGAGGAGTCTTTTTCGTCTAAGAAATTATCTATCTTATCTAATCTATGGATAAGATAGATAGGATTGGCGTCCAGTCGATTAAATTGAGAAATATCAAATTTCTTTTATAGCACGAATAAACTTTTGAGTTGCCGTAGTAGGTTCTTTCGCATACATCAGTTCATATGGCAATGTACAGTCTATTTCAAGTGGGATTGTCACAAGATTGTTGTGAATATCCGTATAAACCGGCTGTGTAATCAAAATATATGTCAACATATTGTCATTATATAAGATGCATTTAACTTTGCAAGTGAGTTAGATTTTTCTATCATGCCACCCATGAACGGTAAGTATTGAATTATAGATAAAATTATGGTATGATTTTCTTTAAATATGGTATTCATAGGAATGAAAATACAAACAGAAACGAGGAAGCGTTATGGAAAATGAGGCTACAAGCAAAAATTTTATTGAGCAGGCCATAGAGAAGGATCTGGCAGAGGGCGTGTATGACACCGTGCATACCCGTTTTCCGCCGGAGCCCAACGGCTATCTTCATATCGGACATGCCAAGTCCATTCTTCTGAATTATGGCCTGGCCGAGGAGTACCATGGCAAGTTCAACATGCGTTTTGACGATACCAATCCCACCAAGGAGAAGGTGGAGTTCGTGGATTCCATCAAGAAGGACATCCAGTGGCTGGGGGCAGACTGGGAGGATCGTCTGTTTTTCGCATCCGATTATTTTGACCAGATGTACGAGGCAGCGGTAAAGCTGATTCAGAAGGGAAAAGCATTCGTTTGCGATCTGACAGCGGAGGAGATGCGGGAATATCGTGGA
>QWCN01004929.1_pt1 | contig 13601 bp, 10 predicted proteins | sample 1972711 | NCBI WGS metagenome assembly QWCN01 (sample SAMN09866707, study PRJNA288562) | Human gut metagenome isolate term1_stool, whole genome shotgun sequencing... | isolation source: gut | host: Homo sapiens | place: USA: California | reverse complement strand
CGTTCCCATTTCGTCCAGCGTCAGGCTGAAGCTCGGCACAAAATGCTCCATAAAATAAATCGTTTCCGGCGCGGCGTTTTCCGTAACAGAAGCGAGCAGCGTCTTTTTAGCGATCTCAAACTCCTTGTTCCCCGCGCTTGTTTCCTCCACGCATTTCAGATAGGCGCAGATCTTATCCGCGGCCTTAACGATGCTCCGTTCGCCCGCGTCCGTCTCCTGCAAAAGATAGGGCCGGTATGCCGGCTGAAGCTCCTGCGGCAGCATGGAAAAGATCTGCTGCTCCGCAACCGCCTCAATCTTTTTATACGAATCCTTGATATCCGCGTTATAGTATTTGATCGGCGTGGGCAGATCGCCCGTCAGCACCTCGCCCGCCTCATGGTACATAGCCATAACGGCAACGCGGTTTGCATCCGCGCAGCCGCCAAACAGCGTGTTTTTGATTACCGCCAGCGCATGAGCGATCATCGCCACCTGCAAGGAATGCTCCTGAATATTTTCTTCCTGCGTATTTTTCATCAAGCCCCAGCGTTTAATGTATTTCATACGCGCCATATAGGCAAAAAAGTGGTTCATATCTTCTCACGCCTCCCCGTTTTTCTTATCATACCACTTCCCGCTTTTGCTTGACAAGCATTTCTCCGCCTTTTTTCTCCAAATTTGTTGACAAATCCCGCGCGCTGCTGTATAGTAAAGGCCGCAGCGGAAAAAGCTCCGCAGCAAGCAATAAAAGCAAACAAGGGGTGCTGGGAATCGGCCCGGCTGAGAATGAGCGTGCGCGCTCTAAACCCTTAACCTGATCCGGATAATGCCGGCGGAGGGATGTTTTCATAAAACGGGTTCGCATGCGCGCGCCTGCTGTTTTGAAATGCAGAAGCTCTCTTCCGACTTTCGGAAAAGAGCTTTTATTTTTGTGCGCTTCTCCGCCGAATTTATAGAAAAAAGGAGTTATCAACATGAAAAAAAACTTTGCCGCGCGCTTAACGGAAAGCGCCGTCATGCTTGCATTCGCTACTGTACTGAGCCTTGTCAAGCTGGTCGACCTTCCCTATGGAGGCAGCATCACGGCGTGCAGCATGCTGCCCATTTTGATTATTGCGTACCGCCACGGCACACCTTGGGGGCTGCTGACAGGCTTTGTCTACGGCCTGCTGCAAATGCTGCTGGGCGTCAACAATCTTTCCTACGCCACCAGCGCGCTGGCCGCAGCCGCCATCATCGTGCTGGATTATCTCGGCGCGTTTGCCGTTCTCGGCCTTGCAGGGCTGTTTCGCAAAATGCGCAGCCAAAGCAGCGCGCTGATCTGGGCAAGCGTTGCCGTGGGGCTTCTGCGCTATGTGTTCCATATCATTTCGGGCTGCACGGTTTGGGCAGGCCTTTCCATTCCCACAACGGACGCGCTGTTATATTCCATCGCATACAACGGCACTTACATGATTCCGGAAACCATCATCACCGCCGTAGGCGCTTATTACCTTTCCCGTGTGCTCGATTTCCGCGGAGCAAGCATTGCGCGCAGCGAAAAACAGACCTCCCTCCCCGACCTCGCCGTGCTGTTTTCCGGCATTGCCAAAACCGCTCTGGCCTTTGCCGTGATCTGGGACGTCAAAGAAATTGCCGCCGTTTTACAAAACCCTGAAACCGGAGAGTTTGCCATCACCGGCATTACAGCAGTCAACTGGCCGTCCGTGGCAATCGTAACCGCCGTTTGCGCCGCCGTCTTCGTCTTAGGGCTGGTGATCTCCAAACGCATCTCTCCGCAAAATACCCGCAGCCTGAAGGGCTTCTTTGCAGCTGTTCCCTTCCTTTTCGTGGGCGCAGGCGCTGTGTGGAGCGGCTTTTTCATCAGCGAACGCCTGCAGAAAATCTCCTCCAAAACGGCTTCGGCGTTGGAGGCGCTCACAGCCGGCGAGCTTTCCGCCGCCGAAGCGCAGGATAAGATTCTTGCCGCCGCCAATCAGAACTGGCTTCAGATCACGCTGGTAATCGCCTGCATTCTTGTCGCGCTCATTTTGGTCTGCGCACGCGCCGCCAAAAGAACCAAGGAAGCAAACTGACCAAATGCGCACATATTCATAATATCCGAATCGCCGCAGAAGATCCCTGCGGCGTTTTTTACCTGTGCGCAGCCAAAACTCCGTATTTCTAAAACCGGCTTTTCAGCTTCGGCTAAAAAAACGACGGGAGAACTGCCTCATTTCTATCTTAATTTTGTATTTTTTCGACAACATATCTTTACAATTTGTTCATATTGTTATAAAATAGAGAAGGATTTATTTATTTTTTATTTTATTCTCGGAGGTTTTACCATGATTGAAGTTAGAGAAGTCCGAACAAAAGCGGATCTGCGCGCATTTATTTCTTTTCCGGATAAGCTGTACAAAGACTGCCCTTACTATGTTCCCTGCCTGCATATGGACGAGAAGAACAATCTGCTTGAAAAAAGCAACCCTGCCTATGAGTACTGCGAAACCAAAATTCTTCTTGCTTATAAGGACGGAAAGCTTGCAGGCCGCGTGTTGGGCATTTTAAACCGCGCCTATAACGAAAAGTTCGGCAAAAAGCGCGTGCGCTTTAACCGTTGGGATGTAATTGACGACATTGAAGTAACCAAAGCGCTGCTGACTGAGGTGGAGCGCTGGGGCGCCGAAAAGGGCATGACGGAGATCACCGGCCCGATCGGCTTCTGTGATATGGATCATCAGGGGCTGCTGGTGGAGGGCTTTGAAGAAAAGGATCTTTTCATTACCACCTACAATTACCCCTATTATGCAGAGCATCTCGACCGTTTAGGGTACGTTAAGGACGTCGACTGGATCGAAATGCAGATTTCCATGCCGGAACAGCTGAGCCCGAAGATCAAAAAGGTTTCCGAACTTCTGTTAAAAAAACACGACCTGCATCTCATGCAGTTTACAAAAATCAAAGAGGTTTTACCCCGTGTGGATGAAATCTTTGATCTGCTCAACGAAGCCTACAGCGACCTTTACGGCACCGTGCCGCTCAACGCGGGGCAGGTGCAAATGTATAAAGAGCAGTTTATTCCGATTTTAAACCCGAAATACATATCCATTGTGGAAAACAACGCCAACGAGATCGTAGGCTTTGGAATCGCCGCTCCTTCTATGGCTGAAGCTTCCATCAAAAGCAAGGGAAAGCTGTTCCCGCTCGGCTGGCTCCGGATCCTTCGTTCAATCCGCAAAAACGACACCATTGAGCTGCTGCTGGTTGCCGTGCGCAAGGACTACCGCAACACAGGCGTAAACGCCATCATGATCTCGCAGATGTACGACAACGCTGCAAAATCGGGCATCCGCTTGGCTGAAACCGGCCCTGAGCTGGAGCTTAACGACAAAGTACAGTCCCAGTGGAAGTCCTTTGAAACACGCCAGCACAAACGCAGACGCTGCTACGTTAAACCGATCGAGCTGTAGCTCACATTCCCGCTCAAAAGGCGGGAATTTTTTTACTGTAACAGAAAGGAATCACACGCATGAAAACACTCAAGATTGCCCTGCTGCAAATCCTGCCGGAAAACACCCTGCAGGCAAATCTGAAAAAAGGGCTTTCCGCCTGCCGCAAAGCCAAAAAGGGCGGCGCAGATATTGCGCTGTTTCCTGAAATGTGGAGCTGCGGCTATAGTATTCCTAATGACGCAAAGTCTTTACAGGCACAGGCCGTTTCAGCGCAAAGCGAATTTGTCTCAGCCTTCGGAAGCATGGCCGCAGAACTAAATATGGCCATCGGCATCACCTTTCTTGAAAGCTTTGAACCGCTTCCGCGAAACACGCTCGTTCTCTTTAACAGGCACAGCAGAAAAGCTTTAACCTACGCCAAGGTGCATACCTGCGACTTTGGCGAGGAATGCAGGCTGACCGCCGGAGACGATTTTTATGTAACCGAGCTGGACACTGCAAACGGCGTTGTTAAAATAGGGGCCATGATCTGCTATGACAGAGAATTCCCCGAAAGCGCCAGAATTCTGATGCTGAAGGGCGCTGAAATCGTACTTGTCCCCAACGCCTGCCCGATGGAGATAAACCGCCTCTCGCAGCTGCGCGCCAGAGCCTATGAAAACATGCTCGGCCTTGCAACCTGCAACTATCCCGCCGGCAAGCCGGACTGCAACGGCCATTCCTCCGCGTTCGACGGCGTTGCCTATCTGCCCAATATGTCGGGCTCAAGAGATACCTGCATTTTAGAAGCCGACACACAGGAGGGGATCTTCTATGCCGAATTCGATCTCGATATGCTGCGCCAGTACCGCAAAAGCGAGGTACACGGCAACGCCTACCGCCACCCGAAAAAATATCAGCTCCTGATCGACGGGCAGATCAACGAACCGTTTATCCGCAGCGATCGCAGAGAATAGCCCGCGCACAGTTCGCACCGGCAAAACACTGCGGCAGTTTTCTGTCCCCCATGCCTTTTGCAGCATAGAATATAACAAGCCTGCTTCTCACGCGGGCAGCAGGGATTCTTTTTTACGGAAGGCATGAAAATCATGGAAAACCAATGCTGTTTAAGCTCTTTAAAAATCGGTCAAAAGGCCATAGTAACCGGAATCAACATAAGCGGAAACGACCGCAGGCGGCTGCTGGATATCGGTTTTACCGACGGCTGCACGGTGGAATGCCTGCACATCAGTCCGTCGGGCGACCCTACCGCATATTCGATACGCGGCGCTGTCATTGCCCTGCGGCAGGAGGACAGCTCGCAGATCCTCATTGAAAAGTCGTGATCTTCCGCACCGCTGTGCCGGAGAGCTGCTTACAAGCCTCTCCGGCTTTTTTTATTTTCACCGCAGCAGGCATTGCGTCATACTGTATGGTAGAGAAAAATGAGGGAGATAACGCGAAAGAATATATTTCACGCACAAATTCTCCTTAAAAATAAGACCTGACCCATTTTTGTTCCCTTCGGAAACACAGGAGAACTTCAAAGCTTTTTGTGGAGGTTAATATGCGAACAAGACTTGAAAAACAGGCTCCGCCCGCGCGGAAGTGCCGCCTTACTATTGCATTGGCCGGAAACCCCAACGTGGGAAAAAGCACGGTTTTCAACGCCCTGACAGGCATGAAGCAGCACACCGGCAACTGGGCGGGAAAAACCGTGGAAAACGCGCGCGGCGTCTGCACGCTGGAAAACACCGAGATCACGCTCACGGATATTCCGGGCACCTATTCCCTGCTGGCGCATTCGCGCGAAGAAGAGGTCGCCCGGGATTACATATGCTTCGGAGGCTGCGACGCCGTGATCGTGGTATGCGACGCCACCTGCTTAGAACGGAACCTGAATCTCGTTCTGCAAACGGTTGAGATCTCCCGCCGCGTGGTGGTATGCGTCAACCTGATGGATGAAGCGCGGCGCAAAGGGATCCGGTGCGACCTTGGCCGGCTTTCGCAGGAGCTTGGCGTGCCTGTGATCGGCGCCTGCGCGCGCAGCAAAAAAGGGCTGCACGAGCTGCAAAAAGCCGTGATAGACCTTTGCTCGCGGCCTGCCGAGCCTCCGCTTACGCTTGACTACGGGCCTGCCGTCTCCGCCCGCTGCGCCGCGCTTGAGCACGAACTGAATAAGCTCAGCCTCAAGGGGCTGCCTGTGCGCTGGCTTGCCCTGCGTCTGCTTGAAGGCAATCCCTCGTTTTTGGAAAGTCTCTCTCAGTATTTAGGCTTCCACCCCGAAACGATCCCCGAGATCGCGCTTCTGCTCTCCGAAGAGGATCGCGACCGCTTCTGCGACGGCATTGTAACGGCGCTGTACCAAAAAGCCAAGGCGCTGGCGGACAGCTGCATTTCCTATTCCGATTCCGCCTATAACGAGCGCGATCGCCGCATCGACCGCATTCTGACAAGCAAGCGAACAGGAATTCCCGTTATGCTCCTGCTGTTAGGGTTGGTCTTTCTGATCACCATTTCACTGTCGAATATCCCTTCGGCGCTTTTGGCAAAAGGCTTTGCCTTTCTGCAGGCGCAGCTCAGCGCTCTTTTTACCGCCGCCGGCGCGCCGGCATGGCTGCACAGCGTTTGCGTGGACGGCATTTTTCAGGTACTCGGTTGGGTCATCTCCGTCATGCTCCCGCCCATGGCGATTTTTTTCCCGCTGTTCACACTGTTGGAGGATTTCGGCTATCTGCCGCGCGTTGCGTTCAATTTAGATAACTACTTTAAAAAAGCGCACGCCTGCGGAAAACAGGTGCTGACCATGTGCATGGGGTTGGGGTGCAACTCCGTGGGCGTAACCGGATGCCGCATTATCGACTCCCCACGCGAGAGGCTGATCGCCATTCTCACCAACAACTTTATGCCCTGCAACGGCCGCTTTCCCACGCTGCTGACGATCATCGGGCTTTTCTTTGCCGCACAGGGCTTTCTCGGCTCTCTCACCAGCGCGCTGATCCTGCTGCTCGTGATCGTGTTCGGTGTAGCCGTAACGCTGCTGATGTCGCGCCTGCTGTCCGCCACGATGCTCAAGGGGTTGCCGTCCTCCTTTACGTTGGAGCTTCCGCCCTATCGCCGCCCGCAGTTCGGAACCGTCATCACCCGCTCGCTGTTAGACAGAACGCTCTTCGTGCTGGGTCGCGCCGCTGCGGTCGCCGCCCCTGCGGGGCTGATTATCTGGCTCTGCGCCAACGTGCAGATCGGAGACGCCTCCATTCTTTCGCACTGCACCGGCTTTCTGGATCCCTTCGCGCGCCTGCTCGGCTTGGACGGCGTGATCCTGATGGCGTTCATTCTCGGCTTTCCTGCCAACGAGATCGTTCTTCCCATCATTCTGATGGCTTATCTCTCTTCCGGCACGCTGGTGGACGTGGAAAACGTTTCCGCACTGAAGGAAATTCTGACCGCCAACGGCTGGACGTGGGTAACGGCTCTGTGCACCATGCTGTTTTCCCTGCTGCACTGGCCCTGCTCCACAACCTGGCTGACCATCCGCAAGGAAACCAAAAGCGCGAAATGGACGGCCGCCGCCATGCTGATTCCCACTGCAACGGCTGTAATTGTCTGCTTTATCGTCAGTCAGTTCTTAAATCTGTTTGTGTGAACAGCTTATCATATCAGCCGGCAAAGCGTTTGTCGGCTTTTATTTTTTCATGATACTTTAGTTTAAAAATCCCGATGCCTCATCAATCCTTTTGCACCAAACCACTTCTATGAACTATCTTTTATAATTCTCTGTTGACATCCTGCCTGTAATTGTGATATGATAAAAACACAATCAATGCAAACGTTTGCATTAACTTTATTTGCTTTCAAAGGACGGTCAATTATGGATTATTTTCTTCTTGCATTTTCCATTATCATAACGCTTGCTTACAACTTACTGCGAAATTCCTTCAGTAAACGGTATGTGCAAAATCAAGCGGATTTCCAACTCTTCAACTTAGCATGCAGCATAGTTTCAGTCGTTGTGCTTTTAGCAATGGCTTTCCTTTCAAACGCCGCGCCCCCATCGCTTTACACGCTTCTGTTAGGCTTGGTTTTCGGCATTTTCACAGCGCTTGCCGCCCTGTTTAACATGCAGGCGTTAAGCTGCGGCCCCGTATCCTACACAACGCTGATCGTAACCTCCTCGATGATAATCCCCGCACTGTCCGGTTGGGCCTTATACGGCGAAACCGTCGGGCCTCTTAAATTCGTGGGAATCGCTTTGATGCTGATTTCCGTTTTTCTCTCCATATGCCGCACGGACGGAACGGAGAAGAAAGCTTCTGCAAAATGGCTTACCGTGAGTCTTTTGGCTATGCTTTTCACGGGCTTCATCGGTATCACGCAAAAGCTTCACCAATCCTCTTTACACAACGGAGAGCTGATGTACTTTCTCGTAATTGCCTTCGTTGTCTCGACGTTATATTCTGCCGCCGCCGTTTTATTCTACAGAAAAAAGCAAACGTGCTGCACGCTCTCGCTCTCGCCGCGTAAAACCGTTCTTTGGATGGCCGTCGGCAGCGGCGTCGCCATTGCGCTGTCCAACGTAATCAATCTGTATCTCTGCGGTGTTATCGAAAGCATTGTTCTCTTCCCCACCTTTAACGGCGCACACCTGCTGCTGCTGATTCTTACCTCCGTGATCTTCCTGCATGAAAAGCTCAGCCGCTTGCGCTGGTGCGGCATTGTCATCGGGTGCGCGGCGATCGCGCTGCTGTGCATCGGCTGAAACACGCTTAAAATCGCGCTTTTATCCCTGCCAAGTATAATGAACTTTGCTGCGCAGCGCCAGTTTTCATCTTTTAAGAAAGGAGGCTTTCGCACTGCGAAAGCTATGATGACCGACATGGCCGAAAAGAAACGAAGCACCATCGTAACCATTGCGGAGGAGTTAGGCGTCTCCCCCTCTACCGTAAGCAGAGCATTTCTTCCCGATTCGCCCATCAGCAGCGAGGTGCGGGAGCGCATTCTGCGCTGCGCCGCAGAGCAAGGCTACATTCCCAACCGCGCTGCCTCCAGACTTTCCATGCGGGAGATCACCATCGGCATAGCGATGAGCGATTGCTACATGCAGGGCGTAAACGAAATGCTGCGCGGCATAGAAGACGCCTTCCGCAGCCTATACGATTACAAGCTCAACGTCAAGGTTCGTCTCTTTCATGCCGAGCGTCAAAGCCAAAGCGATATCCGCAGGCTTCTCAGCGCACTGTACGACTGCGACGGCATCATCGTCAGGGGCATCGCCTCATGCGAAGGGCTTTCGGAATTATCCGCATTTTCAAAGCTCCACCGCAATGTAGTGCTGCTGCAATTAAAGCCTGCAAACGTACCAGCTTTATTCGCTTCCGTGCACGATCCCGCTGTCTCGGCAGAAATTGCCGCGGAATTTCTTGCCTGCTGCCTTCGCGCAAGCGCAGAAAAAAAAGTAGCTCTTTTCACGGGAGACCGGTCAGTAGAAATCCATTCCACAGCAGAAAAGGTTTTTTCAGCCGCCGCCGAACGCTTGGGGCTTCAGCTGACGGCATCCTTTGATATGCAGGACAACGCGGATTTGCTTGCCGAGCAGGCTAAGCAGCTGCTTTCCTCCTCCGCTTTGGACGGCATTTATATCACAAGCGGAATATCCATAGAGCTTTGCAAAGCTGTCAGCCGCATGGAACGCCGCCCTGCGCTTGTAACGTTCGACATCTATTCGGAGCTGAACCAATATATCCGAAACGGCATTGTAACGGCTACGATCTACCAAAACCTGCACAGCCAAGCCTTTCATGCTTTCACCCTGCTGGTTCAATACATTGTAAAGAACAAGCTGCCGCCGGAAATCTTCTCACCGATTCCCGAACTGGTGCTGCCCTGCGCGCTTCCGTTCTATACGCCGCCCGTAACAAAGCAAGGCGGAACATGCCCTCTGGATATTCAGTATGCTACATAACCTGCCGACGTTATTTTGCAAACAGAACTTCGCACTATATTTATATACAAGGAGCGTTGCCAATGAATTTTACAGACGTTTATTTTCAAGCCGGAGAAAATCCGGTCATTTGTTACCGAAGCGGGCTGACAGTATATGAAGAAGCCTTTGCAGGAGGCTCTCTCTATTGCTGCGGCTGGAACACGGCGGGCTATCCGCTCAACGTTTTATCGGGATGCCCGTCGCGCATGCAACGGCAGGACTTTCGCCTGCCCAGCGCCTTTCATGCGGAAATCGACGGTGTTTCTCTGGATTGCGGTCTGTGCTTTGTCAGCTGCGATACGGAAGAATCCGAAAACGGCAAAACCGCAAGAATCAAACTGAAAAGCACGCTGAAAGCCGCAGAAATCACCGTTGTTACCCAACTTGACGGCACCTCTGTCCTTTCCCGGCATATTGAGTTAAAAAACCTCTCAGAACGTCCCATGGCTCTTTCAGCGCTTTCAATTCTTTCCGGCGGCATTGAGATCATGCAGGGGCTTAGCCGTATGACCGCCTCAAACCCCTCCGAGCTATACTCGTTAGGCTATATGGACAATGATGAGATCGGCTATGAAGGCGACTTCAACTGGCATCCTCTCCATGCCGACGTTACCGCCTTTGGCGGGAGATATACGCGCGGGCGACATCGCTTCCCCATGTTTATGCTGCGTAACCACGTTATGGGCACCGTCATGACGGCTCAGCTCGCATGGAGCGGCGGATATGAGTTTGCCTTTGACCTTAACGCGCACCCGGAAAACGATTGGTCCAAGCTATCCTTTTCCGCCCGCATTATCGGAAACACGCCGCTTTATCAAATCGCACCGGGAGAAACGTTTATCTCTCCGAAGCTGGAAATCGGCATGCTGCACGGAGACCTTGACGCAGCCGTAAACGAAATGAATCGGCATCTGCGCCGCTCGGTATTCACACTTCCCGAGGCTGACGCAAGTGCGTGCCTGGTCGGCAGCGGCATGGGCGCAGAGCACGATATGTCAGTAGAAACCACGAAAAGCTTTATTGATCAGATGGCTTTCATCGGCTGCGAAGTCTTTATCGTGGACGCCGGTTGGAACTGCCCTCCCGGCGCGCAGGGCGACTGGTTCCGCCGCACCGGCGATTGGACGCCTGACCCGGAACGATATCCGAACGGAATTTCCGAAATACGCGACTACTGCCATCTGCGCGGAATGAAATTCGGCATGTGGATGGAAGCCGAACGCATCGCAGAGCTCTCCGCCGTTTACCGTAAGCATCCGCAATGGCTCACAACGCATCCGGACGGCCGAAAGGGCGCGCTGCTTGATCTTACGCTTCCTGAAGCCGCGCAATGGGCGGAAAATGAGATCGCCCGCGTTATTTCGGAATATCAGCTTGATCTGTTCCGCGTGGATTATAACATTGCAAGTGAAGAATTGTTCGCCCTAAGCAGTTCAAGCGAGCGCGAATGCCTTTCCGTGCGGCATACAAACGCCGTATACGGCATGTACGAACGGCTGAAAAAACGCTTCCCGCAAGTGATCTTTGAAAACTGCGCCAGCGGCGGCGGTCGGTGCGACGCCGGAATGATGCGCTTCTTTCACCATACATGGGTTTCAGATAACCAAGTGCCGCCGCACTCCCAACAGATCACCAACGGCATGACGCTTACCCTTCCGCCCGAACGAATAGACCGGCTGGTTGCAGGAATGGGATGCCACAGGCTCGCATCACTGGATTTTCACATGCGCAATGTGATGCTGGGGCACATTTCTATGAATGTGTTTTCACCGCGTGATGCGCAGACAAATCCGGAGCAACTGGAATTTATTCGCCGCAGTCTTTCGGTTTATAAAAATTTTATCCGGAAATTTCTCCCCAACGCCTTGATCTACCACCACACTCCCGAAAGCAGCGCTTTTCGCGATGGCTCATTCTCCATATTAGAGCTTTCCTCTTTTGAAAAAGATCGCGCAGCCATTACTGTTCTGACGCCCTGCGTTCCCGTTTCCGATACGGTAACCGTATACCCGCGCGGGCTTGATCCGTCGCTGCAATACCGTGTTGTGTTTGATAATACGGGATGTGAATACTCGGCCTCCGGCAGAGAACTTGCACAGCAAGGAATACTTGTGCGGATTCCCTGCGCGCTTTCCAGCGAGCTGCTGTTAATAGAGCGTTTACTGCCATAGACCATTCTTCTGTAAAAAAATATGTTTGGAGGAAAAAGGAATAAACAAACAGCAAATTGCTATACAGTCGCTTGCGCAGTGGATCCCCTATTTCAAACTGGAGAAAAACACAAACATCCCAAATACACTTTATAACTTCCGTTCCTGCTACGCACCGTGGATCAACGCCAATCTCCCCCTTACCCGCAGACTTGCCGACTGGGCCTTGATTACTCAGGTTCGGCAGGAGTGAGAATTCTTCAACCCACAAAAGCAGGAAGGCTACGGGCAATTATTCCGCCCCTCCGGCTGCGCGGCGGCTCAACAAAACATTGTGCTTTACGGACTGGATGCCGATAAACACTACCGCATAACGGATTTCGACGGAAACTTTGATTTCACCGAATCAGGCGCGGTATTAACGGAAAAAGGCTTTTCCGTTTCCTTACCGCAGGATGGAAGCTGTTCCGTGTTTACGATTCGCGCCGCGCAATAAACCGCGCATAACATTTTAACGGCAAATAATGAGCGTACTGTTTGTTCAAGTCAAAACGCCCCCTTCCGGACAGCAGCCGAAAGGGGGCGTTTTTCACATGCAATTATTCCATTCCGACGATCCTGCGCAGCTCGTGAATGTTGACGTCCTTCACGGAAACACCGTTTTTCACAGCTAACGCGGCCGCCGCGCCGGCTGCCTGCCCCGTTGCCATGCAGTCTCCCGTTGCGCGGTAGGAGCCGTTTGTCTCATAAGTGCCGGAGATACAGCGTCCCGCCATCAGCAGCCCTTCGCGGTTGACGGGAATCAAGCAGCGGTACGGGATCTGATACGGCGCTTTAAGGAAGATATTGTCCTGCTCGTTTTTATCCGGCAGGTGCAGATCCATTGCAAAGCACACATCACAGATACCGTCCTCAAACTTCGTGCCCTCGACGCATTCCTGCGTTTCCAGTGTATACAGCCCGTGAATATGGCGGCTCTCACGCACGCCCGTCTGCGGCGCGATGCACACTAACTCCGCATCCTTAAACATCGGCACGTTTTTCTTGATATAGTCAAAGATCTGGTGGATCTCACGGCGCGATTCAAGCTCCGCCTCGCTGAAGGCCGCAGCGTCTGTCGGCGGCTTTCTGCGCACATGATTCCACATGACCACGCACCGCTTACAGTTGGGAATCTGCAGCACAAACGGCCGTTTATAGGAAAAATCAAACGGAATGCCGCACGCCTTGCTCGCTTCCACCACAATATCGTGAATGTGATACGGATGCTGCTGCGTAAACTCGATGTTGCCCAGCATAAACATGCAGGTTACAGGCTGGCAAAGGTTATCGCTGTCGCGCCCCATTGTAAAGGGAACGCCCGCCAAAGCCGCAACGTCGCCGTCTCCGGTGCAGTCTACCACGACCTTGGAGCGGATCACGCTGCGCCCGCTCTTGTTCTGAACGATCACGCCGCGAACCTGCTCGCCCTCCACATACGCGCCTGCCAAGAAGGTGTGGAACAGGATCTCCGCGCCGCTTTGGGTAACCATATCGTCCAACAGCTTCTTCATAATCTCGAAATCAAACGAAATGCCGCCGAAGCCGCCCCAGCCGCCGCGCGCCTTCAGGTTTTCCACAATTTCCTTTACAATATAATGCTTGTTCTCCCAATCGAACATCGGAATAATAAAGCCGGCTGACCACATGCCGCCCAAAAAGCCGTAGCGCTCCACCAGCAGCGTTTTCGCACCGCCGCGCGCCGCTGCGATCGCCGCGCACACACCGGCCGGCCCCGCGCCCACAACAACAACGTCATATTCACCCGAAACCGGCGTTTGCAATGACTCGGATATGTATTCCATGAATCTTCTCCTCTCAAAATCAATACGCAGATATTATAAAATTTAAACAGCATAAAGTCAATATTTAATCAGGCATATTCCCTCCTTTTCTTCACAGGTTTTCGCAATTAAACGACTTATTCACAAATTTTCTATGGATTTTATGCACAAAATACTGTATAATGAAATCAGAATATTGGAAAGGTGTGAAGTACGCCAATGAAACAAGCCAAAAAGAAAAAAGGTAAAT
>QWCN01007740.1_pt1 | contig 13623 bp, 10 predicted proteins | sample 1972711 | NCBI WGS metagenome assembly QWCN01 (sample SAMN09866707, study PRJNA288562) | Human gut metagenome isolate term1_stool, whole genome shotgun sequencing... | isolation source: gut | host: Homo sapiens | place: USA: California | reverse complement strand
CTTCACATTCAGAACAAGAGAGTTCGAGCAGATGGAATTAGAGTTCTTCTGCAAGCCTGGAACAGATCTTGAGTGGTTCACATACTGGAGACAGTACTGCATCGACTGGCTTAAGGCATTAGGAATGAAGGAAGATGAGATGAGAGCAAGAGATCATTCACCAGAAGAACTCTGTTTCTACTCTAAGGGAACAACAGATATCGAATTCCTCTTCCCATTCGGATGGGGCGAGCTCTGGGGTATTGCAGACAGAACAGATTATGACCTTACTCAGCATCAGACAGTATCTGGTGAAGATATGTCATACTTTGATGATGAAGCTAAGGAGAAGTATATACCATATGTTATTGAGCCTTCACTTGGTGCGGATCGTGTAACATTAGCATTCCTTTGCTCAGCTTATGATGAGGAAGAGCTTGAAGGCGGAGATGTAAGAACGGTTCTTCATTTCCATCCTGCATTAGCACCAGTTAAGATAGGTATTCTTCCACTTTCTAAGAAGTTAAATGAAGGTGCAGAAAAGGTGTATGCAGAACTTTCTAAGTATTACAATTGTGAGTTTGATGACAGAGGTAATATTGGAAAGAGATACAGAAGACAGGATGAGATTGGTACTCCATTCTGTATCACATATGATTTCGATTCAGAAGAAGATGGTGCTGTAACTGTAAGAGACAGAGATACAATGCAACAGGAAAGAATAAAGATAGCAGATCTTAAGGCGTATTTTGAAGATAAGTTCAGATTTTAATTAATAAAAGAACGGAATTTAAATCGATAATTAAAAGGAAAGAATTATGCTGTGTACTAAATGTGGTCAGGAATATGAGGGCAGTCAGTGCCCAAGATGTGATGGACCTGTTATATTAGTTGCAGGCTTTGAAAGAGAGGTCTGCTTCTTCTGATAAAAAAGAGGAATCACAGAGTGACTATGGACAGGCATTAGCAAAACGCGTGCAGGCGATAAAGAATCAGAGCAGAAACAAGACAGAAAGTAAGAAGCAGAGTCAGAACAGAAGCAAAGCGGACAGCAGAAAGCAGGGACAAAGTAGCGGAAAAACAGGTGGCAACAGGAATGGTAATCAGGAAAAGCCACAGATAAGAATTGCACGACATAAAGTAAACAAAAGAATGAAAATGATAGCGGCAGTGCTGATAGCAGTAGTGCTTATTGGTGTCGCAGCATTTGGAATATACAAGCTTGCAACTAAGAAGAATTATGCTCTTTATGTAAGCTACAACGGAAAGATATATGATATAGCAGGGCTGGACAGCAATTATGTGTGTGATGAAAGTGATGCAATATTTGCGGCAGACAGTAAGACCTTCTATACAGCACAGTGGCCGGAACAGATAGATTCAGGTAAGAATATCTTAAGCGTTGCGAGTGACAATGGAAAGTATTTCGTTACGGTAACATATGATGAGTCCAACTCGTCTGGCAGATATTCAATGTACATATGGAGTAAGGACGAATGTGTTCTTGTGTCAGAAGATAATCTGCAGAAAGAGATTATGTATATCTCTGATGACGGTCTTGTTATGTGTATGAGTCAAAGCACCTGATAGTATGTCTTACTAATGCAGGCTCATTGTATACATATGATTATGAAAAAAAAGAAAAGCCGGTTTCAGTTGCAGATGCAGTTATGCAGTTATGGCCGGTGTCAGAGAACATGACAGGTGTGTATACAGCGAATGCAGACAGCCTTAATACAAGAAAAGATGTGGATACATTGCTGTATTCTAAGAGTGATGGAGTATATTATTACTCATGCAAAGATGCATCTGCGTATAAGATAGACAAGAAGACAGACAATGATGCAGATTATGTATTTGATAGAGACAATTCGCTTATATACAGAATTTCAGGTACATCAATGACATCAGCACTTATCAGAGAAACTAAAGTGAGTGAGTATGTGGATGTTGATTCTATGACTAAGGAAAAGAATTACATATATAATTCATCAGATGGTCAGATAGTGTATGTTAATGCGAAAGGACAGCTTCGAGTAGTTGATAACAACAAGATTACAGACATTGCGTCAGATGTTAATGCAGGTTCATTATCTAAAGTGTATAATAAAGGCAAGGCTTTAACATATGTTTCAGGCGGCAGGCAGTACTATATGGATAACATTAAGAGCAAAGCTGTTGCAATTCTGGAATCAGATGCAGTTACAGATACAGAGGGAACATATTTTTACAAGAACCGAATCTATGCGTATGATGCTGATAATATTCTTTATTCTAATACACTGAAGGGAAATGATATCAGCAATATAGGCTACGTTGAAAGATTGTGGCTTGGAACAGAACTAAGATAATTGCAAATGTATTAAAACAGGTATAAGTTATGGATTTATTTGAATATATGCGTGAAAACAATAAGAATACAGAATCTCCATTGGCTATGAGATTAAGACCGGAAACACTCGATGAAATGGTAGGACAGTCTCATATAATCGGAAAGGATAAACTGCTTTACAGGGCAATTAAGGCAGATAAGCTTAGCTCAGTAATATTTTATGGTCCACCTGGAACAGGAAAGACAACTTTAGCTAGAATAATTGCTAATACAACAAGTGCAGAGTTTAATCAGGTTAATGCCACAGTTGCCGGAAAGAAGGATATGGAAGAGGTTGTTGCCAAGGCGAAAGACAATCTTGGAATGTATGGAAGAAAGACCATTCTTTTCGTAGACGAGATTCACCGCTTTAATAAGGGACAGCAGGATTATCTGCTTCCATTTGTTGAGGATGGAACAATAATTCTTATTGGTGCAACGACAGAGAATCCGTACTTTGAAGTAAATGGAGCTTTAATATCAAGGTCAATAATATTTGAATTAAAACCACTAGAGAAAGAAGATATCAAGACAATAATAAAGCGTGCTGTGTATGATGAGAAGAAGGGCATGGGAAGCTACAATGCAGCAATAGACGATGATGCACTGGAATTCCTTGCAGATATATCCAACGGAGATGCGAGAAATGCACTTAATGCCATTGAACTTGGAATACTCACAACAGACAGATCAGATGATGGAGTTATACATATAGATCTTGCAACAGCACAGGAATGTATCCAGAAGCGCTCGGTAAGATATGATAAAGAGGGTGACAACCACTATGATACAATATCAGCATTTATTAAGAGCATGAGAGGCTCAGACCCTGATGCAGTAAGCTATTATCTTGCCAAGATGCTGTATGCAGGTGAAGATATTAAATTCATAGCAAGACGAATAATGATATGTGCCAGTGAGGATGTAGGCAATGCTGATCCTAATGCACTGCAGGTTGCAGTGGCTGCGGCACAGGCTGTTGAGCGCATCGGAATGCCGGAAGCACGTATTATATTAAGTCAGGCGGCACTCTATGTTGCGACAGCACCTAAGAGTAATGCATGTTACATGGCAATTGATAAGGCACTTGATGTAGTTAAGAATTCAAAGACTGCACCGGTTCCTGTACATTTGCAGGATGCCCATTATAAGGGTAGTGCCAAGTTAGGACACGGTGTAGGATACTTATATGCACATGATTATCCTAATCATTACGTCAGACAGCAGTATCTTCCTGATGCTTATGTGAATGAGAAATTCTATGAGCCGGGAGATATGGGATATGAGAGGGATATTAAGAAACATTTGGATAAGATTAAGTCGGAGGCATAGTTTCCAATGAGGGATTACATAAACAGACTTTCAAGAGGCAGTTCAATTATCAAAGTACCAAAGCTGTCATGCAGTGAGGAACAGATTACCATGGATATTATGTGTAATACAGTTGCTACAGGCAGCTTCATATGTGATGCCACCGATAAGGTTTATGGAATGGTCTATGCTGACAATGAGAGGGTAAAGATTCTTTCAGAACAATTTGGTGGTACGCATATTATAACTGAATATCAGGTGGACGCTTCCGGACTTGAAGAAAATGATGAGATAGAGGGAACATTTACAGTAGTATGTAATGCCGGCGAGAAAAAGATACCATTTGTATTCAGATGTATGAAAGAGAATCAGGATGATATAAGAAATCATGTTAAGACTGAAGCAGTTGTTCTGCACATTGATAACGAAGAGAATACAATTATACACAAAGATGAAGCAGAGCAGTTTGAATGTGTGCTTATAAAGAGCGGGACAGAAGAAACAGAGATTGATATATATGCAGATGCAGATTTTATTGAATTAGAGAAAGACAGCTTATCAACTGATGATTTTGCAGGTGACAGGGCTGTAATTAAATATATAGTTAATCCACAGAAAATGCATGCAGGCAACAACTATGGATATATACATATAGTGAGTTATACACAGCATTTAAAGATAAATGTAAGCGTTATATGTAAGAAGGCTGATGAATCGGAAGATTTTGAAGTTAGAACAGAAGAAAAACTTGCACGATATAAGCTTACAAAGCTTTATCTTGATTTCAGAATGAAGAAAATCAAAAAAGAAAAATGGATTGCTGAATCTATGCAGACGGTTGACCGAATAAGGGGAATTAAGGGGACAGATGTATTTTATGATATTGTGCAGATACAACTGCTTATGGCGTCCGGAAGAGAGAAAACAGCAACACAGATATATAATAATATCAAGAAAGATATAGTTGGAAGAATTGGTGAAAATGTAGAACTTTACTGCTATTTTCTGTATGTTTCGACACTTATTGTGCGTGAAGAGGAGTATACGGCTCAGGTTTTATCACAGGTTAAGAAGTTTTTTGAGAATGGCTATGATACATATAGAATATTATGGATACTTTTTTACCTGAGTACAGATTCAGATAATAAGAGTATAAGACTTGTAAGAATAAAGGATGTAATTAATTCAGGATGCATAAGCCCTGTTATGTATATTGAGGCTATGAACATTATTAATGCACAGCCTGTTTTACTACGGGTGCTTAATCAGTTTGAAATGCAGGTTATTAATTATGGATGCAGGAACGACATTATTAGCGAGAAGCTTGCAATGCAGATTGCAGATGTTGTGGCTAATGAGAAGAATATTAATATTAATACTCTTATTATACTAAAAAAGATATATGATAAATATGAGAAAGACGAGATACTGACAGTTCTTGTAACCCAGATGGTAAGAATGGGCATGACAGGAGAAAACTGCTTTGAGATATATGAAAAAGGAGTATTAAGAGGCCTGAAAATAACAAGATTATATGAGTTTTATATTGCCAGTATGCCTAAAAAGACAGACAGGCAGCTGCCAAAGATAGTGTTGATGTATTTTGCATATGACAATACTCTTACAGATGCAGATAAAGCATTTTTATATGCAAATGTGGTGACGGGCAGAGATTCGTACTATAAGAATATCTATGAAGGTTATGAAAGAAATATAGAGATATATGTGTATGAACAGCTTAAAGCCGGCAATATCAGTGACAATCTTGTTGTATTATACAAGGCACTTCTTAAGACACAGCTTGTGTGTGATGACACAGGCACATTTGTAAGTAAAATGCCATATATGTACAGAATGCAGTGCTTTAGTGATGTGGTAAGATATGTACATGTCAGATATCCGCAGTTTACAGAAGAAACAGTATATGAGCTTTCAGGGGAAACAGCATATATATGTATGTATGGAAGTGACTGCGAGATTACATTTGAATGTATTGACGGACAGATTAGAAAAGATACAATTGATTATGATATAGAAAAAGTGTTTGATATACAGCAGTATGCAGAGGTGTTTGAGGCTGCAGGTGATTATGGAAAGAACAATTCCAGAATAATTATGAGCAGAATCTGTGAAATGAGAAAGAATTCACAGTATACACAAGAAACACTTAAGCTGTACAAAACAATAAAAAAGGAACAGGGTATCAGTGAACAGTATAAACAGCAGGTTAATGCCTGGATGATTGATTATTACTATCATTATTATGAAGAAGATGATTTCTGGCATGAATACAATTATGTTGATACAGATAATCTGACGAAGAAGGATGCGGGAAAACTGATAGAGATACTTATAGATTCATCAATGTATTCACAGGCATATGAGATAGCCGGTATATACGGTTGCTGTATGGCAAAAGCGGCAAAACTTCTTAAAATGACTGACTATATTCTTACAAATGTATCAGACGGACATAGTCAGATTATTGATGAGATTACTCAATATATATTCAGACACAACATTTATAATGAACCTGTTCTTTCTTATATGTGCGAATACTATAATGGGACTAATGATGAAATGTATGCTGTGTGGAAGTCAGCAGTTAATTATAATGTAAATGTATTGCATATGTCAGAAAGGATTCTTGCCCAGATGATGTATACAGGTGTGCATACTGGAAGATTTACAGAGGTGTTTGCTGATTATTATAGTAAGATTCCTGATATGCTTATAGTAAAGGCATATTTATCTTATAATTCACAATTCTATCTTCTCAGGCAGAAGAAGGCTAATGATATAGTATTCAGAGTTATAGAGGAGTGTATGGGGGATGGATATGGATTGCCAGAGTGTTGTTATGTAGCATGGCTTAAGAATCTGTCAAGAAACCCTGTTGCGTTAAGAGAAGATACATCTGAAAAAGAACTTGCACAATCAGTCCTTAATGAATTATGTGAACATGACAGAATATATGGATTTTTCAAAAAATTCAAAGGAATACTGGATTTACCATACAATATGCAGGGACTTACTATTGTTGAATACATAGCAGATCCAGATGATAAAGTATCTTTGACATATAGTATTAATGGGGCTGACAGGCTGGTGCAGGTTATGAAGTCTAACGAATGGGGAATATTTACATGCAGGTTTAATCTGTTTTATGGGGATTCATTAGAATATACATTTATAGTTAATGACAGCAATGAACAGGCATCTACAGAGCCGGTAGTCTGCGAATATAAGGATATTCCATCAGAGAACACAGATGGAAGGATTGACATGCTTAATGATTGTCTTGCAAGCAGACAGCAGCATGACCTTACAACATTAAGAAAGCTCATGTATAGTTACTGTGTTGAGGAATACGTTACAAGAGAAATGTTTACAATTGTCAAATGAGGATAGCAGATATGGAGCAGTGTAAAGGACTTATAGCAGGAATAGATATAGGATATAGTAAAATTCAGGCAAGTGTATATTCATATAATTCACGGAATGTGCAGACGGTAAAACTGACAGAGGATTCAAAGGAAAAGACCAGTCTTGCAAATGTTGTTGCTGAATGTATGCGAGCAACAGGTACATCACAGATTCAAAGCATATGTGTAACCATTCCCGATTATCATTCTGATGAAATATCTGCTGTCAGGGATACTCTTAAAAAATGTGATGTATCAGATGGCAGAGGGCAGGTATTAAGCAGAGTTGAAAGCTTTGCATATTATGCGTACAGACAGAAAAGTGAGCTTCATGCTGCTGGTGTGGCACTGTTTGACTACACAAGTGAAGGAATAAGGTGTGATTATCTTGCAGTCAGGAAGAATGACAATAGTAACTATCTGCTTCAGGAACATACAGGATACACATCTGATATATTAAAAAAAGCTGTGATAAGCAAAGAACTTGGACTGGCTGAGAATGAGTTGTGTACATTTGCAGAAGAGTATTTTTCTAAAAGACATGTTTCGGCGGCATATCTTACAGGTGAAGGTTTTGATGTTGAAAAGCTTCCTGAAAGATTTGCAAAGCTTATGGTTACGAGAAGAAAAGCATTTGTCGGACAGAATCTTTTTGCAAAGGGTGCATGCTTTGCGGCAATGGAGATATTGAAGCCGGAAGTGTTTAAGAATGTCATAATGCTTCTTGATAATCATGTGAAATGTGGTATAGAAATAGATATTTCGTCATATGAAAAGCCAATGAGATTCAGGCTGGTAAGACCGGGAAGTAACTGGTATACTGCCGGACGGACTGTGGAATGTATACTTGAGGATATGAGAAGCATTACATTTAAAATAATAACACCTGAGAATAAATATTATGATGAAGTTGTTGATATAAGTGAAATTCCATTCAGGGAAGGGAAAACAACAAGAGTATCTGTGAGCGTAAGCTTTACGGATTCTGACAGGTGTAATATTACAATAAAAGATCTTGGATTTGGCGAGTTTGTCAAAAGTTCAGGAAAAGTTATAAGCAAAGAACTTGTATTAAGAAGCTGAGAATGTGGAAAACATCAGGAAACGGAGAAATACAATGGGGAAAATAATACTGTGCAGAGGAAAGAAGGCAGATACGCCACTGACTGTTTTACAGACAGGTGTGAAGTTATATACAGCAGAAGAACTCTGTTATTATATTTATAATAATATATATCTGATTGGACAGGATTTTATAGATGATAATCTTATCAGTTTTCTTGATGAAACCGGAGAAAAAGAGCTGGCAGAAAGAGTAAGGAAGCTGAAAGAAACAGGAGGTTCATTAGCACAGATATTTGTAATAATACTCAAGACAATAGATTATTATTCTGTTGCAGAGATTGAGCAGTTAAAAGGGATTCTTAATACTCTTGGAAAGCAGAGCGTATGCGAAAGGCTTAAAGCAAGAGGAGATGGATATCTCAATGCTGGATATTATTTTGCCGCGGTCAGATGTTACGAGTCAATTATAAAAGATTACAAGGGAAAAGATTTGTTGGCAGCTGATTATGCAAAAGTTTATCATAACCTGGGAACTGCCTATGCAAGAATGTTTATGTATGATAAAGCAGTGATATATTATGATGAGGCATATAGGACGGGTCAGCATGAGGAATCAAAAAAATGCAGTATAGCAGCTTTAATTATGGCAAAGAAGGATAAAGAACCTGTTAATGTTGATGCGGATGAAGATGAATATGTTGTCCAGAAGGAATTGGAAACTTTAATGGATAATGCCAGATATAGTGATGAATATAGGGAACTTGAAGATATTGCCAGATTAAAAGCAGATGGCAATCTGGCACAGTACAACAGGGCGGTAGATGAAAGACTTGACAGGTGGAGAACGGCATACATTAAATATAGCAAAACATTTTAAAGAATTGTGGTGGATATATGGGAATATTTAAAAAAACTGAAAAAGAAACGATATATGATGATTATGATGATGAATCGTACAGAGATGAGGAACTGCTAGAAGAGGCAGAGAAGGAAAAAACTGCCAATAAAATGTTTAATATATTGAATATATATGAAACGTTTGATAAGAAGAATAAGAAAAAACATGAAGACCGCAAGAGCGGAGAACTTGATGAGAAAACAAAGGAAAAACAGCAGCAGGCCAAGATAGAAGAAGAAAAATATGATCATCTGTTAAACAGTATGCAGGCACAGACGCTTATCAAGGCAGTTGAGAAATATGGAAAGGATGAGGAAGACCGCAAAGAGATTGATGCTATACCTATTGAGCTTCCAAAGGAAAAATCCGAACTTGATAAAATTGCAGAATATGCGATGAGCAGGAATATAGACAGTGTCAATATAAAGGATTTCAGTACACATGATATTGAGGTTTATGTAAGAGAACAGTGTGATATCATGGAAGAAGCAGCGACACATGTAGAAAATGCTAAAGCTGAGTATGAGGCTGTTACTGAAGAATATAATGATATACAGATTATGGAAGAAGCTCCCACACAGATACGTGATAAAATATTGAGCTGTGCAGAGACCATAGACAACATGATGGTTGACAGGCGTATTCTTAAAAGTACAGAACATAAGCTGTCAAATGCGGCATACAGGCGCATGGAAGCTGTGGAAAATGAAATGCCAGGTGGAATAAAGCTTTTGAAAGCATCCGAAGATTATTATGATACTGTTAAGAGAGATTTAAGGATACTTGAGGCAGAACAGCTTAATCTTAGAACAGATGCGGACGTTCTTGTTACAAGACAGATTAAGATAAGAAGGCTTGCGAAAACAGCAATCTTTGCGCTTGCGGCAGTGTTTGCAGTATTTCTTATATCGATGACACTTGTTCAAAATGACAGTGATACGGCACTTTTTATAGGAATATCTTTATTTGCAGCAATTCTTGCAGTTGGAATGTTTGCTTTATTAAAGGTTACTGAAAGAAATGTGATTATAACCGAAATAAAACTTAATAAAGCTACAGCACTGCTTAACAAAGTAAAGATTAAGTTCATTAATGCAGCAAATACGCTGGATTATGAATATACAAAGTTCGGAGTTAAAAGTTCATATGAACTTGATAAGAAATACAGACTGTACGAGGAGATGAAAAAAGAGCAGATTAGAATGCTTGATATGACATCATCACTTAATTCTGCTGAAAATGAGCTTGAGAACATGCTTAAGAATTTAGGACTTTACAGTCCACATATATGGCTTGGAAGAGTGAGGGCAATCATTAATCCTAAGGAAATGGTTGAAGTGCGGCATGAAATAAATACTCGCCGTTATAAATTAAGGCAGCAGATAGAGTACAATGAAAAACGTATTGATGAAGCAAAGGAAAATATTAAAAAGATAACGCTTTCAAATCCGGCACACAGCGATGTGATAAAAAGCGAAAGAAGTATGGAGGCTATAAGGATGAAAGAAAGACTTGAAGCAATTAGAGAAAGAGCTTTAGCACAGATTAATGAAACTGATTCGCTTGATAAACTGAATGATATCAGAGTCGCTTTCCTTGGAAAGAAGGGTGAACTTACAGAAGTACTTAAAGGTATGAAGGAAGTTGCACCAGAAGACAGACCTAAGGTTGGTCAGATTGTTAATGAGACAAGACAGGCAATTGAAGAAGTATTAGATAAGGCTAAGACAGAATTAGCTGCCAAGAAGAGAGAACTTCAGTTAAAGAGTGAAGTAATAGATGTTACTCTTCCATCTAAGAGGGATGAGTTAGGACATAAGCATCCTAATACACTTGCATTAGAAGAAATCCAAAAGATATTCATCGGAATGGGTTATGAAGTAGTTGATGGACCAGAAGTTGAGTATGATTACTACAACTTTGAGGCACTTAACATACCAGCTAACCACCCGGCTAAGGATGAACAGGATACATTCTACATTAATGATAAGATAGTACTCCGTACACAGACTTCCCCTGTTCAGGCAAGAGTTATGGAGAAGGGCAAGCTCCCTATCAGAATGATTTCTCCAGGACGTGTATACAGAGCAGATGAAGTTGATGCTACACATTCACCATGCTTCCATCAGGTAGAAGGTCTTGTAATTGATAAGGGAATCACATTTGCAGACCTTAAGGGAACTTTAGCAGAATTCGCTAAGGAGCTTTTCGGACCTGATACTAAAGTTAAATTCAGACCACATCATTTCCCATTCACTGAGCCTAGTGCCGAGATGGATGTAAGCTGTTTCAAATGTGGTGGTAAAGGATGCCGTTTCTGTAAGGGCGAGGGATGGATTGAAATCCTCGGCTGTGGAATGGTTCACCCACATGTATTCGAGCTTTGTGGAATTGATAAGGAAGAATATACAGGATTTGCCTTTGGTGTAGGACTTGAGAGAGTTGCTCTTCTTAAGTACGAAATCGATGACATGAGACTTCTTTATGAGAACGATATCAGATTTATAAAGCAGTTCTAAATCGATTCATATAGTGGTCTAACGACTGGAATAAGATAAAGTATATTTAAGGAGAATGACGATATGAATACATCATTAAATTGGATAAAAGCAATGGTTCCAGGTCTTGAGTGTACAGATCAGGAATTCAGAGATGCTATGACACTTTCAGGAACTAAGGTGGAGTGTTTTAATGCATTTGACAAGAACCTTGATAAAATCGTAGTTGGACAGATTCTCTCAGTTGAGAGACATCCTGATGCAGACAAGCTTGTAATATGTCAGGTTAATGTTGGCAGCGAGAATGTCCAGATTGTAACAGGTGCACCTAATATTGAAGTTGGTTCAAGTGGACAGAAGGTTCCTGTAGTATTAGACGGAGGTAAAGTTGCCGGAGGACATGACGGCGGCGCACTTCCAGAAGACGGAATTAAGATTAAGAAGGGCAAGTTAAGAGGCGTGGAGTCATGCGGTATGATGTGCTCTATCGAGGAACTTGGTTCTTCAAGAGAATTCTTCCCGGATGCACCAGAGGAAGGAATATATATATTTGGAGATGATGCTGTTGTTGGTTCAAGTGCGGTAGAGTACTTAGGACTTAATGATACAGTATTTGAATATGAGATAACTAATAACCGTGTAGACTGCTACAGCGTTATCGGTATCGCAAGAGAGGCTGCTGCTACATTCAGAAAGCCTTTCAATCCACCGGTTGTTACTAAGACAGGTAACGATGAGGATGTTAACACAATGGTTTCAGTTGATATTGAAGCTAAAGAACTTTGCTCAAGATATGTTGCAAGAGTTGTTAAGAATATCAGACTTGCTCCATCTCCAAAGTGGATGCAGCAAAGACTTATGACAGCAGGTATCAGACCAATCAACAACATTAGCAACTGATGGCGAAAAGTTCGTAACACTTGACGGACAGGAGAGAACTCTTGACGCACAGACACTTCTTATCTGTGATGGTGAGAAGCCAGTTGGTATCGCAGGTATCATGGGTGGCGAGAATTCAATGATTACTGATGATGTCCAGACAATGCTTTTTGAAGCAGCTACATTTGACGGAACTAACATCAGAAAGACAACTAAGAAGATTGGTTTAAGAACAGACGCTTCTGGTAAATTTGAGAAGGGACTTGATCCAGAGAACGCAATGGAGGCTATCAACAGAGCATGCCAGCTTATTGAAGAGCTTGATGCAGGTGATGTTGTAGGAGGCGTGGTTGATGTATATCCTGACCCTGTAACTAAGAAGAGACTTCCATTTGAGCCGGCTAAATACAATGCTTTACTTGGTACTAATGTATCAGATGAAGATATGCTTTCTTACTTTGAAAGACTTGAGCAGAGGAAGTTGCAAGATTCTTCGGATATGACAACATTCCTACAACTCTTCCTAAGGGAGAGACAACAATGGGTAAGATTTCATTTGAGCAGAGTATTGAAGATGCAGCTTCTGAGGTTGCCCAGTTTACAGGATTCTCACAGGCTATGACATACTCATTCGAGAGCCCTAAGGTATTCGATAAGTTAAAACTTCCTGCTGATTCTGTATACAGAAAGACAGTTGTAATCTCTAATCCATTAGGAGAGGATTTCTCGGTTATGAGAACACTTCCAATTCACGGAATGCTTACATCTTTATCTACTAACTATAACAGAAGAAACAAGAATGTTAAGTTATATGAATTGGCTAAGATTTACCTTGCAGCAGATGATGTTAACGAGCTTCCGGACGAAAGAGTTGAATTCACACTCGGAGCTTTCGGCAGCGTTGACTTCTACTCAATGAAGGGTGTTATTGAAGAATTCCTTGAGAAGATTGGAATGAAGAAGAAGCCAACATATGATGCTAAGGCTGGTATTCCATTTTTACATCCAGGCCGTCAGGCTGATGTATATTACGCTGATAAGAAGATTGGTTACATCGGAGAACTTCATCCGGATGTTGCCGATACTTACTCAATCGGTGAGAGAACATATATTGTTGTTATTGATATTCCAACAGTTACAGAAATGGCAAGCTTCGATAAGAAGTTCACAGGAATTGCAAAGTTCCCAGCTGTAACA
>QWCN01004910.1_pt1 | contig 13646 bp, 25 predicted proteins | sample 1972711 | NCBI WGS metagenome assembly QWCN01 (sample SAMN09866707, study PRJNA288562) | Human gut metagenome isolate term1_stool, whole genome shotgun sequencing... | isolation source: gut | host: Homo sapiens | place: USA: California | reverse complement strand
TCTCGTACTGCTCGCAGCGCTTCACCATCTCCTCTCTCTTCGTCTTGTTGGCAGCAACAATCTCAGCAGCAAGCTTCTCGGCAGAAGCCTTCAGCTCGGCGTCACGACGCTGCTTCAGAACAACGGACTGGGGACTACACAGGAGTTAGGCTCGTTCATGGAGGAAATCCATGAGCAACGCTTCTCCGATGGAACTGATCAACGGCACATCTCTTTCAGGGCTTCTCGATTGCTCGATGGCCCCAATTCCCTCCAAAGGACTAGACCGAGGTCTATCCACATGGAAGATGACATCAGGCTGCGAATCGATTCGGAATCGGTTTGTGAACATACACAGGCATTATGAAATCTAGAGGTTGGTTCTTTTATGGACATTGACAGAAAGGCGGCCCAGGGACTCTCCCGTCTAAATGGCAGGCTTCTTCGAATTACCCCCATTTCCCTTTCTGTCTTTCCAAATGAAGCAGAAAGCAGGGAAATACATAGCATATTGATGATAACTGTCACAATAGAGCAGAATAGCAGAGTGGGAAGGAGAATCAACCAACCCCGTTAGAAATGCACCTATCAGTAGAAATCGATGTGGCAATGGAAAGGAAAGCAGAAACAATAGAAAGGAGCGAAAGGCTATGGTGATCGGGTTTTTACCACCTACTCAAGTCTGGTTTTCTCATTGATTCATCAGTCTGTTCCCCTTCTGTCCTCAGAGATGCCAGGAAATAACAAGAGAAAGAAGATCGCCCAGAAGGTTCGTCCATCCGTCGATCACTCACATGGTAGATGCGAACCGGGATGAAAGCAACTGCGGAAGACGTGAAACAGAAGTGGGGGAGTCGTTGGGGGAGTAACGCGCAGAATTATCTCCAATCCCTACGAAATGCGCAAGAACAAAAGCCCGCACACCAAGTTTGCTGCGATTTGGAATGCACCTGATCGTATAGAGTGCTGGGAAGAGTGGTGAAGGGTAACAATCGCAATGTGGTTATCTCAAACGAGAAGGTGAGAATCGATTATGTGTCTATGATTCCTGTAGTCGATGACGCAGAGACAGAAGTCCATCAGTGAGGACTACGAGAAAACCAACAAGAAGAACGTTTTCAAAGACCGGTGCGTATTTGCTATTCCTATTATTCCTAGTCGTTTCGGAGCGGCGGATACGCTCCAGGCCATGACGGAGGAGGAGAAGATGCTGAAGAAGCTGGAGATTCAGAGAAAGAAGCAGCTGAAGAAGCAGAAGTTCGCCCTACCCGACGACGAGGAGGAGACGCTCACCCATGGCGGAAAGACGCTGAATTGTGCCGTTCGCTTCATCGCGTCATGTGTAGTGGAGGACGATTTCAAGAAGCTGCACGAGGACATCGAACTGGACGAGGAAGAGCCGGAGCTGGACCCCGAGCTGTTCCTGCGCGCGGACGTGAGAAAGATGCAGGAGGAGAATCGCGATCGTCCGCGCACGCAGAAGGAAATCATGATGGAGGTGGCGGCAATCCTTCGCAGTAAGTGCGTAGATCATCGAGAAGAGCAAGGCGTTCCGCGAGGAGCGCAAGCGCGAGGCGGACGCGGTGTCGAGCCAGATCGAGAGCGTGGATGCGATGATGGACGAGCTGCACTCGCTGCTGTCCTTCAACAAGAAGGACGGGTCGAAGCGCGTGGAGGTGGAGCAGTCGGCGGAGGACGCGGAGTTCGACCGGCTGACGGCGCAGCTGGCGCGCGAGGCGAAGGGCAAGGCGAGCGACCGTCAGAAGACGCAGGAGGAGCGTGGGCGTGAGGCGGCGGCGTGAGGCGTAGTGGACCAGGAGGAGAAGGAGAAGCTGGAGAAGCTGGAGGCGGAGCGAGAGAAGCGCATGAACGGCGTGGTGGAGGAGAAGGCGCGCGACACGGGCGACCTGCAGGACGAGGCAGTGATCGTAGCGATGGAAGGCGCGCGCGAGGCGTAGAAGAGGGACGAGACGAACGAGATTCTGGACCGCATCGAGGCGGAGGCCGCCATCCCTGTGGAGGAGGCAGTCGACGACGACGACTACGCGCTGCTCTTCGGCACGGAGCAGTCTGCTGAGAAGGTGGAGAAGGCTACAGAGAAGGCAGAGAAGAAGAAGCCGAAGGTACTGCCGGCGGCGGTGGGTGTGGGCGAGGCGTGTGAGGCGTAGAAGGCGGTGCAGAAGGAGAAGGCGGAGCGGCAGAAGGTGATGGAGGAGGCGAAGCGCGAGATCCCCTACGTGATCGAGATCCCGCGCAGTCTGGGTGAGCTGTGCGCGCTGCTGAACCAGTACGTGGAGGTGGACGACTCGGTGCACCTGGTGCTGGCGCGCATCGTGAAGACGAACAACCCCAACGTGAAGAAGGAAGCGAAGAGCGACTTCATCAACGTGGCCGCCGCCCGCTCCCTTCACGCCTAGTTCTACCGCAACGTGCTGAACTTGGTGGAGGCATACGCCTCGCAGCACGTGCTGAGCAGCTACGTGGTGCAGTGTGTGCAGGCCTGCCTCGCCGCCATGCGCGTCTACATCCCCCAGAACCTCCCCGCCATCTGGAGCGACACGCTCACGCGCATCAAGACCCGCGTGCTGGCCGTCGCCGCGCCCGCCCCCACTCACGCGTAGTCCGCCGCCTTCCCGCGCTGCTCGGATGTCATCACGCTGCAGCTGGCGCTCTCGCTCTTCTCCAGCTCCGACTTCCAGCACAACATCGTCAACCCCGCGGTGCTGCTGCTGGGCCGCGTACGCCCGCCACGCTCCCCTCATCGCTAGGTGCTGCTGGAGTGTCAGGTGAAGACCGCGCAGGAGCTGTGCACCGCGCTGTACGCGCTGGGCGTCGCGCTGGACTACTGCAAGGCCGCGGGCCGCTTCGTGCCCGAGCTGTACGGAATGCTGGTGCGGTGCGCGCGGTGCGTGTACGGACTGGCGATAGAAATGACGGGTAGCCTGCTGGGCGAGGGCCGCGAGGCCATGGCGCTGAAGGAGAAGGGCAGACCGGATGAGCGCATTCCTGTGGGCGTGCTGTGCAGCGAGGAGCCGGACGTGACGCTGCCCCAGCTCCAGATGGCCGTGTGGGTGGCGGCGTGGCGAGGTGAGGCGTAGTCTGGCGCTGGTGAAGGAGGCGGTGACCTTCAACCGCGGCAACCCCGCCATTCTGGTGTATGCGCTGCCGCTGTGCGAGGTGCTGGACGCGTGCGCGCAGCGGAAGTTTAACGGCGTGGTGACCACGGAGCTGCGAGCGGTGCAGGGTGTGTATGGCGGAGGCGAGTAAGGGGTAGAGGCGGTGGTGGAGGTGCTGACGGCGACGCTGAACGCGCGCAAGCATCTGGAGCTGCAGGCAGAGGTGCTGAAGCCGGTGAGCGTGTCGCTGGTGGAGGCGGTGGGAGCGAGTGAGCGGTAGGCGCCGTCGTACGACGAGCACTTCACGCCGGGAAAGATGCTGCACCCGAACAAGGAGCACGTGAAGCAGAGAGAGCTGCGCAACCAGGTGAAGCGGGAGAAGAGAGGCGTGGAGAGAGAGATGCGGAGAGAGGCAGAGGTCATCCAGGGCGTAGGCGAGGGGGTGCGGAGCGAGGCGTAGATGCGCGATGCGGAGAAGAAGGAGATTGATGATCAGCAGACGGCAAAGTTGAAGCAGGTGATGTCCTGGTTGGAGGAGGACCAGGCCAACTACAACAGAGCCGTGAAGAAGGGCGTGGTGACGGGTGGCGGCAGCCGGATTCAGAACAACCTGAAGTAACCTCTAGTCTTTTATTGTGGTTGTGTTTGTTGCAGTGGTGCGTTTCCAACGCTCAATTCTACTCTCACGTAGTTCAGAGGGGAATGGCATCACAGGGTCGATGTTTCATCCAAATAGTTCTTTTTGGGGACTGTAAGGCGTTCGTGGAGAGGGTCTATGATGAGAAGTGCTCGTTCAGGGCTGCAGTAGTGATCCATCTTTTATATAGGAGTCTGTGAATTCCAATGAGCATATGAAATGGAAAAACTCCGAGTAATCATGGTAATCCATTTGTGACAAGGCGAAAGAAGGATGTGATAGATGTCATTAAACCGGTTCGATCACCGCTGTTCTTTTTGAAATCACAAGAAGAATCGTCATTGACAGAAACAGATGGGATTTTTGCGTGCATTCCGATAAAAGTGGGTATTTCTGCCACTGCATTTCCATCAGTTCACAAATCTTTTGCATTTCCTGGTTTCTAATCAAGTTATGTAAATTTCTTGTTCGGAGCTAAACGCTGGATCCAAATACAGCCAAATCGCGCAACCGTTGCTTAATGCGTGCAAACGGTAGACGCAAGTATTATTCAATGATGCTTTCTTATTTGGCTGCAAGCGAATGCTTGTTAATTATTATTATTTGCTTTGCGAACCTATTGGTGAAAGCAAAGACATGAATGCTACATGATTCCATAATTCCCCTATTACTGGTTCCTTCATCATGTCCTTCATGATGTTGTTTAGCGCGTGCGCTGCGCAGGGGATTCTCTTCAGGGTTTGAAGGGACACGATGCTCGCTGGGATTGTCGTAGCTCTCATGGTCGCGCAGTTGTCCGTGGAATAGGAATTAACAGTTATTCCGTACTCTCGCAGCTCCCGAACTGTGTCTCCGATCAAGAAACCGATGGACTCCGCGTCGTTGCAGCGCAGCTGCGTCGTCTTCCAAAAGTAGATGTCGACTGGAGCCTTCTCTGCGTTCATGCCGACCGTGCAGAGGAGAAGGTTGTAGAAACTCTTCTCCCCCTTACTCATCTCGTCGATGACAAGGCAGGCCGACCGCCCTCTCACGGAGTCTATGACGTACTCTCGCACAATGGCGAAGAGTTGGTCGATATACTTGCCTTTTAGTGTGGCGGGAGAAACGGGGCTCCACTTCGCGTCAGTAGTGTTCATGAAGAACTTGAAAAACGGGTTCGCCACTAAGGACAGTGGCGAGTACGTGTTATTAGGAACAGTGCAGCAAGCATGTTGCTGTACACCCTAACCTAAGAAGCACAACCGTAGTCCGTCATCGATGTTCATGATCCCGCGCGTTTTCATGAAGACGCGTAACTCGGCGATTCATTCGCTCGGAAGCAGGTCAGATGTTGTAAGCTGGATTAGCGTATATTTCAGTGTTTGTTTGAACAAGCAACACACAGTTGGTTATCACTAAGCACCTAACCGTCTTGCCATCAAAGACTGATTGCAACAAAGAGAGAGTATTGGCACCTTCAGTATCCCAATACGACTTGAATGAGCACACTATGAACTGTATTAGCCGTTGTCATTGCAATGATCACAGAAACGATCACTCCATTTGTCAATCAACCCCTAGTCGTGCAAGAAATCGATACGTACGTTGGTGATCGTGTTACTCACATCCACTTTCCCCTGTAACACATCACATGAAAACAGTTGTTTTGAAAAGAAAGCGTGACACTACACACATTCTATTCCACGGGATAAAGAGAGAGTGATTCTCATTCTGAATTCCTGTTTGTTCCAATAATAGTCATGTAAAGAAGTGTCACTCGTATTGTATGCACATCCTTTCAGTCCAGGAGTGTACCAAAAGCAAGAATGAAGGTTTGGCACTGGATGTCCCAATAAAAATGGCGGCAATCTGTTTCACCCGGTCCCTATTAACGCAATTCCAATGCACGGGCTAGCCAATTCAAGCGCTTTTCAGAAAACACAGAAACGACAAGATGAAGTTCTTTGATATGCTTACTGCCCGTATCGAGAAGAGCCATTCTCTTCTCTGCGTGGGTCTGGACCCCCATGGAAATGAGCTGAAGGAGCACACCCCCGAGGGCCTTAAGGCCTTCTGCGCTCGTCTCATTGAGGCCACGAAGGACGTTGCTTGCTGCTACAAGCCGAATTCCGCCTTCTTTGAGGCGATTCCCGGAGGTGTGGAGGCGCTCGCTGAGGTAGTGCCCGATTCATGAGAATGAAGTGTAGATCGTCAAAACCATTCCCGAGGATATCCCCGTGCTGCTCGATGTCAAGCGTGGCGACATTTCCACCACGGCTCAGGCGTATGCTGAGGCCGCTAAGCAGGTGGGCGCCCATGGAGTCACTCTGAATGCCTACATGGGCTACGACGCCATCAAGCCCTTCCTTGAGGAGGACTTCGGTGGCTGCTTCGTTCTGTGCAAGACCTCGAACCCCAGCTCCAACGAGTTCCAGATTCTCCGTACGCGTGACACGGACGGCGAGGAGCGCTTCCTGTACGAGATCATCGCCAAGAAGGCTGCCGAGTGGGGAACGGGTGTTGTCGTGGGCGCTACTGACGGCAATGTTTGCATTCCTCGTCCCATTGACCGTAGGCTCTCCGCAACGTGCGCGCTCTCTGCCCGAACATCTGGATCCTGGCTCCCGGTGTCGGTGCCCAGGGAGGCGATCTGGATGATGTGATTCGCGCTGCGATCCGCGACGATGGCATGGGCATCGTGGTTCCCATCTCTCGCGGCATCTCCCGCGCGGAGGACCCCCACGCTGCGGCGATGAACTACAGAGACCAGATCAACAGCGCAATCGAGCGCGTGCTGGCGGAGCGCAAGGTGGCGGCGAAGACGGTGCTGGACAGCACCCAGAAGCAGTTCATCGAGGCGGCCATCCGCGCGTCGGTGCTGCGCTTCGGCGAGTTCAAGCTGAAGAGCGGCCGCCTGAGCCCCTACTTCTTCAACATGGGCAACTTCAAGACGGGTCGCGACATGGCGGAGGTGGCGGAGTGCTACACGAAGACGATCCTGAAGAGCGGTCTGGAGTTCGACGTGATCTTCGGACCCGCCTACAAGGGCATTCCGCTGTGCGCGGTGGTGGCGGCGGCGATGGCGCAGCACGGGCGCAACGTGGAGTTCGCGTACAACCGCAAGGAGGCGAAGGACCACGGCGAGGGCGGCTGCATCGTGGGCAGCGCGCTGAAGGACAAGCGCGTGCTGGTGATCGACGACGTGATCACGGCGGGCACGGCGACGCGCGAGAGCGTGAGCATCATCGAGAAGGAGGGCGGCAAGGTGGTCGGTCTGGTGATCGCGCTGAACCGCCAGGAGAAGGGCAACGACAGCGACCTGTCTGCGGTGCAGCAGATCGAGAAGGACTATGGCTTCCCCGTGGTGAGCATTGCCGACCTGAACAGCCTGGTGAACTACCTGAACCAGGGTGGCGAGCTGAGCGCCCATCTGGAGGCCATCACCAAGTACAGAGAGATGTATGGTGCGTAAGCGTTTGGTTGGGTGTTTGTTGGACAGGAGTGTTGAACAAGAAGGAGAGGACAGGGCGACATGTTGGATGTCTCGCTTCGTACCGATTCGATTCTGGAAGACTCGCAGGTTGAAGAGCAGCGCGGTGTTGCCGGGGTTGGTCTTGAGCGCCTTCTGTGTGGCTTGAAGCCCCAGCTGGTTCTGATCCTCCATGTGGGAGCAGATGTGAGAGAGCATTTCGGGGATGCTGGGAATGAGACAAGGCGAGAAGGCTTGCTAGTAGTGGTAGATGGTGGGGTTGATGAACAAACGGATGGAGGTGGGGAACGGGATGGCGTAGGCCTTGGCGGCAAAAAGAAGGGCCGACTGGTACTGCTTCGCGTTGTACCAGTGCCGGGCGATGAGGTAGAGAGGCTCGGCTCGGATGGGGAGGAACTCATACGCCTTCAGGTAGAGTTCCTCGCACGCCGGCCAGTCGTAGCCCATGCGCTCGAGAAGCCCCGCCATCCGGACGAGGGCTTCGTACCGCTCCTCGAACCACCCTCCCATCTCGAAGCGCAGGTTGTAGTAGTTGTAGGCCTGCACGAGATCGTTAAGGCAGTCATAGGACTAGGGTGGAGCCACCTCCCTCTTGTACCTGGGCGAGATAGAAGGCGGTTCGTGTGTTGTCTGGGTTCTTGCGTAGGTCGTTCTGGAGCAGCTGAGCGTCTAGCTCCCATCGCTTCCGCTTCTTTCGCACGTCGCTACGTAATACAAGGGCGGAGCGCTGCTACAAGTTCGACAGGTCGTGGAGGACGAACACGTCCCTGTCCGTGGAGTGGGGAAGCAGGGCCACTTTCGTTTGGGGCGTGCGCGAGGTGACGTACTCGTGGGTCACTCCCACGTACTCCCACCGGTAGTCCGTGTTGCACACGCGGATGCTGTTGTACTCCGTTTCCCCATACTGGATCACCACTTCCACACCTCCCGGAGGAGACGAGTGACTCAGCAGGGATTGGCGCAGCGTGAAGTGAAGGATTCCTGAAGCGGCGCACAAGGATATTGCTGGCCATTTTGCAGGTACTCGTCTCCGCTCAGCATGAGCGTGTACTGACACTCCTTCCCCGCCAGTTCGAGCACCCTGTTGCGCGTTGTGGCAAAGTCCACGAAGGGTTCCACATGGACACGCCCAGGCGTTGTGCCGAAAGTGCTGGTGATGAGCGCTACGGTGTTGTCTTCCGACCCAGTGTCCAGGATGCAGTAACGATCCACCACACCCAGCACACTCCGAATGGTGCCGGCGATGGACTGGGCCTCGTTCTTGACAATCATGACAAGCTCCAATAAGCAGCCGACGGGTTTCGCGGAGGACGGCGACAATTCACCCGATGATCCGATCTACCCCTGTTAGCCTAAGGAATGAACTACAGAACAGCAAAGGAGAAGGATGAGGAGGACACGCATGGGAATAGTGCATCGAGAGGAGGCGAAGATGTCAATTGAGAACAAACAGGGCATAAAAGTATGCGCACTCGAACAATTAAACAACGATATCGTCGTCCTCCACCACATAATCCTGCAAGATGGTATCGTGATTCTCGGGATCCTCCTCGCACTCCTCAAACACCTCACCATTCTCTACGGATGAACGGGGAGACAAGCAGGCACCGGCAATGACCGCCGCATCAGCAGCCGCCTTTCTCTTCTTTACCTGCAAGACCTTCTTCAGTCTGAAGATATCCTCTCTCTCGAGCTCGTCCAGCTCCGACTCGATGTAGTGAATGGTGTCCGCCACTCCGGGAATGACGACGTTGTCCAGGGCGTTCACACGGCGGTTTGTAACTTTAATGGCCTCATCCAGGGAAATGAAGGAGGTCTGGAGAGAAGAGAGGCGAATGATGACCTGAAGGAGCTCGGTCCACATCTTCTGGCACTTCTCCAGCTGCTGACCACCGCGATTCAGCACAAGGACGTCTACGCGTCACCACACGACAGGAAAACAACCGGAAGCAACGTCACGGCGAGCAGATTTAAATACAGGCAGCTTGACACCAGCGACGTTATCGACGTGGACCTCGACGATCTCGGAGGCCTGGTTGACGTCGTCGGCGATCTTACGACTACAGGTGAGCGGCGGTCGGGGAGCCGTACGCAAAACTGCTGTTCGCCCACTTGGCTTCGGACAGGGCAATGGAAGCGTCCTTCATCATCTCAGAGACTTCCTTCTTGGTCTAGGTGGATGAATCCCGAATAGGACGCGAGACCTCGATAATCTCCTTGAGGAGTCTTCTGTATCTCACAGTCAGTGCGTCGGACTTCTTCTTGAGAAGCTCGTAACCTAGGCGACTCATCCCAAGCCTCAAACGCTACCCTTCTTGGCAGAAACAAGCTTTTGCTTGTAAGTCTGCAAGACCCTGTTGCTTATGCAATATACATCAACAGTACATTCGAGTAGGAAGTGCCTTCTGTTCAGACATCGTGTAAAACCTCAAATGGGGTAGTTCTCCAATTCGCGACTCAATTCGCTCGCGTTTCTGGAGCGGCGCCTATCGTGGAATTCGGCCGTGCAGAGTTGGTTTTCCGCTTTTCCATCGATTTGGTGCGGATTGTGAGGGAGTGGAGGTAGATCAAGCCATCGAAATGAAAATGGGATCCATTGGCACCACCCCCTCCCATTCTGTGTATGCGTTCACTCTGCACTCTCTGTATTCCAAAACGACTAGAGAAAGAGCGTACGGAGCGCTCTATCGCGAGAAATCACTTCACGCCAGATTGGACGAATAACCGTTATTCCGCCTACTTCTTTCTTCGCTTTACGCAACAAATAGAATGAAGCGCAAGACTCTCTTCATCGTTTTGACGTGTGTGATTCTTTTTGTCGTGATATCACAACTGATACTGTCCCTAAAGCTGGATGTGTCTCTAGTGTCTCAGGTTGCATTCCATTCAATCGCTATGAGTGTGTAGGGAAGCTTTTCTCTGTATGAAGATAAATCGGATAGGGGAGTGTCGACCGTGCGTTCTCTCGTTGCTCATAACATGTAGATGAATCAGAGACAGCAGGGATTGCGAAACGTTTGAGAGAATCACTGTTTGTCACGTGTAGGCCGATTCGACTTCTTTACAGGGAACGAGCTGGAATCGAAATCCCTTTATTCCGGCAGATGACAGTCTCCAGGTGTTTGGAGCGGTGGGAATCACCCAAGGCGACTATTCCGTGACGAAGGAGGAGAAGCACAGGAACATGTTCATGGGAAGGGAAATGACGGAGCAACTGCCCCCTGTGAAGGAAGTCACGACTTCCGGGAAGCAGTTGATCGGGGGGAAGCGGACGGCGCTCGTGGTGCTGTCGTGCAACCGGCCCCAGTTTCTGGTGAAGACGGTGAAGGAAGTGGAGAAGGTGCTCTCCTCCTCCTGGAATCGCTTCACCGTGGATCTCGTCCTCTCTCAAGACGGCGATGAAAAGGCGAGCGTGATCATCACCCAGAACCTCGCGATGCGTCTGGGGTCGGAACTGCCCTTCATCACGGTGACGCGCATGACGCACAAGCAGGAGCCTGCCGATCGCAACACTGCCTACTCCCTGGCTAGCAACCACATCGCCTTCGTGCTGGACCAGCTTCTGCAGAACAAGAAGTACGATCAGGTGATTCTGCTCGATGTCGGTTCGCCTCCTCCTCTTCACTCTAGGACGACTTCCTCATCGCCCCTGACTTCCTCGACTACATGAACTTCGTCTCGCCCGTCCTCTGGCAGGACGCCTCGCTCTTCTGCGCCACGGCCTACGGCGAGAACGGTCAGACGGACTTCATTGCCGACCCAGGCACTCTCTAACCTTCCGCATCACCGCTAGACCTCGTCCTCCGCACCGACTCGCTCCCCGGCGGCAGCTGGATGATCACCGCCCCCGCCTGGAGCGCCGCGCGCGCGCTCTGGCCCAAAGGCGACTGGGTGGATTGGGCGGCTGGCTATCTGCGCAGCAACGGACTGGCCTGTCTGCGACCCGAGGTGCCGCGCGCCGTCACGTTCGGCGATGCGGGCATTAACAAGAAGAGGTGGGCGCGGCGAGCGGGAGTGAGGGCGTAGCTACTACTGGGACCGGCAGAGACAAATGGTCCTGAACCGATTCCCGGTGGACTTTTCGTCCGTGGACGCGTCCTATCTCGTGAAGGTGGGGTCGAGTGGGGCGAGTGAGTTGCAGAAGAACTATGATGCCGTTTTGGAGAAGCTGGTCGGAGAGGCGACGGAATTGAGCAGCTTGGACGATCTCGTGAGTCTCCCCGTCAATTCATACGCGAAACTAGTGTACTCGTAACAGTGGATGTTTGGAGTTATGCCTAGACGGAAACCGGGCAATCACGATTTCTTCTCGATCGCCTCCAAATTGGGGATAGCAAGTGATGCAGTCCAGGGAGTGCTCCCTTCTGCGTACAGGGGAATCGTGACCGTTGGGTTTCATGGTATTCGTTTGTTTATCGTTCCCGAGGGAGGAACCGTTTTTGATAACTAAGGTGTGTTTTATGTGCTTTCTTCATGCCGCTGTTTGTTCTTGTCCTTCCCGCCTGAATCCAAATCAGAGCCTTTTTCTGGCGAGCGAAAAGAGCCACAGTACGCCTTCATTACGCTGGCTACAGAAGTAGGAGAGACGAAAACGGGTTCAGCGAATAGAGATGAGACTCACGTCGGATGTGATAACGAATGCTCGCGCATACTACAATGCTCTGAAGCAGCGAGAGCTCGATATTCGTGGGATCAGAATTCCGGTGATGGAGAACTTGGGTGCTGCTCAGAACCAGTTCGACGTCATCGACTTGTCGGATAACTCTATTACGAAAATTGAGAATATTCCCAAGTTCGACAGACTGAACACACTGCTTTTGAGTAATAATCTAATCTCTCGCATTGCAAGTGGACTCGGAGCAAATGTCCCCAACTGCGAGAACCTGAATTATATCCTACTCTTCTTTTTGGGCACTACCGTCCATGGCTCCTTGACAACGACTGTCAAATAACCGTATCGAGGACTTTGGTGAGCTGGAGCACCTGAAGGACTGGAAGCATCTCTGTACTGGAGTGGCACTCTTTCTGACGGTGTAGCGAATCTCAGCCTGATCGACAACCCCATCGTGGTGGAGAAGGACTTCCGCGCTCGCGTTGTCGCCATTCTCCCGCAGCTCACCGTGCTGAACTTTCAAAGAGTGACGCAGAAGGTGCGTGTTCGTTGGCTTGTGTGATTGTAGGACCGCGAGGCAGCGAAGCAATACATGACTTCGGAATGATGTGATTTACCGCTTCTCTTGTTTGTTTCACTCGCGCTGTTTCCTCATGATGGGGGATCCCACAGTTTTGTGCTACTCCTAACGAATGCAGTTTTTCGCTTTGGGACGCGGTTTGAGCCATGAATTCGTCGTTCACCGACAAGGAAATCGCGTTTTCTACAATTGTCGATAAACGGAGGGCGGAATTCAACTATTGCAGTAATCCTAACAAAATGGCTGTTTTGCATAGGCATATGCATCCGAGAAACAAATGACATCCAATACTTCAATGGGTGCCATCATCGTTGTTGCGGCAACTGTATCAAGGATCCAAGCAGTTCGTGGGTGCGTGCATCGATGGTAATATGTAGAAAGTGTCCAGTATGCAGGGAAAAGTTCCAGATTACCAAGATTTACACTGTGACCCCATTTCCCGCTGTTTCACATGCAGGAATTCTTAAATGAGTTTACGAAGTACGTAATCAGGAAGGAAGAGAGCCCCATGAAAGCGGTGTTTGATTACGTTTGGCTTTCCTCTGTCCCCAACGAATAGGTGTACGAGCGTGTTTTCGGAAAGGTGGATCTGTCTGCTTACGATTCTGCATCGGTTTGAGTGTCTCATGCCATTCACATCTAGTTGAAGTTCATTTCTGAGATGAACTATATTGAGGATGAAGTGGGAATGGACAGGAGTGATGACCCACAGACCATCGAGGATCTCGCTGCCTTTGCAAACGAATGGAACAACGCAGCATTCCAGGACTGGTACAGGAGAATCGCATCATCGAAGGAAGTGTTCTCGGGTCAAGGAGAGAAAGCGGAGGACGACGCAAGACGCCAAGTCAAGTCCCTCATCGAGAGGCTCCCCGACACGGAAGTCATGAAGATCCGAGTGGCTTCCCACCCGTCTGTTTACGTGTAGGACCAACGACGGGTCTACCTATGGCTGTGGAATTGCAGTCAAAACTACGTCAGCGTGTATGCGTATCTCAACACCATCTTCGACGGAAAGAACCCCTCCATGAAGTTCTCCGTGGAAATCTACGTCCGATTCGCGTGGCTGTGTGAGAGATAGGCCGTGATGAAGATCCTGGCGTACACCTGTTGTAAGAGGCCCTATCACTACCTTACGGTGCTTCGCTATCTCTTTCAGCTCCCCGAGAAGAGCGAGGACAGCAACATGAGTCCGCGCGACCGTATCATTCGTTATCTGTTCAACCTGGACGGCCTGACCTTCGAAGAGTTCG
>QWCN01004909.1_pt1 | contig 13648 bp, 7 predicted proteins | sample 1972711 | NCBI WGS metagenome assembly QWCN01 (sample SAMN09866707, study PRJNA288562) | Human gut metagenome isolate term1_stool, whole genome shotgun sequencing... | isolation source: gut | host: Homo sapiens | place: USA: California | reverse complement strand
TCTGTTTTGGCATCACCTTTTCTGAAATTTACATCTTCCATTTTACTAATATTTTAGTTTAGGTTTAGGCGGCGAGGATTTTCCCCGTCGAATTTCCCACAACAACGGTGTTTGCAGAGGAAAGTTCCGACGTTTTACATATTTTGGCGTTTATTAAAGGGAAGGTAAATGATAATTTAGCGGAGAGGTATCCGATTAGGTATAAAAGAGTGATAAGGTGGTAGGGTGATAGGGTGATAAAGTGGCTGCGCTATATATCACAGAGCGTTATCCCGCTATCACTTTATCGCCCTATCACCTTATCACATTTTATTCATAACCCTATAGAAAGAAATTAATTCCGCCAACGGGTTTCTTTACTTTGTATTCATAAACATTACGCCTTTGAATCCTGTTCTCAGGACTCATTTTGTAGTGTACAACTTTAAAGGATAGAGTTATGAATACAGAAAGGATTAAGAAAGTAACAGAAAGGATTGAGAAAGATGAAGGGAGGATGAATCTGTCGCTGTATATGGCAGAGGTTATTGAAGAGTTGAAGGATGACAGGAAGCACCCGGCGGTACATACATATACCAGCACATTGCATTCCTTTGCGGCATTTTCCGGCGACGCCATGCCGATGAATGAAGTATTTACTCCCGGGCGGTTGAAAGAGTATGAGGATTGGCTGTTGCAAAGGCGGCTGAGCTGGAATACTATTTCTACCTATATGCGCACCTTGCAGGCTGTGTACAACCGGCTGTCTCCCCCCGGCACACCTGAGCACAACCCGAGGCTCTTTGATGATGTGTATACCAAGGTGAAGTCACAAATCAAACGGGCACTGACGGAAGAACAGATGGGCAGATTGATGCACGCAGACCTTGACGTGCTCTCTGAAGAGTTGCAACGCGTGCAGGCCTATTTCCTGCTGATGTTCCTGTTTCGCGGAATGCCGTTCATCGACCTTGCACATTTGCGCAAGCGGGACGTGAAAGATGGCAAAATAGCGTATCGCCGCCACAAGACGGGCAAACAGATCACGTTGCGTATCCCCCGGGAAGCATTGCCCTTACTGAAAGAGTTTAAGGACAAAGATGAAACTTCCCTCTACCTCTTCCCGATATTGAATGCTGCACCGGAAGGAGATGAAGCCTTGTATGAATGCTATCAGAAAGCTCTGCGGAATTTTAATAAAATGTTGGGAGTATTGGCTAAACGATTATTACCCGGCATCAAAATCAGCTCATATACCGCAAGGCATACATGGGCTACATTGGCCTATCATATAGGAATGCCCATCGGAATCATTTGCCAGGCACTTGGGCACTCTTCGATACGTGTGACGGAAACTTATCTGAAACCTTTTGAAAATGAGAAAGTGGATAAGGCAAACCGTAAGCTAATTTCTACTGTGAAAAAGCAGGAGGGGAGGAGTGGCGGATGCTTTATTTATTATAAAACATGATGTTACGGTAGAATTACTTACCAAGTAACGGCAAGTTTCTGCTTGCAAAGTTTATATTTTTCTTTTATTAATCCAAATATAAATCTGATATTTTTCTAAAAAACACAAATAAATATTTAATAAGCAACAAAAAGTACATAAAATACACACAAAACACAATCTTGCGTTTGTTCTTCTCTACTAAAAACACGCAAAACCTTTATCCATTTTTGCCTTTTCAAACATGGAGCACTCTTTTATTGACTTCTTTTCTTTGTCAACTGTACTTTCTTCATAAAAAACTCTGTGGAAAAACTCTTTTTCCCTGTGCAGAGGCTGTGCGTTTGCCGTTACTTGGTAAGTAACGTCCCCAGTGGACCGTAATATGATAACGCTACTATTTTACGCTTATGAAACGCATTCTTCTCCTTCTTTGGTTGTTGGCATCCTCTTGTTCAGGATTGCAGGCCCAGCGTACCACACTGCGCACCAACCTGCTGTTTTGGGGAACCACCACTCCCAATGCCGGGGTTGAATTCTCGTTAGGGCGTAATTTCACTCTTGCTCTGGACGGTGGTTATAATGTCTGGGAATTTTCCAATGACATGAAACTCAACCTCGCTTTTGCCCAGCCTGAAATCCGTTACTGGTTCTGTCGTCGTTTCGAAGGTCATTTCATCGGCCTGCACGGACACTACGCCCATTTCAATATCGGGCAGATTGATTTCATCCCTTGCATGAAAGAGTATGTCTACCGCGGCAACCTTTACGGTGGTGGCATCAGTTACGGTTACCATTGGGCCATGGGCGACCGTTGGGGCATGGAAGTGACCGTGGGAGGCGGCTATGCCCAACTCTCATACGACAAATACCTCTGCCGCGACTGCGGCGAACGGGTAGGGCAGTTTAAACGTACTTATTTCGGTCCTACCCGCGCCGGAATTTCACTCATCTATTTCTTACGTTAAAAAAACAACTTCACAGCCATGATGAATACGATATATACCTTCCACGTGAGGTATCAGTGCCTCGCACTGTTACTCTTCTTTAGCATCCTGCATGCTTGGGGGCAGGAAGCCCGTGTAAGCCTTACGGACGCCCAGGTGACGGGCGACAGCCTGTTCCTCAGCTTGAAGATGGATTTGTCGTCCATACGGCTCAATAGCCGCACCTGCCTGCACCTCACCCCCATATTGGCAAACAGCCGTGGAGGTCGTGTCGAACTTCCTCCTGTATTGGTGAGCGGACGCCGCCGCTATCGCTTCGACCGTCGCGAATGGGCGCTGGGCGATGACAGCAAGGTGCACCGTGCCAAACCTTACCTTATTCAACTCTGCAAACGTCACTCTGCACCGCGCCCCGTCTCTTACCATGTAGGCGTGCCCTATTCTGTATGGATGGGAGATGCCGCATTGCTTCTCCGTCAGGAAGTGAAAGATTGCTGCGACCTTCAATTACTGGGTGTAGACACTATCAGCGGGCGGTTGTTTTCCGAGCGGGTGGTTGTACAGCGGCCTGAACCTGTGCGGCAACCTGTTGCTACACAACACCCTGTTTCTGCACAGCAATCAATTTCGGTACAGCAACCACTCCCTGTGCAGCCTGCCGGGGTTCAGTTAGTCGCTCCTTTCGTAACTTATTCCGCCCGCGATGTCGAGCTTTATGTCTCCATGCTTTCCTTCCTTGAACCTACGGTGGAGCCTGCCAAGAAGCTGGACGAAAAGGAAGTGTTTCATATTGATTATCCTTTGGGCAGTGACAATGTGTCGCCCGACTATCATAACAACCGCGCCGAGTTGCAGAAACTCGACAGCCTGCTGTCTCCGCTTTCTGCAGGCAACTATTCCAGCCTGGAGTATGTCCGCGTCTGCGGTTACGCATCACCGGACGGAACCTATATCGACAACGAGCGTCTTGCCGGCTCGCGTGCGCGGTTCTTTGCCTCTTATATATACAGAAATTGCGGCATTCCGCGTTCGCGTATCGAGACCACTTGTGTGGCCGAAGACTGGGAAGGTCTTTCTGTGCTTTTACAGTCGGAGCAGCCTCCTTATGCCGATGCCGCCCTCTCCATTATCCGGAATGTCGGCATCTTCAACGGCCGCGAAAAGCAACTGATGGAGCTCCGGGGCGGCGCCCCTTACCGGGACATGCTGCGCCATTTCTTCCCCCGCTTACGCCGTCTCGAAGTAAGTGTGCGTTGGAACATCCGTGCCGTGAGTGTGGGTGAGGCCTACCAACTGATATATACACACCCCGAATGGCTCAGCCTGTCGGAGATGTATGCTGCCGCCCGCTACTACCGTCCCGGTACGGAGCAATATCGTGAAGTATACGAAATAGCCGCCTATCGTTTTCCCGAAGATGTGGTGGCCAATATCAACGCCTCTTCCGCAGTGATGCTGACGGGAGATACGAAGTCCGCCCGTGCTTACCTGCAACGGGTTGAGTCTGATCCCCGTTCCTGGAATAATCTGGGCGTGCTGGCACTGATGGAAGGCCATGCCGGTGAGGCGGAGAAATGGTTCCGCAAAGCGGTGGGCATTGAGCCTCGGAAAGCGCGGCAGAACCTGCAACGTTTACAGGGCATTCCGGTGGCAAACGACCGGGAGCTACAAGATAAAAGAGGAGAGCGATAGATGCGGCGAGGCTTCCATCCCATTCGCCCTTGTCTGCTTTTGTGGGGGCTGCTGCTGCCGTTGCTGTTTGGCGCCTGCAGTTTTGGTGATGAGCCTTCGCCCTGTCCCTACGATGTGCGTCTGGAATACTGGTATGCCGGTAGTGGAGTAGAAAACATGCTTCCCCGCTACGTCTCCCGGCTGAGGCAGTTTATCTTCGACGGGGAGGGGCGGTTGGTATCGACCTCTGTCCTGACGGGTGATGAAGTGAGCGGTTGGAAAGGTACGTTGCCGGATGGCACTTATACAGTGGTACTCTGGGGGAATTTGAGCGATGCCGACCCGCCGCCGGAAAAGGTGGAAAGCGGTGGAGGAGGAGCAGAGGGCGAGACCGGAGATATGCTTGAAACAATGACCCTGAGCGCAGTCAGCGAAGGCGTTCCTCCGGGGTATCGGGGTAACACTTCCCGGTTGTACTACGGTACGGGCACCTTCACGCTGAAGGACGGCATGACGGAGCGACGGCGGATTTACCTCTGCCAGGCTTACGCCTCGCTCACGATTACTGTGCGTTGGCAGACCACGGAGCGAGTCCGGCTTCCTGCAGACGGCGTTTACCGGATGCGCTTGAAAGGCATTCCGTCGGTCTACGGCTTCTCCGGCGGACAGGAGGTGACGGTACCTTCGGGCGATGGCAGTTGTGTGCTACCCCGCCCGGACCGCACGGTGACATACCACGAAGCACGCGCTTCGCTGAACTATGAGAACGAGGTGATTGGCGAGTTGGTCACGTTTCGCTATACAGCAGGTACGCACGAGCTGTGGAGCCTTTGGTGCAATGGTGAACAATTGGTACGGGACCTCGACCTCTACCTGTTTTTCCGTAAGCTGCCCATGGATATGGACACCAATATGGAGCAGAACTTCGACCTCGAAGTGACGGTGTACGATGACAACCGGGTGGTGGTGACACAGGCTTCGGCTGCCGACTGGGAAGAGGGTGGAGGAATTGGATAAAAGACGGATTTGAAAAGAAATACAGACAGCGTTCTTTGACATATTGAGAGCTTAAAAAAGAAAAAGGAAGTTCCTGAGTTTTAAAAGTAAATCAGTATCTTTGCAGATATTGGTTTGCATAAAATTAATATATAATACTTTAGATGTATGGAAATAAACAATAATCATATACGTAAGTATCCCATCGGGATACAGAGCTTTGAAAACCTGCGTCGTGAAGGCTATCTTTATGTAGACAAAACGGCACTGATTTATCGGTTGATAACTACCGGTAAGCCTTATTTCCTTTCCCGTCCCCGCCGTTTCGGTAAAAGTCTGCTGCTTAGCACGCTAAAAGCTTACTTTGAGGGGAAGAAGGAACTTTTCGAAGGTCTTGCCATCGAAAAGCTGGAAAAGCAATGGGCGGTACATCCGGTATTACACCTTGATTTGAATGCTGAGAAATACGACTCAGTAGAACGGTTGGAAATGCAGATGAACAGCCAGCTTCTGAATTGGGAGTCGCAGTACGGCTGTGATGCCAAAGACTGGACTTATTCCATTCGTTTTATGAACGTGATAAAAGCAGCTTATGAACAGACGGGGCAACAGGTTGTGGTGCTCATTGACGAGTATGACAAACCGATGCTCGAAAGCCTGCATGATAAAGAGTTGCGGGATCAATTTCGTAGCCTTCTTGTTGCCTTCTATAGTGTGTTGAAGACTGCCGACCCCTATCTGAGATTAGTCTTCATCACCGGCGTGACGAAGTTTGCCCAAATGAGCATCTTCTCCACACTGAACCAACTGATAGATATTAGTCTTGAGAAAACCTACGAAACTCTTTGCGGCATGACCCGCACCGAGATAGAGCAGAATTTCGCACCTGAACTGGAAGCTATGGCGTTGAAGAACAACACTTCCTGTGAAGCGATAGTGGAGCGGATGGAGGCGATGTACGATGGTTATCACTTTTGTGAAGAACAGACCGAAGGAATGTTCAATCCATTCAGTGTACTGAATATGTTGCGGCAGTTGAAGTTCAACTACTACTGGTTTGCCACCGGCACTCCCACTTTTCTTGTGAAGATGCTGCAACGCTCCGAGTTCGATGTGCGTGAACTGGTGAATGGTATTGAGGTTTCCGAAGCTTCTCTCATGAGCTACAGGGCTGATGATGATGATCCGGTTCCGATGATTTATCAGAGTGGTTACCTCACTATCAAGGGCTATGATCCGGAGTTTAACCTCTACAAACTGAAGCTTCCCAATGAGGAAGTGAAATATGGTTTGCTGAACTATATGGCTCCGTATTACACTCCGGTGATGGAGCGTGATGTTCCTTTTTACGTAGGTAAGTTCGTGAAAGAACTTCGTGCTGGCGATGTAGATGCTTTCATGAACCGTATGCGTGCTTTCTTCGGGAACATCTCATACGAACTGAGTGATGATACGGAACGGCATTATCAGAATGTGTTCTATATCGTTTTTACCCTGTTGGGACAATATACCGATGCAGAAGTGCGCAGTTGCCACGGCAGGGCGGATATGGTGGTTAAAACTTCCGATTACATATACGTCTTCGAGTTCAAGCTAAACGGCACCGCCGAAGAGGCACTGAAGCAGATAGATGAAAAAGATTATCTTATTCCGTACGTCGCAGACCACCGCAAGCTGGTAAAAGTAGGGGTGGACTTCAACAAAGATACCCGTAACATAGGTCACTGGCTCGTTCAGTAAGACTTCACTTTTTTCTTTTCATTACCCGGCGGGATCAATCTCCGTAGGGGAAAACAAGCTCTCAATATCTCAATAACCAAAAGATATTGGGAGCTTGCTGCGTTTATGCGCGGCAAGCTCCCGGAACAGTAAATGAGATATGAAACAACATAAAAATCAATTATTAATGAAGTGAGCTTATGACACGAAAAAAAACAATGATTCACTGCATGCATGGTTTCCTGCTTTTAGGTGGCCTGCTGCTACACTCCTGTTCCGGCGAGACGCAGCTGGACGGTGAGAGTGAGATTCCTGACGGGAAAGACCCCGCAAGACAGGAAATCTTGTTGAACATCAACAACAAGTTAGTATTGCACAAGACGGATACGCGCACCATTGCCACCGCCGGGGAGAACGCTATCTCCACGCTGGATGTCTACGTTTTCGGCTCCCCTACCGAAGACGGAACTTATACTTTCCAGGAGCGGTTCGCCTATCGTGAAAACAGCGATGACCTTCCTGCGGATACCAAAGAACTGGTGCTGAACGCCGGAGCTACGGACAACGTCACCACCGGATTGCTCAGCCTGCACCGCGGACTGTTTGTGAAGTTCTATTGCATTGCCAATGACACGCAACTGGTGAAAGCGGATGGCGATGAAGTAGTAGCCGACGACTTCACGCCTATCACCTTTACCGCCGGAAGCAGCACGATGGAGAGGGCGGGTAGCCCTACCGAAGCGGATTTTATTCAATATCACACCCGTTTGCTGGATACCGATGTGCTGAACGTACCTCTGGCAATGGCAGGGGCACAGACTTTGCCGCTGGATTTGACGGATACTTCCATCAGCACCCGCCAGCAGGTAAACTTCAAGCTCACCCGCCTTGCCGCCCGCTTCGATGTGGTGAACAAAGCGGATGAATCCCGTTTCACTATCGAGTCCATCTCCATGCTGAATGCCCGTCGTGCGGCAGGCTACTTCCCGATAGTTGCTTGCGGAACATATCCTGCCGCAGATGCCGACCTGATGACCACTGCCGACAAACCTTTCACAGGTGACAATGCTAATATTGGTACTCAGACGGGAGCTTTCTACTGCTATCCCAGCTTGCAGGAGGATGGGGGAGCGCTTCTGCTGAAAGGCCGCTACAAGGTGAATGAAACCGAAACCAAAGAAGTGTCCTACCGGATTCCTTTCCGCCAGCAAGGCGTCGATGGACAGGAAACCTATCTGGACATCAACAACAATCACCGCTATACCATTGGCATCACTGAAGCTGATGACCTGAGGCTGGAATTTACCCTGAGAGTGGCGGACTGGACGGACGATGGCAGTATCGACGACTATGAGCCGGACAACGATCCGGGAGAAATTACGGTTACTATTCCTGATGCCTTTCAAGGCCGGTCAACGGCTACTTTAGATCCTGACCGTAATGTATATACCGTAAGTATGTCTCTCGACGCCGGAAGTTCTTTCGATATGACGGTGGGCTCCGCTTCTCCGGGCATCAAGATTGTGTATGCCGGTGGTCCTTCCGCACAGAGTAATAATTGGCTGACTTGTACCAAAAATGCGTCTACAGGCTTGGCTTCCGGTAGTAGCTATACATTTAAAGTGACGGACGGTTACAGTAAACTTTTTCCCCGTGCCACGGTACGCGTATACGATGTGCTTTCCGGTACGGAAAATATACTTTATGTAGATGCTGTTTCCGTTCCTCAACCGCTGGCTACAACGCAGCCAGCTAAAGCTCCCAATGGCACGAGTGATAATCCGAATTCATTCGATGCTGCCAATGCTACGGTTACGCTCTATCGCATCACAGGCAGTAGTGCGGATGTATCATTTGTGTGTCCCGATGAAATGGTGCTGGTGGGTAAACCGGGTTGGATGGATGTATCTGAGCCGGTGAAAAACGGTACGAAATACACGTATACTTTGACGCTGAATGATCGTGATGTTGAGTTGACAACTACCACTGCGGCAGGCACACGCGCTTCAGTAGCGGAGACAACTGACAATACCGTAGTATTTGCCAATTCTAAAAACACCTCGACTCTGAAGGTGCCCATTACCATAAAATTGAAAGATGCCCCCATGACGCTTAATTTCGCCGCACTTGGAGGAAGCAATAATAGTTATGCTGAACCTGCGGGAGATGTTCTCGGTAAAATCACCATGAGTGTGGCGAATGGTAATACTTGTTTGGTTCCTGCCGTCTCGATGGATGGAGTAGAGGTCGTGTTCGATTTTGGCGGAAATACTGAGTGGCTGACATCTACGGTAACCACCACTGATACTTCTGCGGGATCGAAACAGCAAAATGTTAAGTTTCAATTGGTAAGCGATAAACTTGCAGGTGCTAAAGATGTGACCGTGACGCTGAAGAATAAGATTGGCGGAGCAGACCGGAAGTTTACGATTAGTCCGAATGTAGGAAGTCTGTCATTTTCGGGAAATTCCTCATGGGGAGTGGATGTTCTTAATACAGGCGGTAAAACAATGACCTTATATAAGGTAGCCAGCGGTAATTCAGAGAAAATGAAGATAACAGTAAATTCCTGGGGTGGTAGCAAGGTAGAGAGCAGTAATACAAGTATAGTGACAGTAAGCGGTTTAACTGAGCAGAGTGTAGATGCTGCTACCTACCAACTTGTAACTACGGGTTTTGGGACTGCAACATTAACGTTTACCAATCGTGTGGACCCGACAAAGAACGTAACTTATAATGTGACTGTAAACAGTTTTAGTGCTCCGACATTGAATAGCTCTTCCGTAACGTTGAAAGCTGTTCCAAAGAATGAGTCAGGGAGTTCTAACTTATCCGCTACTGTCACAGTAACTTCTCCCGTTGGGGGTTACGAAGTTTCATCGGGTACTGATAGTTCTATTGCGAGTTACAGTATGTCTGGTAATAACTGTACTGTAAAAGCAGTAAAGGCAGGAAGTACTGGTATAACATTCCGTAATAAGCTGGATAATTCCAAGACTGTAACTTATAAGGTTTGGGTTCAGGGTATCTTATATCAAGGAGAGCCAGTATGGCAGTATTATGGATATTATATTGCTGCTAGTAATGCTGCTAGTAATGTACCATGGGACAGTAAAGTGAGCAGTCATTCTTATTGTAACAATAAGAGTGGTGCCGCATGGCGTATACCTACTCTCTCTGAATGGCGCGCTATATTAGGTGGTAATGATACTGCTTCAGAGTATGTATTTAATGTGTATTATAATAAAGTTTTTCCTAATCAATACTATTGGGCGTGTGATGCTTATGATGGTAATAACGGTTATGCGATGTTTATGACGATGAAAAGTGCATTTGTAGATAAAAACCCAAAAACTGGTAAACTTCAGATACGTTGCATTACCAAATAGCCTTTTGTCCGTCCCGGCGGATTACAAATCCGCTTGAACAGAGAACGGAGCTTGAACGGAACAGATGAATCTTAAGCCTGAAAGGCTTGCATTATATAGCGTAGGGCAACGCCCTACGTAATATGCATCCCCATTTCTGAGCCCTGAAAGGGCGAGATAAAGGTTGATGTTTAATTGCGCCCTTTCAGGTTTTGAATAGAGATATACATAATCACGTAGGGCGTTGCCCTACGCTATGTAATCTCAGGCTTTCAGCCTTATAAAATCCGCGTTCGTCCGTTTCATCCGCGTCGTCCGCGTACCTATTAATTCGTGTCCTCATTAATCTTAGAAACCAAAACATATTGTTCAATTAAAAACTTTAAAAATCAATGAACGTAAAAAGTTTAATCACGCTGTTTGCCTTTGCGGGCTTTGCAGCGAGTTGCTCCAACAGCGACTTTGATGACCCCGGCACCCATCCTACCGATGGCCGCGCCGAGATTCAGATCGCTTTTAGCGGAACCGGAGAGAGCCAGGAATATACCCGTGCCATCGCCTCCGAGAGTGAGAACAAGATAGAGCAGTTACACATCTATCTCTTTGCCGCCGCTGCCCAAACGGGCCCCTTCTATTACCTCGAAACATGGACCGAGGGTACGGATTATGATCCTGCAAATCCCGGCACCACCAACTTCAAGATTCAGGATACCGGTACTTCCAAAAAGGGCATCCTCTATCCCAATGAACTCAAAGGGCTTCCCTGGATAAAGTTGCTTTGCGTGGCAAACAACGGCACGGCTCCGAAGTTCTATGACGAGTCGGGCACGCAAACTCTGAACGCGCTGACGAAAGTAACGACCAATGCCGATGGAACCATCGCTGCCGCCGGCACTACCGAAGCTGATTTCAAAGCTGCCTTTACGGAAGCCAATGCCGATGCTACCCTGATCGAAACCCCACTGCTGATGACCGGTGAAGGCATCACCAAAATCAGCGGCGTGTCTAAGGTAGACATCAGCCTGAAGCGCGTGATGTCCCGCTTCGATATCGTGAACGACAAGGCAAAGACGAACCTCACCATTCAGGATATCTACATGGTGCAGGGCCGTAAGAGCGCATCGCTATGGGGAGCAACCCTCACCCCGGTGGATGACGTGGATTTGGCTACCGATCCCCTGCTTGCCCAATACGCCAATGTGGACTTCGACCAGATTCCCGGTGCTAATACGGGTGAGACCGCCAGTGCCTTCTATGTCTATCCCAATCTCGCTACGGACCAGTCCTATCTCGTGATAAAGGGCACCTACAAAAGCCCTGCCACCGGCAAGCAGGAACCTGTGGAGTATCATGTGGACGTGGCCCGCACTCCCGATGGAGCACCAAAAGCGGAGTTCATCAAACTCCTTGCCAACAATCGCTATAAGTTGAGAATCAGCGACGTCACCAGTTCCAATATCATGGGTACCTTCGAGGTAGTGGATTGGACCAGTGGCGGCGGAATCATAGTAAAGCCCGGCAATGATTCTCCTGTCTTTGTAGCAGCAGAAGCCTTCACCGGTGCCAATGCGCCCACGGAACTGACTGCGCTGAATACGGACGCTTCCCCCTACAACTATGAAGTGACGGGAACTGACGGCACAGGTTCTTTCACCATCGAGATAGGTGCTACCGGAAAGGTACGGGCTGAAAAGGATGCGGTGCAGACCACTACCCGTGCGGAAGCAGATAGCGAAGTTACCCCGCAGAGCTGGCTGGTGATAAGCGAACCTGCCTTTGAAGAACGGGACGGCGTGTGGTACACTAAATTTGATATCTCTTATGTGGATGCTGTAGGCGTATCTCCCGTAGCCGTACACTTCATCAACGAAGCCGCTTCTTATGATCCTGCCTTGTGGACAACGGTCAACTTCTATGGTCAGAAGAGTGTGCCCGTGTTTGCGGCTGCTACAACGGGAACAGGCTCCAAGGGAAATACGGTAAACGTGGATGATGTCAAAGCACCTGCTGCAACTATCTTCAAACTGAAAAACAGTTATGTGCTGTTTGATGTGACCTGCGTGGAGGGTATCACCGTAGGTACTACGGCTGCCGGATACAAGGCGGAAGAGATTGCCGTGAATGGTTTTGTACATACGTATAAGGTATCGGTAAGCGATGAGAGTGCTGCTGCTAATGGTACTATCGTCTTCCAGAATGCAGGCGATGCCACTAAAGAAACGACACTGACGCTGACTGTTGCCGAGCCGAAGATGACGTTTGAAAAATCTACTGACGCCAATGGCGCGGCTACGTGGGATGAAGCAAGTGGTACGTTGAAAATCGACCTCGATGCTTTGGGAGATGGTACTTGCGACTTCAAAATCAATGCTCCTGCCGGAGTATCGATTGCCAGTCTGGCTTGCCCGTGGGTGAAAATCACAGAAACTAAGGCATGGGATGCTACAGATACATTTGCTACGTACACCATCGCCAAAGCCACTTCTATTACGGGTACAAGCGACGTGACGCTGAACTTTGTGAATGGGCTGACGGAAACAGGTAAGGATATCAATGCTCCGGGATTGGATGTGAAATTACATAAGGAAGCCGGTAAACCCAGCCTCAGTGCGGGTACTACTGAAGCAAGTTGGAGTACATTCAATAAAGGGCTGGATAAAGACTTTTCGGATGCTGCGGCTGCCACTATCACGATGTATAAAGTAGCGGACAGTCAGATCACTGTAAAGATGACTTGTGGCGAAGCGGCTGCGTTTGAGGCGGCTGCCGGATTGACTATTGAAAAGATGGGGGCTACGGATGAGTATACTGTTAAGGTATCTGATGCCAGTCAATTGAGTGGTGCGACTACTGTGATGACTGCCAAGAATAGTACTGATGAAAACCGTACCGCTACACTGACGATCACGTGGAAAGATCCGGCTATCACGGTGGAGTTGACGGATGCTGCATCGGGAAATGTAACGGAAAGTGCTGAGGGTGAAAGTATTGTCTATACAGTAGATGTGGACGCTATAAGCACTACACCTTTCGTCTTTACAGTAACTGCTCCGGGCGGTGCGAGCGTTGATTTTACGACGGCCATGGCAGATCAGTTCCTGGCAGCGAATGCCGGTAATGCCGGAGGTGATACGGTTGTTGTCGGAACGGCGGCGGTGTATACGCTCGAATTGTCTGATGGATCTAAAACGGATGACATTACGCTCGTGTTTACCAATGTTGTGACCGGTGGAGGAGATAAGACGGTGATTCTTAGGAATAAGAATAAACCTTGATACTCCTTGGTATAGCTTTGATTAAATGATAATTTATCGAAGCGAATTTTAAGCCTGAAAGGCTTGCATTATATAGCGTAGGGCATCGCCCTACGTAATGTGCATCCCTTTTTCTGAGCCCTGAAAGGGCGATATAAAGGTTGCTGCTTAATTGCGCCCTTTCAGGGCTTAAATAGAGATATACATAATCACGTAGGGCGTTGCCCTACGCTATGTAATATCAGGCTTTCAGCCTGTCTTGGT